>JAEEGG010017852.1_pt1 | contig 14537 bp, 9 predicted proteins | sample 9134161 | NCBI WGS metagenome assembly JAEEGG01 (sample SAMN16246543, study PRJNA631951) | gut metagenome | biome: gut microbiome; feature: rumen; material: CR-attached | host: Bos | place: Iran: Karaj | collected 2018-10
TGGAGATTATTGAGACTGCTTTTACAGGAGGTGGCTATACAGAGATTGATGCGAATAACCATCTATATAGTAATATTGATAATATAAAACCGCCTTATGATGTTCAACTTGTGCAAACAATAAAAGTTTATGCTCCAAAGGATTATGGAAATACATGTCTGCTGAAAGTGATGTGCGATTATAGTGGAAATAAATATGAGTTGGATAAAGTAACGAATATCATTGAGGAAGAGGAAGTTGCTAAATGAAAGAAGTAATTTTTAATGGACGAAATATAATACCGCACTCTCCAGAGGAACTCACCAAGGTCGTAAATTTCTTGAATGAAAAAGCTGATGTCGGTGAGTTTGAGTTCAGAGAGACACCATCATACTGGGCCAAGCATGAGGAAATCATTAAACCATTAGGTTTGGGTCATGATGGTGCAGGCTATTATTTTGCTGTGTCTTTGGCTTTTATAGCAGTAAAGAACGATGGCGGTATTGTCTTTACTGAGAAAGATCATGTTTGGAGATGGGCATGGTCGTTCCATCTTATTGCTGGCATAGCAGGATGGCAACCTGATGTTATGATGCGGGTGATACAATCTTTTGAAGGAAAGGAGGATAGTATTGACGGACTGATGAGTTGGGCTACACAAATATATGGTAATGCATATTACAATGAAGCTGTTACTTTAATGTCCTTATTACCGCAATATCGAGTGAGCATTATGGCAGGTTTGATGGAGAACAATTTCGAACGCTATTATGCTGAATACCCGCCCGAGGATAATAAAGAGTTTTTCGCGCTGGCCTTTGTAAAAGCGAATTCATTGAAGCAGCATGAGGTAAACAAGGCATTCGATACAGCGATAAATCTTCCTTCGTTCACTTCAACCTCAGCAATGGCATTCTTCCTCTTTATACGCGGTAAGCTAAATGAAAAAAGAAAGGGTAAATGTGAAGAGATTATCCTTGATTTAATAAATGGCGATACAACACCCTATGTACCCCCTTTGTGCAATTGGATGTTTATGGAGCAGGAGGTAACAGCATTTGAAGAGAAGTGCATTTTGTCGTTGATAAAAGGTCTAAGAGGAGAGAAGAAAGAGGTATCACTCGATGCAATAGATAGTTCTATTGGGATTCATGTGAAAGAACCTGAGTTGCTAACTAAAATCTTTGTCTGTATAGCTGAGAACCTTCAACCTACCGATATATTAAGAATGGAAGGATGTCTTAGAAGTTTGCATGAACACAACGACTATTTTCAGAATATGGTATTGTCATTTGTGATGCACCCAAAGGGCATGTACCGTATTGTGGGACGAAGACTTTGGGACGATTTTCATTTGGAGTCCTCGAGTTTTGATGCGCAAAAAGATTTGCCTGAAGAATATCAATGTCTGTTTGTTATTAGTATGCTTCAGGACTATGGGAATCCAGAAACTCGTTTGCCCAAATTACTTCCACTCATTGATAGTAAATATGAGCGTGTGAGAAATATACTTATGGGGCAATTGGGGCCATATTTGGATGACTATATGGGGCATGTTATTAATGCCTTAAATAAGCTGAAACTGGAGAGTAAGTATGTAGATGTCATTAAGCAATACTATGAACGAAGAGCGGATGCACTGGAAAAGAGACGAAGCATGAAAGAATTGTCTCCTAGATATAGCCACATGTCTGAGTTTCAAGAAACTATACGATTACAGAAGGTGCACATGCAGGAACAAATGAGAGAAGCAGAAAAGGAACATAAAAGTATTTTGAAAGATATAGCAAAGAATGTTGTTCTTGCCAGAGGTGGTGGTTGGCGTGATGAGAATGGAGTTGTACATCATTTGGCCCATATTAAGTTTTCTATGCCTTCGAGGCAGCTTGTACAGTCCATGACACCGATGGAGCAAGATGAATGGTTGAACGAATTATTAAAAGACTGGGATGGTAAGACAAGAAGTAATTAAACAATATGTGGCTTCCTTGAAAGAGGACGCGGAACTGGACTACATTTTCCCTTTGCTCCTAGAGCGGATGGGGTATAGAGTGTTGTCAACGCCCAAACAGTCGAAAGGAAAACCCCAATTTGGAAGGGATGTGGTCGCAACTATGAATGTTGATGGTGTTAATACTCTCTTCTTTTTTGAGCTTAAAGGGTTTGGTGCTCGTGACATAACTTCGCAGACTTTGACTGCGGAAGATGGAATTATTGATTCTTTAAAAACTTCAAAATACACCGAGTACAGAGATTCTTCTATTCCAGGATTGGAAGTTTTTTCTCGCAGATGGGTATTCGTCCATAATGGAGGAATTGATTCTAACGTTATGCCTACGTGGAATGACTTTGTGCAGAAAGTGTTTCCTGATGGTGATTTGGAAAGATGGGATTTGGAGAAGTTGACTGCTTTGTTTTCTAAGTATCTTTTTGACGAGACTCTACTGGCAGATGAAAAAAGCTATCACTTGTTTAAGAAAGTGTTAGTATTGTTGGATGGTGAAGGAAATAATTTCAAGGATATTGTTTCATTGATAGACTTGCAAATCCAGAAAATAGCTGGTAAGAAGAAAGAGGGGAGAAGAGCAATAATCAATCTGTTTGCTACACTGCGGCTAATAGCCTCGATGGTGTATTTCTACTCAAAGGATTGTAATAACCTACTACCTGCCAAATTTTGCATAGATACCATCTTGGTGAAAACATGGGCTTGGATTCTAAAAGGAAAGAAAGAGAAAAAGACTGCATTTATTAAGCACTTTTATAGTTTAGTATTACTACAGGTGCAGATTTATGAAGAGTATGTAAATAAGATATTGTCTATAGCAAGACTCAACAAGAGTATGTATGGATTTGAGTCTTCTGATACAGAATATATATTCTATCCGCTCAGATGCTTTGATTTTTTGGAGGATTTAACCTATTTCTTTTTCTTGACAGAGTCAATTAGTCGTCCAACTCAGAAAGAAATCAGGAACAGACTTGATACGTTGAGATTACTCATCGAAAAGAATACCGCTTGTACAATGCCATTATTGGATACGCATTCTATCCCTATTCAAATGGTATTCTTGTATATTTATGACAGATCGAAAGGAAATGAGGAAGATGTGCATTTCCTCGGAAAATATCTGATGGATGTGATTATAAACATGACCAAAAGGTATCATGATAAAAAAATGTGGCCGGAAATGACGGGGAATCGATTAGCTTTAGCGAGGAGTCTTTATGCAAAGGATGACGACTATTGCTGCGAATCATCGCTTTTGCTTACAGTGATATTTGAACTAATTGCTTATTTGAATATACCACAGCTATATACACCGTTTAGAAAGACTGTTGAGGAGTCTAGTGTTAATTTGCAGATTGCATTTCCCATTACGGATGAATTCGATATTGAACAGACACTTTTTGAGCACCGGCTCTATGATGAAATGGCTGTTCAGACTGATATAAAACTTCCCGATACTCTTGATGAATTTCATGAGAATTATTCGAAAAAATACAGCTCGATAGCATATAGAACAGATGTCGCAGGATTTGAGTTTATGCGTATATTGGCTCATAAGTATTATGAAACAGACTTGTTCCCCGATTTTCTAGGAAGGGCGTATTGCGTTGATTAAAACGGTTGAGGCTATGACATAGGGAAATAGAATGAAAGGTACTATGAAGGATGCTGTAACGATTATTGTGGGAGCCGGTGCCGTTTTGGACTTTGACCATAAGGGTATATTTCCTTCTGTAAAGAATATTACAGATGAGGTACTTAAACTGAACGTCCGAAAAGTGGATGGAGGCGAAAGGCCGCTCTTACGTGAGATATACGACCATGTCGTTAAGAAATTGAACAGAGTGTTAGAGACGAACCACATTAAGCCTCCACAATTAAACTTTGAGAACTTGTTGCATGTCCTCGAAATGTGTATTGCATATAGTGGCTGTTGGCGTACAGAATACATTTCCTGGCTTTCATTTCCTGAATTCGGAACACTGATTCAACCTGTTAAGTTTCTGAAAGATATTCATACGTATGATTACATCAGGGGTGCATACGAATTACAAAGAACTGTAATGAGTATTGTTAATCAATACGATACCTCTTTTTGTGAGGATAAATCCGCGGAGCAATGGTATCGAGATTTCTGGAAATCCTTGTCATCGAGATCGAATATCTTCAATCTGAATTATGACAATACGATAGAGAATAGTCTTGGCGAATATGAGGATGGATTCCCGCCAGTCAAAGATGGTGAGGAATATAGTCGCTTTTCAGCGAGACACTATTATGATAACACAAGAGGTGTTTCAACTATAGCTCATTTGCATGGCCAAATATTGTTCAGCGAGTCAAGATCGTACCCGTTTGATTATAGTATACGTGACATGGTAAAGAACAAAGATTATGAGACCGCATGTAAAAATAGGATTGGAGGGCAGTTTCCCCCATCTAATCAGGCGAAAGAAGAATATTTACAACCTCAGATTGTGTCTGGTTTAAGAAAAACAGAGAAGATGACATTCGCTCCCAATAATGTCTATCTGTCGGACTTGGCGAGAAAGGTGATTGAGAACAACCGATTGATGATTATTGGTTATTCATTTGGGGACTTATATCTGAATGAGATTTTGGGTTTAGGAATGGCTGCACATGGGGATAATTTCAAGGTGGTGATTATCGACAAGTTTCCTTCATATATTAATTCATATATCTCATGGTTTCAGCACCTGACTCATGGATGCAATCCGGAAGAATTTATTTTTGTTTCAAGGCTCGCTAAGGATAGACTAATTGTTGAAATTGGGCAGCAGGAACACCCGCTTATTATTGAAGACTATAGTATTCCAATGGTTTCAAGAAATGGTAAACTGATGATGTGTATAAATGGATTCAAAGATGCAGTTGTGAATCATAAAGAAACGATACTGAAGTTTCTTTGGCAATAAGATGTTAATACCCGACTTCTTCCCATTCTGCTAGATTCTGTATCTTGTGGAAAGGCTATGGGTAGGCGACGAACGTCGGGAATGCGGATGGCTATAGCAAAGAATCTCTTCACTCCGTTTTTCTCTACCAAGCCCCAAGGCCAAGGCCTCGGTCTTCTGCTCATTCGCGACATCCTTACTTCTCATCACTGCACCTTCAATCTGCTTACAGACCCCGAAGACCATCTCACTCGCTTTACTATCCAATTTCCCCATAAATAATAGTCAAATGATAGTGGAAAAAAAGGCGAATAGAAGGAAAAGATTAAAGTGTCTGAAGTGACAGAACAAAAGCGACATGGCATCCTTGGCGCGGTGTATCAGCCAGTTCGAGCATACCGCCTTGCTGAATCACCATTCTGCGACTTAGAGACAAGCCGATTCCGCTACCGCTTCGTTTGGTGGTGAAGAATGGTACAAAGAGTGACTGGCGATTTTCGGCAGGGATGGGAAGGCCATCGTTACCTATATACAGACTCACTTGTTTATCGTGAAGACTGTCTTCAAGGACATCTATGAGCAACTTCTGTGCATTGGCCTCGATGGCATTCTTTACTAAGTTCATCAATACCTGGCGTAACATACCTGCATCAGCACTGACTTTCAAATCAGGAGAGACGTTTACTTCCCATGCCAATTGGGGATAGGCTTTGCTGATATCGTCAATCATCGTTCGCAGAGCGACTTCGCCCATTTTCGGTTTCTCCAGTTCAGACATTTTCCGGTAGTTAACCACAAAGTTACTCATGTGTTGAGAAGTTTCAAAGATGGCACGGATGCCGTCCTCAAGCGGCGTACCCTTTACATCGGAACGGTTCAACAATGACTGGCTGATGCTGGTGATGGGCGCTGTGGCGTTCATCATCTCGTGTGTCAGTACACGGGTGAGCCGCTCCCACGATTCCACCTCGTTCTGGTTCACCTGCTGACGGATGGTCTCACCCAACTGATTCAGCGTTTCCTGCATGGCGCGTTCGCCAGGCAGCAGGCCGTGTGTAGGCATACGGAAGGTGAAGTCACGATTACGGATGGCTTCCTGCATCAGATGGGCACGAAGACGAAGTTTCCGCTGATGGCGAATAAATGCAATCAGCAGAACTACGCACACGATACCTATTATAATAAGAAGCCACATCATAGCCGTTTCATCTTATTGTAGAGCGTCTGTCGGGTAATTCCAAGAAGTTCTGCAGCCTGAGTGAGATTGCCGTGACAATGGTCGATGGTACGACGGATGTGTTCCTTTTCCATCTCATCGAGGCTGATGATTTCGTTCTGCATATCGAGCACATCCTTCAACTTGCGTACCAGTTCATCATTGTCCCACGGCTTGGTGATGAAGTCGGCCGCTCCGTTCTTCAATCCCTTTACAGCCAGATTGACATCGGCGTATGCAGTCAGCAATACGACTGGTGTCTGCGGATGCTGCTTACGGATGGTTCGAAGCCAGAACAGACCTTCGTTGCCATTGTTGACACCAAGCGTAAAGTTCATGTCGAGCAGGACTAAGTCGACGGGCTGCTGAGCCATCAACTTCAGGATTTCTTCGGGCTGGGTAGTGGTCAGTACACGCTCGAAAGTATCATCCAGCAGATAGTGCATCGCTGTCAGAATTGAAGCATTGTCATCTACGATAAGTATGGTTCCGTACTTGTTCATGGGTGCAAAGTTACTACTTTCCGTCTAAAAATCATACAAAGGGGTGTATAAAAATTAGACGATCTGCATCCAGGCAACCTAAAATGCTTGCAGAGTATGAAATAAACATCTAACTTTGCATCAGCGAAAACAAGAATTGAGTATGAAACAAGCATTGATAATCCTCCTTGTGTTTACAGCCGGACAGTCACTGGCTCAGGGCGAGTGGTCCATGCAGCAGTGTATGCAGTACGCTGTGGAGCATAACCACGAAGTGAAGCGTGCAGAGCTGGAACTTGACAACTACAAGGCCAGCAAGACTGGAGCCATCGGACGATTCCTGCCTTCTGTGGATGCCAGCATCGGTGCCCAGTACAACTTCGGACGTGCCATCGACCCTGAGACAAACGGCTATACCGATGTGAGCACCTTCTATAATGGCTACTCGTTATATGCCTCACTACCTGTCTTCGATGGCTTCAGCCGCATTCATGCTTTGAAAGCCGCCGGGGCCAGTACATTGATGGGGCGAGCCAGCTTGCGCCAGAAGCAGGATCAGACCGCATTGAATGTCCTGCAAGCTTACACCAATGTTGCCTATTACGAAGGTTTGGTCAAGATGGCTGACGAGAAAGTGCAGGAAACAGAACTACTACTGAAACAGATACGCCTGTTGGAAGAGGTGGGACGCAAGAGTGCTGCTGATGTGGCTCAGGTAGAATCACAGAAAGCAGAAGCCGACTATGAGCTGACCCGCCAACAGAATCTCTATGCATCGGCCATGCTGGAACTGAAGAAGACGATGGCTTTCCCCATGCAGGATACGTTGTTGCTGTCAGTCCGTAACGTGCGAACTCTAAGTCCGTCAGGTACGAACTCAGAGTCCGCAACGTACGGACTGGGACTCGTACAAGAATTGAATCCGGAACTACAGGCTGCCCAATATCAAGTGCAAGCCAGCAAACATGAGTGGCATCAGGCCCGCGCAGCCTTTTATCCATCTCTCTCGTTGAGTGCGGGTCTGAACACCACTTACTATCATACGCTTCATTCCGATGTTGGAGAGTCATTCAGCAATCAGTTCAATAACAATATGGGTGAATATGTGGGTGCCACATTGAGTATTCCCCTGTTCAATCGCCTGCAGACCATTACGAGCATACGGAAGGCCAAGAACAACTATCGTATTGCCCAGGAGACATACAAGCAGAAACAGCTGGAGTTGGAGAAACTCAGTCGTGAGGCTTGGCAGGACTGGCAAGGCTATCTGAAACAGACAGTGCAGATGGTGGAGAAAGTAGAAGCCGACAGCATCGCCTATCAACTGACGAAACGCCAATTTGAAGAAGGGTTGAGTACGGCTATCGACTTGCGTACCACTTCAGCACAATTGCTGAACTCAAAGGCAACGCTGCTGCAGTGCCAACTGATGGCGATGGTGAAGGAACAATTGGTAAGATATTATAGAGGAGAAGCAATATGGACAGAGTAATCGAAAAGACAAAGACACAACGGCTGATGAAGTATTGGCCATATATGGCAGGGGCCTGCTTGGTGCTTATCGTCCTGGGCTGGCTGGTGTTTGGGAACCATGCATCGACGCTCAGAGTCAATAAGGATGAGTTGACCATCAGCGATGTGTGCCAGGCGGAGTTCAAGGACTATGTGCGTACCAACGGACAGGTATTGCCTATCCAGGTGGTACAGATTTCGCCCGAGGAAGGTGGCATCGTCATGGAAAAGGTGGTTGAAGAAGGAACGATGGTACATAAAGGCGACGTGATCGTCCGTCTGAGCAATTCGAACCTCGACCTTCAGATTCTGAATGCTGAAGCAGAACTGGCCGAAAAGCAGAACCTGCTGCGAAACACACAGGTAGCCATGCAGCAAGACCGTCTGAACAACCAGACGGAGCAGGCACAGCTCGACATGGACACCCAGCGCAAGCAACGGACCTTCGAGCAGAACAAACGACTATATGGGGAAAAGCTGATCAGCAAGGAAGATTATCTGCAGTCGCAGGAGGACTACCAGCTTTCTGCCAAGAAGCGTTCTTTGGTATCGAAGCGTCTGAAGCAAGACTCTATCTATCGCACTGTTCAGATGGATCAGATGGAGGATAACCTTCAGAATATGCGTCGTAACGTGGTACTCGTGCGTCAGCGTAAGGATAAGCTCGAAGTGCGCTCTGCCATCGACGGCGAGTTAGGCTTGCTTGATGTGGAGTTGGGACAGAGCATCAGTCCAGGACAGAAGATCGGTCAGCTCAATGACCTTTCTGACTATAAGGTTCAGGCTCAGATAGACGAGCACTATATCGACCGTGTGCGCCAAGGTCTGACGGCCACCTTCACACGTGGCGATAAGACCTACCAGTTACAGGTTCGCAAGGTCTATCCAGAAGTTCGCGAGGGCAAGTTCCGCTGTGATTTCATCTTCAGTGGCGAGCGCCCAGAGAACATCCGCACAGGTCAGACCTACTATATCGACCTCGAACTTGGTCAGCCCGAGCAAGCCGTCATCATCCCTCGCGGCACCTTCTTCCAGACCACAGGCGGACAGTGGATTTTCGTCCTCTCGAAGGATGGCTCGCAAGCCTATCGTCGCAACATCCGTATAGGTCGCCAGAACCCACAGCACTACGAGGTGCTCGAAGGTTTGGAGCCTGGCGAGCGAGTAGTCACCAGCGGCTACGAGGCATTTAAGGACAATGAAGTATTAGTCATCAAGTAACGACCACGGATTTCACGAATTAAACGGATTAAAGCTATGAACATACTCAGAAGCATGATTTACATGGCCCGCCGCTTCAAGACGGCGACGGCGCTCAACTTCATCGGACTCGTAGTGGCCTTCTCTGCCTGCTACCTGTTCCTGACGCAGGTCATCTACAACCATTCCTATAATAAAGAGTTGACGGACTACGAGCGGCTCTATCGGTTGGAAGGACCCAGCATGATGGATAATAACGGTTGGCAGACATTGGTCAATCGCGTCGTGGCAGAGCAGTTGGAATCGCTGCCGCAAGTAGAAAGCATGGCCCTGTTGGAAGCATGGGCCCCGACTTGGGCTTTCAGGAAGGGAGACGAGAATTTCGATATGCGAGGCATGAAAGTCAGCAACAATACGCTGAAGACGCTCGCTCCCCGATTGATTGACGGCAAACTCTCGTGGACCGACGGCGACCAGCAGGGATTCATCATACCCGCCTCGGTAGCCATGAGCTATTTCGGAACCGTTCAAGCCGTTGGACGAAGCATGACAATCGGTGATACCATTCAGGTCGAGGTGCGCGGCGTATTCGAGGATTTCCCCCGTAACTGCTCCTTCAGGAATATTGTCTATGCCAATATGGAAGACAACAACAAGGATAATTGGAACAACTGGAACTATCATTGCTATGTCCGACTGCGTCCGCAAGTGGATACCACCGGCATCAGCCAGACCGTCAACGACGCATTACTGAAGCAGCTGCGCCGTTTCATGGAAGAGAACGGCAATGCTGACAGTTGGGCCAGCTCAGGCTATGACAAAATCGGACGGCAGATGTTCCGGCTGCGCCCTGTCAGCGAGACGTGGTTTTCGGGCGTAGATCCTTCAGATAAAGGCAACAAGGCTGTTGACTGGATTCTGCAACTGTCGTGCCTCTTGGTGATCATTATCGCTGCCATCAACTTTCTGAATTTCATGATGGCAGAAAGCCCGATGCGCATCAAGAGCATCAACACCCGCCGAGTACTGGGCAGCACATTGTCATCACTGCGCCTGGGATTGGTGGGCGAGACGGTTGTCATCTCCCTCGCAGCCTTCCTCATCGCTGTCGCCGTGAGTTATCTGCTATCACAATGGCCCTTCATCAGCGAGATGACCGTGGGCAGCATTGCCATTGCGGACCATCCGCTCTTGCTCTCAGCACTCTGTTTCTGTGCCATTCTCGTGGGCATCATCGCCGGACTCTATCCTGCCTTCTACGTCACATCCTTCCAGCCCGCACTCGCACTCAAGGGCTCCTTCGGACTGACGCCCAAGGGCAAGCAGCTGCGAACGGCGCTACTCTGCCTGCAGTTCCTCATTACCTGCGTAATGGTGGTCTATATCGGCATCCTCTACCTGCAGAGCCACTACATCTATTCCAGCGACTACGGCTTTGCAAAGGAGGAAGTCTTATGTGTCAGCGCTGGCAGTTTATATGACAGGACAGAGACATTGCGCTCAGAGTTGCAGAAGCTGACAGGCGTCAAAGACGTCAGTTTCTCGCAAAGCATGATAGGAACCCGCGACGAATACATGTCATGGGGACGCGGCGAGGGCGAACATTATGTGTCTTTCACCTGCTTCCCAGTCGATTGGCATTATCTCCGCACGATGGGCATCGAAATCATCGAGGGGCGCGACTTCAACGAACACGACGGCGACTGCTACATCATCAACGAGGCAGCCCGCAAGAAGTGGGACTGGGTGAAGATGGACCAGCCGCTGGTCGATGGTCACCATCCTGTTGTCGGTGTGTGTCGCAACGTTCGCTTCTGCTCAACCCGCATGGACAACAGTACCGCGCCAATGGCTTTCATCATTATGGGTGAGCATTATGGGGACTGGGGCAGGCAACTTGGACTTGCCAACATTCGGGTGGATGCTGGAGTCGACAAGCAGGAGATGCGTCAGAGAATCATGGATGTTTACAAGAAACTTGGGGTCGATCGTGAACCTACAATCTGGACTTACGAGGATGCATTTACCAAGAACACCTATCGCGATGAGTTCCGCTTCATTCGTCAAGTGTTGGTATTCAGCGTCATCTGTCTCATCATCACGCTCATCGGTGTGTTCTGCATGACGATGTTCGAGACTGAGTATCGCCGCAAGGAGATTGGCATCCGCAAGGTGATGGGCTCGTCGACGGGCGAAATCCTCATCATGTTCTCTCGGCGCTACGTCTGGTTGCTCTTAAGCTGTTTCGTGATAGCCGCTCCGTTGGCATGGTATATCGGTCATCAGTGGCTCTTGTCGTTCTCTGAGCGCACACCCGTCTATTGGTGGCTCTTCCCGCTCGCATTCCTCGCCGTTACCATTGTCACCCTCGCTACCGCCATCATCCAGAGTTGGCGCACGGCCAATGAAAACCCCGTCAACAGTATCAAGACCGAATAACAATGAGAGCGTATCTGAAGTTCCTAAGTCGTAACAAGGTCTATACATTGGTCAATGTCGTGGGATTGTCCGTGTCCCTGGCCTTCGTGATTATCATCGGACTCTATGCACAGATGGAGTTCGGACGCGACAAGTGGCATGAGAAGGCCGATCGTATCTACTCGTTGTTCGTTGAGCGGAATGGCGAGAAGAAAGAATACTCCCACTGGTGTATGCAGCAACTGCTGAAAAGCCATTTCCCGGAGATTGAGAGTTCCTGCTCGGCTACTAATGCCAACGCTGAGCTGCAATTGTCAAACCAAGAGAAGAAACTGGTGAACGTGATGGCTGTTGACTCCACGTTCTTCCAGATGTTCGACTTCCCTTTGGTGGAAGGCAGTCGTGCTGCTGCTTTGCAAGTGGACAATGCCGTGGTGCTGACAGAAGAGACCGCCCGGATGTTGTTTGCAGACAGTGATCCTATAGGCAAGGACGTGGTGCTGAACGATAGCCTGCACCTCGTTGTGACGGGCGTGATGAAGCAGTTGAACCATACTTATATGAAGCAGGTGGATATGATAGTGACCGACTATTATGCGGGCACGTTGTGTACTTATCGCGAAGCCTTCAAGGATCCGGCCATGCGCTCTTTTGGTGCTTGTCGCGTCTATCTGCTGGCACGTGAGGGCGCAGACCTGACCGCCAAACAGGACGAGATGAATAAAATGCTGTCTGAGAATGTATGGATTTTCAAGGACGATTCGGTATTTAAAAGCAAGTTACGGATATGCCCGCTGACATCGCTTTACTTTGACGCAGGAAACAGTTGTAGTCATGGTGACCGCAAGCAGTCTTGGCTGTTGCTGTTGGCAGGCATTGTCATCCTGCTGTTTGCCGTGATGAACTATGTCAACCTGACCATCGCTCAAAGCGGCTTCCGAATGCGTGAGATGGCAATGCGCCGGTTGATGGGAGCCCAACGGTGGAATGTCGCAGCCCGGCTGATGGCAGAGAGCGTGATGCTATGCCTGTTGTCACTGATGATAGCCATCGTGTTGGTATATGCCTTGGAGCCTGCTGTCAACATGCTCATCAGTTCGGAATCTGGATCGAGCAGAATTGTTGCACCCGATATTGACATCATTAAGGTAGCAGATATCTGGCAGCCCCTCCATCTGCTGCTGATAGTAGGCTTCACACTCCTGTTGGGTATGATAACTGGCTTGTCGCCTGCTATTGTCACCTCATCGGCTAAGCCCATTGAGGTGGTGCGAGGTACGTTCCGCCGCATGTCGAAGATGTATTTCTCCCGTGTGTTTATCACTATACAGAATGTGGTTACCATCATCTTCATTGCTGTGGCATTGACGATGTGGCTGCAGATGCGTCACTTGATTCATGCTCCCTTGGGTTACGATATAGAGAATCTGCTCGTTATCGAACCTCCTGTATGGAGTGCCAAAATTGCTAAGGGAATGGGAACCCTTCATCAGGAAATTAAGAAACTGGCTGGCGTCACTCATGCGACAATAGGTTCGAATGGTACGCCGCTCAGTGGTGGCAGCCATCAGTTGGAGGACTTCGAGGGGCACGAAATTGAAACCTCGGTTTTCTTTTACTCGGAAGGCTGGCTGAAGATGATGGGTATCAAGGTTATTACAGACTATGGCACCAACTATAAGAATGGCGCGCGCTTGTTTGTAACGCCCAGTTTCTTAGAGCAGAGAAATCTGCCCGCTGACACGCGGGTTATCAAATTCCAAGGCCAGGACAGTCATATTGATGGTCTTATTGAAAGTTTCACGCTGGGTGACATTTTGTCCGACCTCAACAACCCTATTGTTATTATGGAAGATCCTAAAAAGGAATGGGGATTAAATATCATGGTGAAGTACAAGGGCGACTTGCACGAGATACGCCAGCAGATAGCCAAACTGTATGAGGACATCATAGGAATGCCTATGGAGGCAGAGAATTGTGTGGCTTACGAGGACTTGATAGCCAATTGCTATTCTTCCCATATCCGTATCCTGCGCCTCGTCACGGTCTTTGCTGTTATTGCTATTATCGTATCGCTGTTAGGCTTGCTGGCTATGTCGACCTACTACATCCAGCAGCGGCGCAAGGAGGTTGCCGTGCGCAAGGTGTTCGGATCGACCAGCGGCGAGGTGCTCGTCCGTCTGTTGCGCCGCTTCATGACCTACGTCGCCGTGGCCTTCGTCATCGCTATACCTATTATATATTATATAGCCAACGACTGGCTGTCGCAGTTCAACTATCGCATCGGGCTCAGCATCTGGATATTCATTTCAGCCGGGTTTACCTGCTTCATCATTTCCCTGCTCACAGTACTCATCCAGAGTTGGGTCGCTGCGAACGAGAATCCGATTCATAACATTAAAACAGAATAAATATGATTAAGTTAGAAAACATTCAGAAGGTGTTCCGCACGGAAGAGGTGGAGACCGTAGCATTGGGCGGTGTATCGCTCGAAGTAAAGAAAGGTGAGTTTGTGGCCATCATGGGGCCTTCGGGCTGTGGCAAGTCTACCTTATTAAATATATTAGGCTTGCTCGACAATCCTACCAGTGGCACCTATTACCTTGATGGCAAGGAAGTGGGTAAGTTGAAGGAGAGTCAGCGCACGAAGGTTCGCAAAGGACAAATAGGCTTCGTGTTCCAAAGCTTTAACCTGATCGACGAACTGAACGTGGAGGAGAATGTAGAGTTGCCTCTTACCTATTTGGGTGTGCCCAAGAAGGAGCGCAAGGCAAGGGTAGAGGAGGTATTGCGCCGCATGGCCA
>JAEEGG010017853.1_pt1 | contig 14537 bp, 16 predicted proteins | sample 9134161 | NCBI WGS metagenome assembly JAEEGG01 (sample SAMN16246543, study PRJNA631951) | gut metagenome | biome: gut microbiome; feature: rumen; material: CR-attached | host: Bos | place: Iran: Karaj | collected 2018-10
GTATGAACACCCGTAAGCTGTCGAACCACATCGCAGAGCACGGCAGTATCTACACCCCTGACGTCGTGTACGGCGTGATGGAGAAGTTCCGCAGCTGTCTGCTGGAGATGCTCCTGAACTCTAAGAAGGTGAAGATCGAGGGTCTGGGAACGTTCTACACCACGCTGGAGTGCGTCAAGGGCGGCGCGGTCAGCAAGGACAAGTTCAACATCCTGAAGGACGTGAAGGGTCTGCACATCCGCTTCCTGCCTGAGCAGGAGCAGGAGCAGAACATCTCGAGCCGACAGTTCCTGAAGCAGGCCGAGTTCATCAACGTGGATAGCCTCCTGCCGAAGGAGGAGGACGGCACCACGGGCAATGGATCCACGAACTCAGGAAACGGCGGATCGCAGAGCGGTAACGAAGGTGGCTCACAGAGTGGCAATGGCAGCTCACAGAGCGGCGACCAGAACCAGGCAACCAGCTTCGCCTTGAGCATCACCAAGAGTGGTAACGGTACCTCGACCGTGAAGAACGACAGTGAGGAGACCATCAACAGCGGTGATTCACTCGAGAGCGGTGCGAATGTGTACATCGCAGTGACTCCAGCCGAGGGACAGATCCCGACCGCTACGCTGAACGGTTCGAATGTCTCGCTGACTGAGAATGATGGCGAGTACGTGGGTACGTTCCAGATGCCGGCACAAGCCTCAAGCCTCGTGATCAACTCGGGCAGCGATGGCGAGGAAGGAGACCAAAATTAATGCATAATTAATAATGCATAATGCATAATAACAATGCATAATTGATAATGCTTAATAAGGTTTGCCTATGAAGAAGAAGATTATTGAGATTGCAGTGAAGATGATAGTAGCTGCGCTCACGGCATTCGTCACGGCGATTACAACCACGAGTTGTATGGGCTACGGGCCCTTCTAGACCACAGATCCACGCGGATTAACACGGAAAAAGGAGCATCCTAAACGGGGTGCTCCTTTTATTATTCCGCAGGCTGTGTCACAGCAGGGATAGGACACATTGTGACTGTCACAGATTGTCCTGACAGGCGTGTCATTTCCTCAGTACTTCACGTTCAAAGTCCCTTCAATAGCTCCATGTATAGTGGTTGTCGCAAATTTTGCGACTACCACTTGAGACAAAACAAGCGGGATTCGGACCGATTTCGCTCTAAGGAGTTTGTCCTTTACTGATAATCGATGATGAATTCGTTTTTATTTCGCTTCATCGCTGGGATGATGTCATCGCGATCGACGGAGATTGCCAAAGCCTCTGCTATCTGTTCGAGAACATCTGCATCTGCTATTTCATGGCTATCTTCTGCATCATGTATTACCTTACTTATATTAATAAGCAGTACTCCAAATGGAGCATCTGGCTGTTTTATGTGATGGGCGTGTCCGTGTTTGTGAAGTTCCTCGTGCCCAAGTTCATCAAGGACACCATGAAGCTGAAGGAAGAACAGGATTTAACGATATAATGCCTATGGGAAAGATAATAGTAAATCTCGATGTTGAGATGGCAAAGCGCAAAATGTCGCTGAGCGAACTGGCAGATCGGGTAGGGCTGACGCTGGCCAACCTCTCTATCCTGAAGACAGGTAAGGCCAAGGCTGTGCGATTCACCACCCTCGAAGCCATCTGCCGCGAATTAGGTTGCCAGCCTGGCGATATCCTCGAATACAGAGACGAATAAGTAAAATGAGCAATGGAAGGAATCATTCTGTAACGGAAGTGATGCCGAAGAGGCCGTCAAAATGTCGAAATTGCTCTGTAAATGAAATTTTTCGATAAAAAAACGATTAAATATTTGGTGATTCGGAGGAAAATGACTACCTTTGCACCCGCAATTCAGAAATGGTGCCCGTAGTTCAGTTGGTTAGAGCGTCAGATTGTGGTTCTGAATGTCGACGGTTCGAGTCCGTCCGGGCACCCAAAGCAAGAAAACAAACGAAATCTTCCGAGAATCCCATAAATAAAGGGTTTCTCGGAATTTCAATTTAAAGGGGACGAGTTCCAACTTTTTGGTCTGAGACCAACTTTTAGAGTCGAAAATCGGCGCAAAATCGGCGCAAAATTGCAAAATCGGCGCAAAATCGGCGCAAAATCGGCGCAAGAATCGGTGCGAGATTCAAGCTGAATACAACGCTCTGTTTGTAACACTTTAAGATTTGCGTTATGGCAACAATTACAACAGAGTTTGGGAAGTTAAGTTCCAAAGGACAAAGAGCAGTTTATCTGCGAGTGAGAGACAAAAAGACAGAGAAGCGTATTGCTACTGGTGTCAAGGTGGATGAATCGGAGATCTCACCACGAACCAAGAAGATTAAGAACTTCGAGAAGGCGCAGGCTGTCGAGAAATTGAGGATGGAGCTGATGTACAAAATGACCAGCATCGCTCCAGAGATTAACTACAGTGCGAACATGGATGCAGCGCGTATTGTGTCCACGCTCGTCATGCAAGAGAAGACGGAATCGCTGGATTTCTTCACTTTTGCTGAAGATTGGATTTCTAAGAACTCCTTGAAGAGTACGAAGAACTACAATTGCACTCTAAGCGCACTGGAGTCTTATTTGGGTGTCAGAAAGTTGGATTTCTCTCAAATCAACTACACCCTGCTGAAAAACTTCGAGCTTTATCTGAGTGACCGACCCAGAGCTAAATCGATGTATCTGGGCTACATGCGTCACCTCTACCGCGAGGCCATGCTGGAGTACAACACCGACGAAGTGACTGTCATCAAGAATGACCCCTTCATGCGTTACAAGGCTCCTAAGCAGGTGCTGAAGAAGGGCGTGAGAGCTTTGTCGGTACAAGACATCCTGAAGGTTTACCATTACAAGGGCATCGATCCCAAAGGCCGTCCCCAATTGGCCCGCGACTGCTTCATCCTCTCGTTCTGCCTGATGGGAATGAATTCGGCAGACCTCTACAATGCCACCGTTCTACAGAAAGGCGTAGTCAAGTACAACCGAACCAAGACGAAGGATCGCCGAAGCGATGATGCCTACATCGAGGTCAAGGTGCATCCATTCATAAAGCAGCTGATGAAGAAGTATGCAGGCAATACCCATGTCTTCAACTTCTACCAGCGTTATGCCGGATTCGAGGAGATGAACGCAGCTCTGAATAAGGGCTTGAAGGAGGTCGGTAAAGCTATAGGCATCCCCAAGTTGCAGTTCTATCAGGCCCGACACACCTTCGCCACCCTATCCCGGAATATGATGAAGTTCAGCAAGAGCGATGTGGATGAAGCCTTGAACCACGTTGGCAGCTACGATATTGCCGATGTCTATATCACCAAGGACTTCTCGATTATCAACGAGAACAACTTCAAGTTGATCGAGGAGGTCTTCAAGGACGAAATCGCTGGCAAGCCTACAGTTGCTGCTGAAGCTCCCAAGGCCAAACGTCCCTATCACAGAAAAGCTAAAACCACGACAAATGCGAAGAAGTAACTACTCTCAAATCCCCAGCAGAGCCTTATTCTGCGGGGGATTCACTGATTCTGGCATGAGTTTTAATCTGTGGGATATGCAGAGTTTTAAGTTGTGGGGATTTGGTTTTAAAGTGTGGGTTAATCCTGCCGACTCTTGGTTTTAAGTTGTGGGTTATTCAGTTTTAAGTTGTGGGATATGATTTACGGAACTGCCTGAGAATACGGCTTTTGCACAGCCCCCATAGAGCAAATAGACAGACCATGCCAAAAAACAGAGCATCCAGACGATGATTTCATGCTTGGCCAAGAATTAATTAAGTGGGTTGGGCTTCGCGCACGGTATAAAAATCGCGCGGTTTTAAATTGTGGGTTATTCCCTTCCGTCCCCGTGAGATAGGCACAAAAAAGAAGGCTACCCGACACGTTATTTCGTGCCAGGCAGCCCTTTCGCATCCCGTCGTATGCCATCGCATGCGGTCGCATCCCATCGCTTGCAATCGCATGCCGTCGCAGCTATTTATCCTTTTCCCATTCCTTGTAGAGCGAGGGCTGTTTCTCGGCTTCCTCTACCTCGCCCTTGATGGCCTGAATCACCCATCCGATGCCCATATATGAGCCATCCTCCTTGCGTCGCCGCCCTTGGATGTCGGCCAGTGTCCCGATGAAGTCCGGCAGCAACTGAGCCGCCTTGTTAATCAGCGATTTGTGGGGCTGGATGCTTTTCAAGGGGATTCCCATCCGCTGTTTCATGTACTCCACAGCCTTCGGAGCCATGAATCCTACTGAGGTCAGAGCCGTCAGTCGCGTCTTTTCCAGTTCCTGGTCTCGATACTTGTCCTGATACACCGGATAGAACTTGAATCCCACGGCCACGCTCTTGCCGTTATTCGGATTGGCCCGGATTTTCTCGTAAGTGAACGTGTACGGGCAGTTTTCGTCGAGCAATTTCTTCACTGGCCTCAGAATGCGGTCTTCGATGTGATCCACTCTGTCCTTGCCGCCCTTCTTGTACTTATCCGGCGAGATTCCAAGCCAACTCTTCAAGTCATCGATCATCAGCTGAAACGGCCTTTCCTGCCCGCTCAGCACCATGTAGAACTGGAGCGAGTACGACGTAGGCAGTGCCAGAGCCTTGTTCAGCTCGAACCTGCGGAAGCCCTCGCTGAAGTCCGTCAGCACCCGCCAGATCTTGTTGTCCACCTCCACCGTGATTTCCCCTGTGCCGTAAACATACGTCGCATTGTTGATGAAACCGCAGACCGTGTACCGCTCGTTGTCCTTGTACTCGAACGTTCTGCTGCGCAGGTTGTACAGTGCCTGCTCGATGTCCTTGTGCTTCATCTTCGTGTTGAACAGCACCGCCGAGGCAGGCATCGTCAGCGTCACATTCTTCAGTCCCAGGTCCAACTGACACATGTAGTCGCGAATCTTCACGCCCTTTAATTTCATCGAAGCCCGCTCGATGATTCTCAGCACCACCCTTTGTTCCAGAATCGACATGTCCTTCTGCCTCGCCCAGCTGTAGATGAACGATGCCACCACGTCCTTGTTCGGGGTCCGGATGTCTATCAGTTCCCGCTTGCTCATGCCTCGTCCTCCACGCCGAACACCTCGCTGGCATTGCCCCGCTTGGCCTTCTTCACCCGAATCTCGCCGTTCTTCGCCTCATAGCTGCTGATGGCCATGCCCAGCCCCACGGCGAAGATGTCCTTCAGCGCGATTCCTTCACGTTCGGCAATCGTCCTCACCTTCGCCATCTGCTCCACCGACACCAGCGTACACACATGCTCCATCGGCTTCTTCCGCTTCACCGCCTGCGCCCTGCGCTCCGTCTGCGTCTCCGATTCCTGCTCACCCGTCAGCCCGTTCACAAGCTGGCTCATATCAAACTCTTTCTTGTTCATAATTCGTCAGATTATTCAGTCCTACTTCAGCTTCTCATCCAGCAACTCACTTGTGAAGTCCAGATAGTCCGCCGCCCCGTTGCTCTTCGGCGCATACGTCACAATGTCTGTCACCTCATACGGTGCTTCGGCCAGACTCACATTCTTGCGAATCTTCGTCTGGAACACTATATCGCCAAGCGAATCTCTCAGTTGTCGCTCTACGCCGCGCCCCAGCTTCGTATTCTCCCATCGGGTGATCACGATACCCGTCACGTGTGCGCTTCCGTTCAGTTTCTTCTGAACCATGCGGATGAAGTTGTTCATCATGGCCAGACCCTTGAACGGCAGCACCTCGGCCACCAGTGGGATGATGATGTCCGTCGATGCCGTCAGCGCGTTCAGCGTCAGCAGTCCGAGCGACGGCGGACAGTCTATCAATACGTATTCAAATTCTCCCTTCACCGGCTCCAACAGCTCCGCTAATATCCGCTCCCTGGCCATTGCCGATGCCAGTTCCAGCTCTGCCATCGACAGCTGTAGCGATGCAGGCACCAAGAACAGGTTTTCACTCAGCGACACAATCGGCAGCCCCTCATTTCCCGTCAAAGCCGAATACACCGTAGATTCCGGCTCCCCGTTTAACAGGCTGCTTGTCAGGTTAGCCTGAGCATCCATGTCTATCATCAGCACCCGATGTCCCTGCGATGCCAATATACTCCCCACACTCGCAACTGTCGTTGTCTTACCTACGCCACCTTTATGGTTGGCTACAGAAATAATTTTTGTTTCCATATCTCTATATATAAATATGTATTATAGTATTGAATTATATATTCAAATCTATATGCAAAGGTATTAATATTATAGAATATGCGCAAATAATTCTATATATATTAACAAATAATCAATAATATTTGATATAAATCAATATTGTTTTATAGCCTTATTGATATAAAGATACTAATATGTCAATATGGAAATATGGAAAAAGAAACAAAAAACACCTCAATATTGACGTATTGTCATATTGAGGTGTTTTATTATTATCTTATTAAGTATTATCGTATTCAGAATGCTTCTGGATGAATGAAACCATTTTCATCCTCCTTGCGGCTAAGAACTAATTGCCAATAGCAAATACGATGATCGTTTACTAATGAAGTGTCATCGCCAGAGTTTGGAAAGCCGCTGATATTACTGTGCTCTACACCTTCCCAACGCCAATACTTGTCGTCGTAAGTCGAACGCCATCCATATCCTACGTAGTTTTCATCATCGTATACAATGAAACGTCCCAAACAACGGCTGTTCTCTGGGTCATTCTTTGCGGCATAGTCATCCTCGCAGAATGGTTTCAGCTCCCTGTTCTTGTCAGCCAAGTAAGTATAGTCCTCTGGCATCTGACCGAAAGCGCATGGTATGATTCTGCCAGCCAGGACATCGTCTTCAAGCCTTTTTGTAACCGATTCTTCAATATCCAGTGCGGCAAGCACGAGTTCCTGACTATGCCAGGATATGCTCCCTCCTGGCTTTATGAATGCATCAAAGGCAAGATCTGCTTCATGAAGAACCACAGCAGGATAATACCTATATGAGCTTTTTTCTGACTTTAAGATTTCCTTCGCCTTTTCTGCATTCTCCTTGATTTGCGCTATTCTTTCCTGGTCATCTCCCAACTGCTCAGTTAGTTTTTCCAAGTCCGTATCTATAGACGACTCGAAAAGATAGCTTTCAAACCCTTCCTCCATTTTCAGGTTGCTGTAGTAAAGGTTCTCCGTAGGGATATTGCCCGTCCTCTGCCATTTCCCATTTTCCTTGCTCAGCACTTCCAACCGCTTGTGGTTCATGCGGCAGAACTTATAGGCATCATCGAAACTCTGAAAGCCGACATACGCTGATTTCGTCTCCCCATTCCCATAATAATGATCCTCGAATTCAATCTGCTGGAGATTATAAGCCTGCACATCCTCCTCGAACGTGGTAGTCTTGGCAGGGGCAAACACCTTCGGCTTGTCCTTATCCCTTTCTTCGAGCTTTTCACGAATCCTACGGGAGATCTCATTGATTTCGTTCAGTATCGAACTGCCTTGAAGAAAGAATTTCCCGGCCTTGTCATAGTAGGTCAGCGCCTCTTCAAACCGTTCCTGTCCGTAATAGGCCGAAGCCAGATAGAAGTTAAAGTAGGCCGTGATGAAAGCCCCCTTCTGACTTGTATTCTTCTCGTCGTCTTCAAGATTCCCCTTGATGAGCGCCTGCAGTTCCTCCAATATCTCACTGACCATCGCACATTTCTTGTCGAGCAGCAGCGGATAGCACGATTGTATCAGATGGTAGAGCGTCAGGACATGCTTTGCATAGTCAAACTTAAAATCCTCCACGCCGCTCTCTTCACGAATCTTCCGGAGTCGCTTGATGCAGCCCTTAAACCGCGTCTTGTAGGGCTTGCGGTCTTTCACCCTGCCCGTCGTGACTGTCGTTTCCGGCTTACCATCATCGATTATCAGCTTGTCTTTCGTAATCGAATAGCCATCCAGCTTGTCTAAGGCAGACATACCGAGCAGACACGGCCCGCCATATCGGTCACAGATGGAAGCACCCACATTCTTCAGCTTGACTTTTCCGAGCGTCAGGTTCCTGATGGTGATTTCTCTTTGCTGTGCAGTATATACGCCGCCATAGGAACTTGGACTGGTTCCTTTCACATCCGACTTCACAAGATTGCCTTTCAGGAAGAGGATATCACCCACCTCCTTCGAAAGCAAAGTGCTTGAACAGCCTGTATCCAGTATGAACTGAATATTAACCGAACCATTTATCCTGCCCCAAAGCTGGAGCATATTATTCTTTCGAACTAAGGGAATCTGCTTCATAGACTAAATTCCCATGGCTTTAACGAGTTTGTTCAGTTCTGGGTTCTCTTCAGGCGACGTTACATTGAGCGCCCCATCGTCTGGAGCCTCGAATGTCACGCTGGGAGCAACCCCTGCATTGTGGGCCTTTTCTATATAGTCTTTCACTTCGGTCTCATTCATGCCGTTCATGATCAGTGCCGCAAATATGCAACTCATCACATCCGTTTTGAGACCATTCTTCTTCATATCCTGGAGTTGCTCCTTCGTGAGCGTAAAGTCCAGAGTATAATATTTGATGGCCATGTTACCACCAATCTCATTGGCAATATCAGCCAACTGTACTTTATATGGGTCTTGTTTCTTATCCATCATACAATCTTTTATTTCAAAAACGAGTGCAATGCTGCGATTAAGCGAAGGCAATGATGCTCGCATCAATTGCTGAGCGTGAGCAGTATCGCACGCAAATCGCGTGCAAAGATACGAATAATAAATAAGAATAACGTAACAATCTATCCCCAAAGTGCAAATTTTGCACTATGGATTGCACTTTGAATTGCACTTTGGTGAGAAATTTGATACCGACATCATTGTCGCTACCAAAACATATATGTCTGACATTCAAGACATTTGCTTGACATAAAAATGCCGCCGACATACCTTTGTGGGGGTACATCGGCGACATCTATAAGAGGACGCTTTTACGTCTGAATCAGACGAACTTTCCTGCGATTGCCTGATGGCCTGACTGCGAAGTGGAGCCAGTAGCCGCCGCGAGGCGAACGCTCTAACAGGAGTTCGTCGAAGTCCTCACAGGACTCGTCTGAGATGTCGAGCAGGATGGTGGCGTAGCGCACCAGTTGCTCGATGCCTGCCACGCGGATGTCGGCAGCGCAGCCTGTCAGATGGTTCGAGCCCTTCACACCGCCTACGGCCTTGTTCACGGCCTCAGAGCGATAGCCAGAGTTGATGACTATAGGGTCATCACCCTCGCCATAACGCTTGTTCCACTCACTGCGAAGCATCTCCAACCAGCCGCAGAGGCGCTTCAAATTCTCGATATGTACGTACGAAGGAATGTTTCCGTCAGGAGTCCTTGCACTCGTCTTGCACATTTCAGCGAGCGTAAAATGCTCGGAGAGGCGTGCAGCCTTATTGATTGTTACTTCTTGCATACTCTTTCTTATGATTACTAAACTACATAACGAAACGGGAAAACGGCAAAACGGGAAAACGGCAGTTCAAAAGGGGGAGCCAAAATGGCCACCCCCTGAACTTTGCCGTTATAGCATGACTGTTCCCGTCTTGCGATACAGAGCTTTCACCTTGCCGTTGTCCTTGAATTCTCCAGTCTTCACGGCCAGATGGTCTGCCAGCAATGTGCGGGCGCGACCTCGTGCCGATGACTCACCTTCCAGTCCAAAGCAGCGCATGATATCCTCGGCTGTGAACTCTTCAGGCAGACGGTTGAAGGCCTCGATGGTTTTCTGCTTACGACGGGCGTTAGCCGACACGTCGCGCTTCTGGTCATCAAAGTACTTCTCGGCCATAGCCCCAAAATAGTGACGCTGACAGGCGTACTGGATGTTCACCAGCAATTCCGTGAGACGCCAGTCCACATCATCTGTCTCGAACTCGCCACACCAGTAGTTGCCCTCCTGATGGATGCAAGCCCAATGGCGCATTACGATAAACGGTGCCGCGAAGTTCAGCCCATGATAGGCACAACGTTTCAGGAGCATCTCGTCGGCCTTGGAGTTGTTCTCCTTGGCGTCAGCCATGCGACGAGCCGTCCAGTCGTAGAGCTCATCTACAATCTTATCGAGACTCAGCAGACCCTTCACACGATCCAACTTGAAAGCCCACTCCTTCAGGCGACCATCGCTCTCGAAATCCACCGTTTTCTCGCGCTCCATCATCTCAAAGTTGGTGCTGGGCAAGGGAATACAAGTGAGTCGCGTAGCGAGTCCAGAACCAAAGTTCTGCTCATTCACTTTCTTCTTCAACGCAATGGGCGTACCTGTATAGATGTAGTTCCACGTCACGAAAAAGTTCTGCACCACACTATCCAGATTCGAGTACGCCTGACCATCCTCTTCATTGTGGAAGGCCTTTAATTCCAGACTCTGCTTGTCTATCCACGAGCCACCTTTCTGAACGGTCAATGTGTTATCCAACTCGGTGTCGAACGTGAGCATGTGCAACTGCATCTCTTCGCCATCCACCACCTCCACGGCATTCACCATGTCCTGAATAAACTGAGCATTCGATGTACGAGCCGGATGCACACGGAAGAGTGCCTTTGGCTTCTGCGGCTTCTCCTTGTTGGCACCCTTGGTTTTCATCTCCTCCTTGTAGCGGTTGATGGCTGCAATACCAGCCTTATCCGCTGCTACCATAGGAGCCGCCAGGAGCTTGAATAGTCGAGTAGCAAAACTCTTACCACTGGCAGGGTCGCCGATTATCAGCGTCGAATTATTCAGCCTGCGCAATTCCTCAGGACGATGATAGAAGCGATACGTACACCTTGTCATCAGCGTCATCAAGAGTCCTCCAGCCACGAACACAGCCGCCGTAAACTGATTCTTCTTCAGTCCCTTGCAAATATCACGCAGCAGCGGAAAATCCTCATACAAACCTTCTATCTGTGCGCCCCACTCCCAAAGCCAACGCTCGATGTCGCTTTCCGTCACCGCCGCCGACGCTTGCGAGCCTTGCGTGATTTCCTGCCACGACCTGCCGCACGCCTCCTTGATAGCCTCCTGCATGGCCTTACTCGGTTGCTGAGAGAGGTATTTCTTCTCCCTGTCAGCCAAGCGCTGAGCAGCTGAGGCCACTGTTTGTTCCACGTTCTCATCACGCTCATCGATGATTTCCTGAACCCACTTCTGCGCCTTGAGCACCTGCAGGGTCTTCTGCTTATCGCCATCGAACAGCACAAGCAAATCTGAGGCGAGTTTGAGCGATTCGTTGTGACGGTTGCTGTCGGCTGCACATGGCAACTTCTCACTGTAGCGAGCATCAATAATAGACTGTACATCATACTCGCGCCACTTTAACGATACTGACTCAGCGCCCACTTTGCCGCCATTTTGATTCCCTTGTTCAACATGCGTGCTGGCCACAGTAGCAATCTTAACACAATCAGAATCACCAGCACTTCCATTAGCAGGAAATTCATGATACAACGGCTGAGTTTTCTTCTCTCGATACTGGGGAGTGTACTCCCTGTCAAATTCTTCGTCATAATAATCAAAAATGGTTTCGTCAATGAATAAGATATCTTCCTCCTTGGGAGTAAAAGAGTTGCGTGTGGCATCAATACAGCTGCTGTCAGCCTTGTAGCCAAGAGCCTCAGCAAACATGATCTGATTGTCTGCGAGATTGCCCACCTGCTTAGTACCGGCAAATACGATGCGTACACCACGCTTCGAACTGGTGATATGTACCAGTTTCGTGATGGCCATCAGTTCTGCATCAAGCTTTAGCTTTTCCCAGACCTCCAGCGGATTCTCCACATGGTCAATGTCAAGCATCACCAAGCCATTCAGATGGCAGTCTGCCAGTCTGCGATGACGGAAGGGATTGCCATTAGCCGTAGGCGTTTCGTCAAACTCGTAGCAAGAAAAAATGAACGCCGTGAGATTATCCTTCAACTCCTGAGCAAAGGCCAGCAGACGCTCTTCATCGCTTTTCTCAAAGAACTTTTGGCGCGCTGCCAACTTGACCTTCGGTCGAGCCTGCTCACGCTCGGCTGAGTTGGAGCGAGCTCCACTCTGCTCTCGCTTAATCGCAGCCTTCTTTAGTCCACGTTTTTTTGCGATAAATTTCCCATAGTCCTCATTCTTCAACCACTTGTCGATAGTCTCAGAATCGTGTCGCTCCACAGCCTCCAGAATCTCCCTTCGGCTGTCAATCTTCCACTGGTTCGACGTATTCCTCACGCTTTCCCAGAATTTCTCTCGGCTGCACTGGACAGCCTGAGAGAAATGAGTGTTTTCTTGATAACAGAATCCTTTCATACCAATTCGTGTAATTCGTGGTTAAAGACTCTGCAAATCAGTAATATAAAGAGCATTCTCGTGTCGCGTCTGGCCGTTCTGATCCTGCCATGTGCGATGCTTCCAGAAGCCCTTGGCCACGTAAGGCTGGTTCTCGAAGAACTGCGTGTCGCGCTGCTTAGAGGCATACTCGCCAATCAGTTCACCATACACCTCGTCGCCACCGTGCTTCAGCACTACGCCACGACTCTTGAAATACTCCGTTGTACCATCCTGTCGCTGGTACTGGCGCTCAGAGTATGCGCCTACCTCCTTGATTAATACTAATGCTTCCATAGTCTGTCGAATATTAAAGGTTCTCAATTTCTATCTTCATGCCGTTGGTCTCTCCAGCAAGCATCTCCAGTACATCCTCCGAGCACTCCAGCGTAGCCTTTACGCACACGCCGTGCTTCATGAAGAAGTCCATATACACACGAGCCCAATGCAGAGCCGTCTTGGCGTCGTCAAAACTGTCGAGATCGAAGAGGCGCATCCATGTGCTATCTGCATCGTCGCACCATACAGAGTACTTGCCCTGACGTTGTGTTCCCTTATTGGCAAACACTCGAATCTTCAAGTTCAGCACCTGAGGCACAGCCTGGAACTTCACACCCAGAGCATTGATGTCCTTGAAACGACTCTTCAACACCTCCTTGATGTCAGTCTCGCCACACTCCAAGGCACAACCCATCATGCCTGCAAGGTCACGAACCTGTATCAGTTCATCCTTCTCGCACAGGTAGCGATAGTCGCTCTTGTCGTAGGGAGAGTCCTCATACAGAGGCTCCAGCTTCTCATCCTTAGAGGTTACCCACCACTGGTTTCCAAGAAACGTTGCGGTGGTGGCAACGCCCGAACACTTACCGTAAACTATAATCTTATTCTTCATAATTCAATCATGATTTGGTTCTATACTCTGTCAATAATCTCCTCGTCAGTCAAAGTCTTGGACTCCTTGACTCCCTGACTCCTTGACTCCTTAGAATTAAACACCTTGATGATGTCTGAGTAGTACTGGGCGATGATACGTGCCATTGAGCCTTGCAGACACAACAACTCGCGCTCTATCGTAGGCCCGCAGCCCAGCGTGGTCTTGATGATCACCGTCTTCTGCGTCTTGTTCAGATACACCTGCAACGTCTTGTCATCATAGAGCAACTTGCCCTTCACCTGCAGTTTCGGCTCGCTCTTCAGTTCACCCTTCACCAGCTCGTTGAACTGTTCCTGCATCACGGCTACGGGGTCAGGACAGTCGGCAGGCACGTTGATGTGGATGCTGTAGCTCGACTCCTTCTCGCCCTCGCTCTTGTAGAAACTCGACTTGCCCTTCTGCTTGATCATCTTCCGATTGCTCTCGCGAGGCTCCTGCGGGTTCACTACCACGACGTCGTTGTCGTACACCTTCACTCTGGCCTTGAAGGCCTTCACCGGCTTCGTGCGCGGTGTTTCTACATAAACTTCACTCATCGTTAATCCTCCTCTTCGTTAATTTCAACACTCAGCAGAAACGGAATCATAATCTCCTCAGTCTTACACATGCGGTGAATCATCTTGCGGCCACGTTCCGTCCATACCAGATAGGTTCGGGTGTGCATCTCGCCCTCAGCATCATAGTAAGAGTGCGTGCGGTTCTTGGCATAACCCTTGCGGGCGAAGTCTGCATAAAGCAGATACTGCCCAGACTGTTTGTACATCACCTTGCGTTCCTGCAGCAGTCGTGTCAGGTCGTGAACGGTCATGTTCAGTTCCTTGGCTATCTGTGTGGTCGTGAAGCAACTCACGCTCTCCAGTACCTCGTCGCAGTACTCAGCCTTGGGAGCCATGTCCTCAATCTGCAGTTCCTGCATCTCGATGGTCTTCTGCTGGATTTGCAGCGCCAGTGCCATGATCTCCGTGTCCGACAGCTTGCGACCCTTGGCATCCCTTGTGGGGATATAGCCGCCCGTCTTACGAATCTGAGGCAGCACCTCTGAGGTCACCCAGTGCTTGAACACCTTTGCCTGCGGCAGCTTCGACGAGAGCACCAAGGCATACAGACCACTCTCGTTGATCGTCACCACCTTTTGTATTCCACCAGGGGTAGCCATTTCATCCACCCCTCTGTCGTCAGAGTCTACGTGAACGCGAATTGCCTTGCGGGCATCGCTGTAGCCCAGGGCCTTCGCCACGTCGTTACCTACAAAGAAGGTTTCGCCCTTCTCATCTGTCATGATGCGGATATCTCCGAACATCTCATGATTGAAAATTCTAATTTCTCGCATAATCTTATCGAATTAATGAGCATCGGAATTGCGGGGTTTTAGTTTGAGCTCAATTCGTA
>JAEEGG010017854.1_pt1 | contig 14536 bp, 11 predicted proteins | sample 9134161 | NCBI WGS metagenome assembly JAEEGG01 (sample SAMN16246543, study PRJNA631951) | gut metagenome | biome: gut microbiome; feature: rumen; material: CR-attached | host: Bos | place: Iran: Karaj | collected 2018-10
TTATTATTTCATGAATCAAGTTTATTTGAAGTCATTGAAGAGTACACGAGACCTTTGCATGAAAATGATGAAGGTCAGCGAGGATGAAATGAAAGAATTCAGCAACCAACGCATAGTGAATGAAGATTATGGAGAAGATTATGGAATCTCTAATGAACAGTTGATGAAAGAGATGTTTGAGGAAGAGGAAATTCTCAAACAGGCCATAGAGAAGTTTGAACAGGACAAACAGACAAACGAATAAATAGAACATGAATTTGACCGGCCGAAACCGATTCGGATTCGATGTCTGGGATGATAAAAAAAGGCAGCATCCGTCTAAACGGGTGCTGCCTTTTTAGTTTTTTAGGGTGTCCTTTTCTCGATTAATTGAACTTGGCAGAGTTCAGGATGTGATCGCAGACCTCGCCGCCGAGTTTGGGAGCCCATTTGTCAGTATAGGCAACCATGATGTTGATTTGTTGGTTGTCCTTGAAGATAACGCGGTGGAATTCGCTGATTTCTCCAGCGACGGAGTAAGTGTACTCCTTTTTCTCCAAGTCAAGCTTCTTTTCGGCCTCTGCAGGAATGTCTTCATCGAATTCCCTTTGGATTCTTTCGTCGTCGTAAGGTCCAAACATGGATTCATACACACCGGCCTGTACCGTGGCGTCGATGGCAAAATCGCCACTGTTTTCGGGAACAAGCGTCCAAACACCACCATTGTCACCGGCGGGGTTGTCGGTGCGGCGCATGCCTTTCAGAATGTCAAAAGTGACTCCGTACTTTTCGACGGTGATTTGCTCGTAAGCCACCTTTGCAGGAGCCTCTTCACTCTTAGCATTGGGAGTAGGACTGGTAGTGGCATTAGAACCTTGGTTTCCACATGAAGCAAAAGTCAAGGCAAATGCTGCGACTGCAATCATAGTAAGTTTTTTCATAGTGATAAGTTTTAAGGTTAATAATGATGTGATTAAGTTGAATTCTTTGTTTTAAAAAGCCTGCAAAAGTACAAATAATTCCACTATCCAATCATTTTTGGCAAAAATGCGTAATTTTGCCTTGCACATTACAGATTGGAATTACAAAATAATATGGAAAACGAAATGAAATTTTGCCAGAGTTGCGGAATGCCGCTCACCAATGAAATCCTCGGCCTCAATGCTGACGGAAGCAAGAACGAAGACTATTGCATGTATTGCTACAAGGATGGCAAGTTTACTCAGGACTGCACTATGGACGAGATGATAGAGTTCTGCTCGCAGTTTGTCGACGAGGTCAACAAGAACATGCCCAAGCCTATGACCAAGGATGAGTACAAAGGCATGATGCGGCAGTTTTTCCCGATGCTGAAGCGTTGGAAACGGTGAATTAGGCCGTCATCATCATCGAAGGCATCGTGCTGGCCTTCACGGCGATAACTCAGAAGACAATTAAACGCTACTCTGTGCCAAAGAGAAAGCGTCGGAACAGTGTTTCGGCGGCTTCATCGCCGAGCATGCCGCGCACTGCATTGATGGCGGGACCACCATTGCTTATCAGTCCCTCAACATAGAGACGATTCTTAGCAGTCTTGACGTCACGGTCCACTTCATGAGCGGTAGGGAAGAGGTTGAGGTAGGCAGTGGTCATAGAGGTGGCCAATTGTGTCAATTGAGTTTCGGGTCCTTCTTTAAAAGTGCTGGGAGAGAGTCTAAGACTATCGTACCAAGCGGGTTTTGGATGCTTGTCTTTCAAGTCTTTATATGATTCTTTCACCTTGTCCATCGTTGAAAGGTCAACGGATTCCACTTGGGTGTCGTACACCTCAAGCAATAAACTCTTTTTGCCAAATGCCTTGATTTTGTCGTATGAGAATATGGGAAGGTCTTTGGCATAGGGTGTGCAGATGAGAGTCTCCATTTTCATCAGGCCCAAGAAAGCTCGCATGCTGAGATACGACACGCAAGCACAACCTTCCCAATCGTAGGACTGCAATTGGAATTTCATCCCCTTGCCAGAGAATGTTTGCCAAGGACTTACATCCTTCGCGATGAGTTTGCCCCTTTGGGCAAAAAGATCAACAATGGAGTTATTCATAGTACGGAAACCTTAATCGCAAGACTCCAGCCACTTCTCCAGTATTTCACAATACTTGTCGGTTTGCTCGACGAAACAGGTGTGGCGTGCGCCTTTGAAGACTTCCCAACGGCTGTTGGGAATGTTCTCGTAGAGCGAGGCAGCCACTACAGGGGTGCAGATGTCGCGGGTGCCGCTGCAAATGAGGCAAGGCTGCGTGATTTGGTGCAGACTGTCGGTGTATTCGAAGTCGGCCAGATCGCCCAAGGGTTGGTATTCGTTGGGGCCCCAGCCGTAGAGGTAGGCTTCGTTGCCGGCGCGTTTCGGGCGACGGATACACTCGGGCGAGTTTTCGTCCACGCTGATGACATAACGTTCATAATAATGTTCGTTGGCACGGAGATAGTCGGGGTCATCCCATTTCCCCGTGGCTTCGGCATGGCGGATGGCCTCTTGGTCTTCTGCCGACATGTATTTGATGAGGCGATGCTGTTCGCTGGCCCACAGCGAGCTGGAGGCATGGCCCGAGGAGAGGATGACCGACTTGATGCCCTGGGGCTGGCAGTCGATGATGTAGGCGATGGCCTGCATGGCGCCCCACGACTGGCCGAGGAGGTGGAGCTGGTCGAGGTGCAGGTGCTCGCGCAAGGCGATGAGTTCGTTGATCCAGGTCTCTTGGGTCCACAGTTCGGGATGGCCGTCGAGGTAGGAGTTGCCGCAGCCGATTTGGTCGTAGGAGATGACCTGACGGCCCGTGTCGGCGATGCGGTCCAGCACTTCAAAATAGTTGTGCGTGCTGCCCGGTCCGCCATGCAGACAAAGCAGCGCGGGCTTGCTTGAAGGTTCACCGACAATGCGGTAATAGGTCTGGTAGCCGAGATACGGCATATAGCCTTCTTGAATGGGGTGATTCATGGGGTGAGGTGTTTTTGTTTTTGGCAAAGATACTAAAAGATAAGGTTTTTGAGCTATAACCCCTCTAAAAATCGGCTTATAGCTCAACTTTTTGATGAGAAATGTGGTCTTAACTGTCTTTATTCTTTGTCATACCCCAGCATCGCTTCAATCGGCACCGTGCTGTCCATCAAGCCAATGCGCGTGTCGGAGGCGTGACGGTTTAGGCCGGTGTATTCTAACGAGGCGTCCTATAATCCTCTTGTTACTGATCTTTTTCCACTATTCCGATAACCTTGTCAATATTATACACGGCAACCCACACTCCAATGTTTTTATATATGGAATCATGCTCACTGCCTTTTGCAGATTGCAAAATATCTCTATCAGGTTCTTCATCAAAATAGCACTCGACAGGACGCTTAGCATCAAGGCGAACAAGCATTGCATCACCATCTTTATCTCTGCTTTTGTTGAAGAGTATGTACTTGTATGGTTTTAGATAATAAGGGAAGTTGTCATTGTTGCGAGAATATACACTGATAGTTCTGCGTTCATTTATTGGCACCAGACTATTATTTAGTCGCAATGTTCCGTTTTCTGATTCGAGATAGCGTGAAGCAGACCCTTCTAAAATAATACACTGATGAATTGTCCGTTCTTCGTTCATTATTTCATTAAACGCATTGTCATCACTCAAGGTTAACTCTAAAATCTCTTCAGGATTGATTCCATTTACAAGTTCCGAAACGTCAGTCTTCTTGATTATCCTATGGTCAGTCTTCTCATTGACAGTATAGATAACTGGGCTAACCTCATTCTGGAGATACAATGTCGGCCAATAAAACGGTGTGCCTCTCCAGCCTTGTTCCTCTGTACCATTTTCACGGAAGAGCATTAGTACCGGCATTGTAGTGCATTTTTCCCTTGCAGGCTGCAAATCCGTACGACCATCTTCTGGGGCATCTATGAAAGCCCCGTCTTGTCTAACACGTTTCAAATTACGGTTAACACGGTGCAGACAATACAGTTTCCCATCAGTTTTCAGTGTGGCGTACTCTATGCAGCCAATCATATCATTTGCTTCCCATTCTAAACCATTATTGTTGTCTATCTCGCGGTCGTAGATATAGGTAGATCGAATCTTTCGAATAATATCTATTGCCAAATCTTTGTCAATCACAAAGAATCCATTTGCGTCCCTGTTGGCGTATGAGGGTAAAGTTTCTATACATTGTTGGATCTCTTGTACGGTCTTAGCGATGGTTGATTTTGGGCCTGTCTGGAAACCGACGGGAACAATATGCAGATTTGGACGCACCACAAGTGTATTTGACACTTTGATTTTCTGGGAAGAGCATGGCTTAATTCTGTTGTCCAACCCAACAAAAACAAACTCAACGGATGTATCGGTAGAATTTACAAATGATTCACGCAACTGCTCATCCAATTCGTTCATTCTGGTCATTATACCATAGATGAGGTTTGATGTGTGGAACATTGATACCGCCATATCTTCTTTGTCTCGGGCGCCAAACATCCTTGCGTGCTGCAATACAGCATCCTGTTGGAATTTTCTGGGTGTGCGACCATAAAAGAAACAGAGCATGTTGGAAATTGTGATACCACGGTCAAGAATGTTGCCTCCAATAAAGATATTGGCACAATGATCAAGTCTTAATTGACCATCTTCGTTCAGAAGTGCTTTCACTTCATTATTTGAATTGACAATGTGGACAATGTAGTTTCCTTCGTCAAGTATTTTCACCAATTCCTCTACCACTTTCTCCTTTGTTGGCAACTCAATATTTATCAAGCCTTCTCTGCGTCCGTTTTCATTACTCTCTCTCAAGTTATCATATACAGTATCTACCACGGGACATATTCTTGCGTCGTTCTTATATCCTGACAGAAAAACCTTATGTATCTCAGTAATGAATTTGTTGATTAAGTCACCCTGCCATTGATGCTTGTTTTTCTGTATATCGACATGAAAAACCCCGCTCGACCTATAACTTTTTTTGTTTTTCCGTTCTTGAATCACCCGCACCGCTGTTGACATGAAATAACCTACTATCACATACCTAAGGTCCTCGATGTTTTTGGATTGTATGTTGTTGTTCAGATACTTTTCGTTTTTCTTCCCTAAAACCTCAATACACTTCGGTTTGATTGGATGAAACAAGTGGCAATACATGGATTCAGGGTTACGAGCCTCAACAAAGTATTCTTGGCCTCCAACATATTTGTCATGTATTGGGAGCAATGTAGTAAAACGAGGCTTGAAAGGAGTTGCCTTACCATTCTTCAACTGCACGAATCCGTCTGGTTGTAGGTAAAGGGAATATGGCGTTGCTGTAACCTGAAGGTATCGATAATAGTCAAGCAGCGAGCAAAATTCTTCAATTTGTGATGATATTTTCGCCAAAGAGGGCTCTGCATTCCGCACGCGGTAGTTCCTGCTGGCAAAGTCGGCCTCGTCATCCACTATCAGCACTTTTTTCTGCAACAATCCAGGTGAATCTTCCTTGAAAAGTTTGATGAGATGCTGCATGTTATCTGCCTGTTTCATACAGACAATGATGCGTTTTGCTCCTTGCCGGTTTACTTGATTCTGGGATAATCCACCTCTTTTGTAAAGGTCTTTTATATCATCTACTTCAACAATCAACTGCTGGTCAAGTCGTTCCGAATCTTTGAAGTGACGGTAGTCATATTTTAGGCGTTCAATAGTCTGATAGGCAAGCGTGTTTGTCCCTTTTGTTAGGACAACACACAAGTCTATTCCTCTATCGAACGACATACCGATGATATTTTCAAAGGCATTTGTCTTTCCGCATTGTATTTTACCGAGCAACAATCCAGGCTCCTTGGCATTGGGCGCATCAACAAGTAGATTGTCAACGGTGTCAGTGATACATTTGATCAACTCGATGGAATATGGGAACTTGCTGTGTTTTCGGAGAGTCTTATATACTGAATGAGTGTTATCAGTATCAGACATAAACCCGTCTAACTGTTCTGTAATCCATTCTGGTATAGGCGTGCCCATTGCTTTAAGAGTTGCAATTGCTGCTTGACATTCCTCTATTGTTTTATACTTATACTCTACCATCCTATTTCAATATAATTAGTTATTTGGCTTTTTTTGTCAGCATTTACAAAATAAAAAACATTTGGCAAACCGCCGATATCTTCTAGCTTACTATCATGTAAGTGTATTATTGTGTGGGATGATAATCTCGAACTAAGCGCACAGATAGGCCGTGGTCTCGGCTGAAGGCATAGCCCGCCGTGCCGAGGTACGAATCATCGAAGTACACGTATAACGCGCTGAAGATATCGTTGTACGAGGCCGACCAGTAGTAGCCGTTGCGGCCCACATTGCTGACCGAAGTCCCCCCGCGGTCGCCTGCGGCGGGCAGGAAGACTGCACCATGCGCCTCAAGGGAATATGTCCAAGTGGAAGAACTAATCACATTGCTACTGAAGCTCGAGAATTTGTCGTTTGTGCTGTATAAGGTATAGTAGCTGCTGCTCCAGTTGTCGGGCAGAAGGATTACTCCGTTCACATTGTTCACCTTTGCCTTGGCATAACGTATGCCACTGGTGGTGCTGCGCGTGTTGAAGACATAGTTCCACTCGCTTTTCGTAAGCGTGCGCCATTGGTGGTTTTGGTTGCCCCCGTTGCTTATCGCGTTGTAGCCCCAGTCAAAGTTGGCTGTCAGGTTGTGTAGGCCACGAGGTCCATACAAAAAACCGCCGCTATTGTCGGAGTCCCAAGGCTGGTAGTAAGTATTGCCGCAATTCCTACCGCTCGTCCCCCATCCAAACAAATCGATATAACCATCGTATTGAGAGGAAATGTTCCTATTTGCTACTCCGATATACTCAAATTGGTCTTCTGCAAAACGCCATGTTCTTGTTGAAGCTTTGTATTGCAGATTACCTTGTGAGAATTTCACCTTTTGTGTAATACTTACGGAAAAAACTCCAGGCAACACACCGTCAGACCAATCATGATAAGTAAAACTTAACTCGTTGCCATAAGCAACGCCAGCACTATTGATGGCATAGGCTCTTACATAATATGTAGTATTTCCCGACAAACCATGCATGTTAGCCGAATATACACCAGTACCAAAGCCATTGCTGACATGATCATCTTCAATAGTAGGATTATGATTTGTGCTCCAACATATTCCTCGTTCTATTACTGATGATCCTCCATCGCTAGATACAACACCTCCACTTGTAGTCGAGGTTTTGATATTAATCACTTCTGTTGTCGTTACAGTGGGTGGTTGAGCAACAACCGAAGGGTCATAAACCATCGAACTATAGACCAAACGTACTGATTGGCCATTACATCGACTATCTTCGCATTCATCCATGCTCAGGCCTTCGTCAAAAAAGCGCAATCGCCATATATTGGATTCGCTGCTGACGGAGGAAGACCTGTAACCTCCACTATAATTCACATTATAAATTTCGATTCCATGCCGGTAACCTGCTGCTGGTAAAAAAACGGCGCCATACTGTTCAAGAGTGCTCCATTGTGAAGCGTTGATAACATTGCATGAGAAGCTGGCATCGCTTTGGTTGAAGTTATTAAGTTCGTAGTATGATTCATTCCAACTATCGGGCAACAAAATCACTCCATTGAAATCATTCACTTTTGCTTTAGCATAACGTATGCCCGACGGTGATGTTCGTTCATCCAACAAATATTGCCATTCCTCATACGATAATGTACGCCATGTTTGAGTTGTATTATTTCCATTACTGATAGCGTTATAGCCCCAATCAGCCTGGCCACTTTGATCGTTTAAATTAAACGACCATTGTCCGTAGGCTAAGTAATCCTTATCATTACAATTCACGCTCCATGGTTGGTAGCATAAAGCTCCGTGATCAAAGCCGCTTGTGCCCCATCCAAACAAATCTATCCAGCCACTATAGGACGATGATGCATTGGTGTTGTTAATGCCCATGTAATCATACTGATGGTCAGCAAATTTCCAGGAGTTTGAAGATGCTTGATACTGCAAGTTACCACGAGAGAACCATACTCGCTGGGTTTCACTTACAGAAAACAATCCGTCGATGGCACCCATAGGAAACGAAAAATGCAATGTTATAGTGTCATTATCAAACTGAGCCTTAGTTATTATTTCGCTTGAAACACTTTCGTCATCGTCTTCAAAGATGGCTTCATAACTCATTATATCTCCGATTTCAAATCTGCCAATTTCAGATTCTTCTATTAAGATATTGTTCCAGTTTTCATTAGCGCCAAACATTATATCGTTCTTACCGCCATAGTCAGTCTGAATCAGTTTAATTGCATATCTATCTATGGGAGTGGTTATCGATAGGATTGCCAACTGGGGCTTTTCAAGTGCAATAGTCAGATTGTGCATTCCTTGGCTAAGCCAACTTTCAGTGGATGCTAATATCTGTCCATTGATATTGCAAACCAAGAAAGCAGCCCTACCTTCCTTACTCATTTGAAACCTCACATTAGTTTGTGTGGAAAATGGATTCGGTGACACAATACATGTAGTATTCTTTAGAACCAATACGGTGTCGGGATAAACAAGTGTTTCGGTCCAACCCCGTGTGACATTGGTAACATTCACGCTGTTGAACGGATGATAAATACCTCCAGGAGAATCTGCTGTGAAAACAAGCGTAGTCGTTTCTGTATCTTGAGAAACCACTTTTAAAGCAAGGGTCATAAGCAGAATTAAGAGTATGCCTGTTTTTTTCATAAAAAGTGAATTTATGTGTTTAAACCAAGCTAATAGCTGGGAGGATTAAGACGGGTTGCAAAAATACAAATCTTTCCTCTTTCGGTAATAAACTGGATAGAAATAACCAGTCATACATTTCATTTGTTTTGAGTGTTCATTGTCAGTCATAAAAATCGTGGAACTTTGCTTAAGTCCACTTAGGTGTTCCACGACCCGCCTGACAGTTAAGTAAAGCCCACGATTACTCGTAGGCGTTTACCGCTAAATTATGTCAGGCTTGTTTGTGGAACTTCAAGTGGACAATTAGAGCGAAAACGCTTTATAATATGTTAGTTATGTTCTATTCTGTTTGTTCGATATGTTGGGTGTTTTAGTTGTTTTATGGGTGCAAAGATAAATATTTTTATAGGATTGCCAATGCTGATTTGATAAGTTGAGTAAGACCTTCACCTGTTACGCTTGCAGCCACACCTGAAAGGAATGATGGAATTAGCTGGAAGGATCTTTTCAATAATTTTTTTTCTGGTTTTTCCTTTTGGAGTTCGTTTTTAATGTCATTAGATACTTCTTCATATTCAGAACAAGACTGTGACTCAGCAATTTTATCAATTTCCGACAAGATTTTGAGCAATTCTTGCTTATTGTCTGCACTGATGGTGTTATTATTGCCGATAACATTGGTTGAGCCTTGTGCATTTACATCTCCGCTACCAGTGTTCACTATTCCGGCGTTATTAATTGTAATCATATTTGGTTTTGTTTTGATGAAGCTATTGAAATTAATGTCTTCTTCATTGCTGACTTTTAATAGGAAGTCTATCAATACTGATTTCACAGAAACTAAAATCTGTAGTACTGCACCTTTTGTTGTGTACTGATAAGCATCTTGAATGTCTCCGTTTATAAATCCTGCTATGTGCGGATATGTGAATATTGGAACTTTTCTTTTAATAATTCCATCTTTTTCATCATTATTACAAAGATTCTCTATTTCTGTAATAGGCATATATAGATCCATAATTGACAAACTATTTCTTGCGGTATCATCCTCAATCATGTCAATAGGGAAATCAACGCTGCCTAGTCCTTTAAAAGGAACAAATACATCGACTTTTAATCCGCATTTTAGAATTCTGTACTTGGGCAGCTTTTCTTCTTCTTCATAGCCATCCAGTTCTTTTGATATCCACGAAAGCAATTCGTTATCTTCTCTTTTGGTTGCGAATATTTTGGTCTTCAACAAAATATCTGGTAAAGAACCATTATTCATTAAATCCATCAGGATATTCTCAGCAAGTTCTTTAAAGTTTAGCATATTTATATTCTATTGGATGTGTTGTTGATATTTGATATTATCAGTAAGGCTAAATGTAGTATTGGACGATTCCAACCCTTACATCCCATACTCCATCTCCCGCATAAACTCATCCGCCACATACAAATCTCCATAAAGGTAAAGACCGGTGGATTTGTCGTGCAGGTCGGCACAGGTCTGGCTTTCGTAAAACAGTTGTAGGGTTTTTACAGGCTCAATATTCAACCGTTTGGACAACTCCATAGAAATTGCACCAATGCGGTTGCTCATGATAATCTCCTGTATGACAGGCGACTTAACGGGGTCTTAAGATTGCTTCTGTTCCATCAATTCACTCATTTCCTGCCCTCCCAATTGTTCATACATTCTACCAACACCTCCGCAAGGTTCTCTCGGCTCTCACTGTGAAGGGTTTCGTAGTGCGGAAGTATAAACCGCTCTATCAGCCCCACGCGCTTCATCCGCTCGTACACCTCTTTGTAGGAAGTGTTCAGCAGTCGGGCGGTGGTCTCGATGCAAGTGGCCACAAAAGTCATCATCACTTGCGTCCTCGGTATTTCTACAACATTCTTCATAACGCAACCTTCAAGAAGGATTATTTATCACCGCAAAAATACAAATCTTTCCCTATTTGGCAAAATGATTTATTCCTCTATTTCTGTCGGCAGCCTTCGTTCCAGTAGGGGTACAATTTGTCCCCCACCTGAATTTAAGTAATCAATAACCAAAACGCATTATTCCATCATCCTCCCAAACTCTTCAAAACATCCCATCCATTAGTTTATTTTGTCTTGCTGTTATTAGTATATTTTGCTTCGCTGTTGTTAGTTTATTTTGTCTTACTACTATTAGTTTTTGGTGCAAAAGATACATATCTTTTTCTATTTCAATAAAATACATACTGCAAAAAGTGAAAAAACACTCCACTTTTTGTTGCAGAATTTCAAAAATTGTGGCTATTTTTATTAGTTTATTTTGTCTTGCGACTATTAGTTTTTGCCGTTGCAAGAATACGCAAGCATTGATTATTTCACAACAAATTTCACCGTCTCACAGGTGCCTTCTTCCTTCACCTGCAAGAAATAAAGTCCCTTTTCCAATCCAGTAACGGAAATGGTTCCACTTGAGGAACCTACAGTTACTTTCTGGCCCAAAACATTGAAAATGAAATACTCTACCGTTTCGCAAGGAAAGTTCTTTAAATGGAGGACATCGGAAACGGGGTTGGGATAAACTTCCAGCGGTTGCTGGGGCTCGGATTCGTGAACGGCCAAAGGTCCATCTTTAGGAATAATGTTCAGAATGATGCCTTCCACCTTGGTCATGCCATAATAGAAATTCGGGTCGGGGATGTCGTACCAGTTGTCCAAAGTGCCACCATAGCCGAAGTTGATATGGAACTTGCCATCCGATTCGCGATAGCCATCGACCACCACATTGTGCCCTACCGTCCCAGCAGGATTCTCAACGGCCAGATGGGCAGGATAACCGGCTTGCAGATTGGAAATCAAGGTGGCGTACATTTCGTCACTGGGCTCGCGGATCAGCACGCAGTCCGTAAAGCCAAAGCGTTGGTAGGCATCAAAGGCTTGGTCCACATAGAAGGTGCCGGAACTTTGCGAAGTATAGACTTGCGTGCAGGCCGTGCCACAGGCAAAGACCAAGGCGGCGGCCAACTCGTCAGACAGTTCTTCGCCGCGCTGGAAAGCGGCGTCGATGGAATCCAACATTTCGTTCAACATCGGGAAGGACGGAAATTTCAAACTTGCCCAATCGTCATCAATAACGTAACTACGGCCAGCGTAGTAATGGTTATAGTCGTCATCGTCGGTAAAGCGGGTGTCTTGCGTTGTTTGCAAATAGTTGATAATCTGTCCCATGGCAACAGCTGGACATCCAGCAACACTGTAGGCATTGCCGTTCACTGGGTCTCTTGGGCATAGTTGATTGTATGGGAAATCCTGTGTCCAATGCGAATGAAGCAATCCATCCGCGCGAAGCGTTGTAGTAGCCGCAACAGGTTTTTCAACAGTTTTCAGAAGAGGAGTTTGCGCCCAACTGTTCAAAGCGCAAATTATCACAATTAAGAAAAGAAAAACTTTTTTCATTTTGTTCAAATTAGGATTAACGCTGCAAAACTATGATTTTTTCATTTGCAAAGGTAGTTTGTGTGCACATTGTCCACATTATTGTCCATATAGAGTTTTCGTTTCGGAACGGATAATGCGCTAATTTTGCAGTCGAATTGATATGGACAAAATGGCATACCTACAATGAAACAAGAAATCAACCCGCTGGAAACGAATAGGATGCAATCATTTGACCTATGTAAAGAAAATGTTTCAGTCAATACAATAGGAATGTAAACCATGAAAGACAAGAAAACAAAAAAACACATCGTGCTCAGGATATTGCTTGCGCTGTTTGTAGTGGTGCTTGTGATTGCATGTGTTTTCTCGCATTTCGGAGGTTTCGGTACAGGGAAATGCGCCGACACCGAGGAGTTTGCGAAATATGCCGGAAAGATTTCGGACATTTCCATTCCCGCACAGGCACGTGTCATTGGGCTGGGAGAGGCCACACACGGCAACATCGAGTTTCAGCAACTCAAATTGGAGGTTTTCAAGGTGATGGTCGAAAAATACGGAGTGCGTGCCTTTGCCCTTGAAGGCGACTACGGCGGTTGCGAGGCAGTGAACCGGTATATCCACGGTGGAAGTGGAACGGCACAGGAAGCGGCGGCGGCCATCGGTTTCCCCATATACCAGACTGAGCAAATGGAACAACTGATTTCGTGGATGCGCGAGTACAACACAAAGGCAAGCGCGGACGACCAGCTTTGCTTCTATGGCTTTGACATGCAGCGCTATGAAAAGAACTGCCATTTTTTGCTTGAAGTCGCAAAAGAACTTGGCGTGTCCGTTTCTGAATTGGAGCAAATCTGGGACGATGAAAAGGGGTGTTTTTCCGAAGCATACAGTTATGAGCAGTGGACAAATGTCATTGAGGATGTGAAACGTGAATTGCAGCAATGCGACGCCCCCCAAGTTGTTCAAGCCGTGCATTTTGCCGACATCCTGCTCCAAAACCATGAGATCGGCAAGGTGATGGATTCCATGGCTAATGGGATTGTGCTGCGCGACAGGTACATGGCCGACAATGTGTATTGGGTTCTTGACCAGGAAGCGGCGCGCGGCAATCGTCGCATTTTCGTTTCCGCCCACAACGGCCATATCCAGAAGCGTCACGAATACGGGACTTCTGGAAAAGCTATGGGAGACCTGCTTGCCAACGAACTTGGCGAGGGCTACTTTGCCATCGGTACCGATTTCTTCAAAGCACGAGTTAGTTTGCCCAAAGGTGAAAGTCATATTAACAGAAGCAATCATACCTTCTATTCCTACAATCCGTTGGCCAAGGCCTCAAAAAAATGCGGTTATGGGATGAGCTGGCTCGATTTCTCGAGAATTCCCAACGATTCCCCACTCAAACAAATTGTCACGGGTTACATTTGGATGGGTTCTGTGGGCGAAGGTTACTCCCCGCTCATGGCCATCATGCCGATGGCTTACCGCGTTTGGGATTCGCCTACCGAGCTTTACGACGGGATGATATTCGTTTCAAAAGCTCAGCCGATAGTGGTAGGCAAAGCGTTGGAAGCAATGAATTGGTGATCCCATGTCCTATCGGGACGGGGATGCATGATTGGCTGTTTTGTTGAGTGAAGCCGCTGCGGGTGTCAGAGGCACATTGTCCACATTATTGTCCATACAGGGTTTTCGTTTTGGAATAAATAATACCTTAATTTTGCGACCGAATTGATAAGGACAAAATGGCACATCTACAATGAAACAAGAAATTAACCCACAGGAGACGAATCGGGCACAAGCATTTGAGCTATGGATGAAGTCGCCCATGCCGATGGTGACCCTCACCAAGACCTTCAATGTGACGCGGCTTTCTAAGGTGAGCAGACGAAAAGGGTTGAAATTCAATGCGATTTTGTGCTGGTGCATCGGCAAAGCAGCAAGCCAGATGGAAGAATTCTACTTGCTTCCCGAGCATGGGAAATTGTTCAAGTACGACCGTTTAGCCATCAATGTCATCGTAAACAACAAAGTTGGTGGCATCAATTCGTGCGACATTCCTTATACTGATGATTTTGAGCAGTTTAGTACCGAATACTTGACTTTGACTCAATCGGTGAGTTTGTCTTGTAAAAGCACTTTCGAGGCTGATTCTATGGTCATCGGGACTTCGGCAATGACTACTACCGAGTTGGATGGCATCATCAACCAATATACAGACCAGTTTTGCAATCCTATGGTAATGTGGGGCAAATATCGCAAAAGTTGGTTCAAGGTCACCTTACCCATATCTTTCCAGTTCCATCATGTTCAGATGGACGGTGGACACGCCGCGCAGTTTTTGGATGAACTGCAAACAGTGATTAATTCAATCAAATGACATAAAATCATGTGTACAAGCATAGTGGTGAACAAGAAAAAGACTATTGTCGGGTGGAATCTTGACA
>JAEEGG010017856.1_pt1 | contig 14535 bp, 10 predicted proteins | sample 9134161 | NCBI WGS metagenome assembly JAEEGG01 (sample SAMN16246543, study PRJNA631951) | gut metagenome | biome: gut microbiome; feature: rumen; material: CR-attached | host: Bos | place: Iran: Karaj | collected 2018-10
GCTGCGATGAACGAGCTGACCAGCGCATGGCAGACCGCTTCGCAGAACATGTACCAGCAGGCGGGTGCCGGCCAGCCGGGTGCGGGTGCCGACCCGTTCAACGGTGCCAACGGTCCCTTCAACGGGCAGCAGGGCCAGCCGGGTCCGCAGGGCGGCAACAGCAACCCGAAAGATCCCGACGTAACCGACGTGGATTTTGAGGAGGTGAAATAACGGTAACGTTATCCGTAGGGGCGAATCATAATTCGCCCCTACAATATATCCTAAAAAAAGGTGCTGATGATGAATCAGCACTTTTTTTTGTTGGCCACATTGTGCAGAAAATAAAAAAGACGAGGCCTTGTGAGCCCCGCCTTAGATGTTTTCACAACGGAATAATCCTTATTGTGAATCGCTTCAAAAAAATTGTGCTGCAAAATTACAACAAATATTTAAAACAGCAACCTAATTTTCAAAAATTAATTGTATCTTTGCAGAAGAAATGTGTGGAAACGCCTGAAAAGGAATTGATTTTGTTAAAATTGCAGCAATAAACAGCAGTAAAAACGCTTAAAATGAAAAAGATACTCGGATTAGACCTTGGCACAAACAGCATCGGCTGGGCGGTAGTGAATGAAGCAGAAACTGCAGAAGAAAAATCATCAATTGTAAAATTGGGAGTAAGGGTAAACCCTCTTACCGTGGATGAATTGACAAACTTTGAAAAAGGAAAAAGCATTACTACAAATGCGGACAGAACCCTAAAACGAAGTATGCGGAGGAATCTTCAAAGGTATAAGCTTCGCAGAGAAAACCTTATTGAAATTCTGAAAGAAAATGGTTTTATTGATGATGAAGCATTATTGTCCGAAAATGGTAATAAAACCACGTTTGAAACTTACAGATTACGTGCAAAAGCTGCAAAAGAAGAAATATCGTTGACAGAATTCGCCCGTGTGCTATTGATGATAAACAAAAAACGTGGTTATAAAAGCAGTCGCAAGGCCAAGTCTACAGATGAGGGGCAGTTAATAGACGGAATGGAGATTGCAAAACGTTTATATGAAGAGAACATCACACCTGGGCAACTATCACTAAAATTACTAAAGCAAGGGAAAAAATATCTACCCGATTTTTACCGTTCGGATCTGCAAGCAGAATTTGACAAAGTTTGGTGTTTTCAAAGTGCATTTTATCCTGAACTGCTTACTGAGAGTTTGAGACATGAGCTTCAAGGGAAAAATGCAAAACAGACATGGGCTATTTGTGAAAACCCTTTCAGACTTGTTGGAGTTAACCGGTCAGCAAAAGGCCGTGATTTGAAAATTGAAAACTGCCAATGGCGCAGTGACGCTCTTTCTCGGCAGATGGATTTGGAAAAATTAGTCGTTGTTTTGCAAGAAATCAATAGCCAAATCAACAATGCCAGCGGTTATTTGGGGAACATCAGCGATAGAAGTAAAGAACTGTACTTCAATCATCAAACAGTAGGTCAATATCTGATGGTGCAATTGGATGCGGACCCCAATTATAGTCTGAAGAATCAAGTATTTTACCGACAAGACTATCTCAACGAATTTGAAACCATATGGGAAACTCAAGCGAAATTCCATAAAGAGTTGACAGCTGAACTCAAAAAGGAGATTCGTGATGTGGTCATTTTTTATCAGCGACCGCTCAAATCACAAAAAGGATTGATTTCTTTCTGTGAGTTTGAAAGTCGGCAAATAGAGGTTGAAATTGATGGAAAGAAAAAATTGAAAACAATAGGCAGTCGCGTTTGTCCAAAATCATCGCCCCTATTCCAAGAATTTAAAATTTGGCAGAAGCTGAACGATGTCGAGATTTCCATACCAGGAATGCGAAAGCGCAGACTTCTAATGGAAGAAAAACAGCTTTTGTTTGATGAATTAAACTATAAAGAAAAACTCACAAAAGCCGATGTCGCTAAATTGCTTTTCAAGAATTATCGAGATGTCAATTTGAATTTCAAAGAACTGGATGGCAATCATACTCAAGCAGAACTTTTTAAGGCATATCAGACTATCGCAGAATTAAGTGGTCACGAGATAAATGGATGGGCCAAAAAATCCTCGGGAGAAGTCGTTGAAGATTTAAAAGCTATTTTTGCCACATTAGGAATTGACAACAGTATTTTAACCTTTGATTCTAGTCTTGACGGACAAGCCACAGAGCAACAGCCCATGTACAAACTGTGGCACCTTCTGTACTCTTTTGAAGGAGATAAATCTAACTTGGGCAACGAGAAATTGATTGAAAAACTGCATGATACTTTCGGGTTTGCAAAAGAATATGGGGCCATACTTGCCAACATAGTTTTCCAACCCGATTATGGTAGTTTAAGTGCCAAAGCCATCAGAAAAATACTTCCTCACTTAAAAGATGGTTTGGATTACAGCACAGCATGCGAATATGCGGGATATAACCATTCAAAAAGATCTCTTACCAAAGAGGAAATCAAGAACAAGATTCTGAAAGACAAACTGGAATTACTCCCACGCAATAGTTTGAGGAATCCTGTTGTAGAAAAGATTTTGAATCAGATGGTCAATGTGGTCAATGGCATAATTGATGAATTTGGAAAGCCCGATGAAATTCGAATAGAATTGGCGCGCGAACTGAAAAAATCAGCCAAGGAGCGCGATGAAATGACAAAATCCATCAATGAAACCACCAGACTACACGAAGAATATGTGAAAATACTTCAAAAAGAATTTGGCTTGTCGCATGTCAGCCGCAATGACATCATTCGTTATAAATTATACAAGGAGCTGGAGAGCAACGGGTATAAGACATTGTACACCAATACTTATATTCCCAAAGAGAAGCTATTTAGTAAAGAGTTTGATATTGAACACATTATCCCTCAGGCCAAATTGTTTGACGACTCGTTTTCGAATAAGACAATAGAGGCACGACAAGCCAACATTGACAAATCGAATGCTACGGCCTACGATTTTGTTGTGACAAAGTATGGTGAAGATTTTGCCCATGGTGAGTACACGAACCGCATTGACAAATTGTTAAGTAATAAAGTCATCAGCAAAACGAAACACGACAAGTTGCTGATGAAAGAGGCCGATATCCCCAGCGGTTTCATCAATCGTGATTTGCGTGATTCGCAATACATAGCCAAGAAAGCACGTGAAATCCTGGAAGAGATTGTGAAATTTGTTGTGCCGACGACTGGTTCAGTTACCGACCGATTACGTGATGACTGGCAGTTGGTTGATGTGATGCAAGAACTCAATTGGGATAAATACGACAAATTAGGATTGACCGAAATTATTGAAACTCGAGATGGGCAGCGGGTTCGTCACATCAAGGATTGGACTAAGCGCAACGACCATCGCCATCATGCAATGGACGCTCTGACCATCGCTTTTACAAAACACAGTTTCATCCAATATCTCAACAACTTGAATGCCCGCGTTCAAAAAGGAGTTGACGAATGGATTGATTTGGATATGGTAGAGTTGGCGGATTTAAGCAAAGAGGAACGTTCATCCGTCATGTATGGAATCGAGAAAAAAGAACTTTACCGTGATAGTCATGGCAAATTGCGATTCCGCCCACCCATGCCACTTGATGAATTTCGGGCAGAGGCCAAATGCCAATTGGATAATATATTAGTTTCTATTAAGGCAAAAAACAAGGTAGTGACTCGAAATGTGAACAAGGCAAAAAACAAGGTTTCATCATCAATCGTTTCAAAGGAAGGAGAAAAACGAACAATCCAAGGACAAGTCACAAAGACGCCTCGGGGGCAACTGCATTTGGAAACCGTATATGGGAGTTCCGAACAATATGTCACAAAATTGGAAAAAATCAATGCCTCATTTGACGAGGAAAAGATAAAAACAGTGGCAAAGCGGTGCTATCGTGAAGCATTGATGAATCGTTTAAACCAATTTGGTGGTGATGCGAAAAAGGCCTTTACCGGTAAAAACTCATTGGATAAGAATCCCATTTGGATCGACGACCAACATTCGGAGATGGTGCCCGAAAAAGTGAAAACTGTCGGATTTGAGACCATATACACTATACGAAAGGAAATCTCCCCCGAATTGAAAATTGAAAAAGTGATTGACACACATGTACGCCAAATTCTTCAAGCCCGTTTGAATGAATATGGGGGTGATGCAAAGAAAGCTTTTTCTAACCTTGACGAAAACCCAATATGGCTTAACAAAGAGAAAGGCATCGCTATCAAGCGAGTGACAATCACTGGCATCAGTAATGCAGTAGCCTTGCATGACAAACGAGATAAGAATGGCACCCTGATTCTTGACGGAAACGGCAATAAGCAACCTGTTGACTTTGTAAGTACAGGGAACAACCACCATGTAGCAATTTACCGAAAGCCCAAACTGGACAAGTATGGTCAAGAAATTGTAGATGAAAATGGTAATATCCAATATGAATTAGATGAAAAGATTGTGTCATTTTACGAAGCTACTTCTCGTGCCCTACAGGGGTTGCCCATAATTGACAAAAGCTATAAAAGAGAAGACGGGTGGCAATTCCTTTTCACAATGAAACAAAACGAATATTTTGTGTTTCCACGATATGATTCGGAGGGTAATATGCTATTCAATCCGAAGGATTATGATGAGGAATGGTTCAAGAACCCGGATAATTATGCCAGCATCAGTCCAAATTTATTTAGGGTGCAGAAAATAACAAGTAAAGATTATTTTTTTCGACATCATTTAGAAACGTCTGTTCTATATATTCCCCAATTAAAAGGGATTACATGGAACCGTTTTGGCTTGAATGGAATTGAAAACATTGTTAAAGTCCGTGTGAACCACATCGGACAGATTGTCTCTGTCGGTGAATACTAATTACATTTTAATAATCAGACCATGAACGACATCATTCCAAACGAACAGAGCAATATCATCATCTACAACACCATAGATGGCAAGGCTTCTGTGGCCTTATACGCGAAAGATGGCAAAATCTGGCTGAACCAAAAACAGATGGCTGAACTTTTTGCCACCTCCGTTCCCAATATCAACATGCACATATCCAACATATTGAAAGATGGTGAATTAAATAAAACTGCAGTTATTAAGAATTACTTAATAACTGCTGCCGATGGCAAGCAGTACACTGTCACTTTCTATTCGTTGGAAATGATTCTATCTATAGGCTATCGCGTGCGAAGCAAACGTGGCATTCAGTTCCGCCAATGGGCCACCCGGCATCTATCAGAATATCTGGTTAAAGGATTCATTATGGACGACCAAAGGCTCAAAAATCCCAATGGTCAACCCGATTATTTTGACGAACTCCTCGAAAGGATACGGGATATACGTGCCTCCGAAAAACGGTTCTACCAGAAACTACGTGAGCTTTTTGCACTCAGTAGCGATTATGAGGTGAAAGAAAAAGCCACCCAGATGTTTTTTGCGGAAACTCAGAACAAACTGCTGTATGCCGTTACACACCAAACAGCCGCCGAAATCATCACATCTCGAGCTGACGCACAAAAAACCAATATGGGACTGACCGCATGGAAAGGCTCCATCGTTCGAAAACAAGACATCGTTATAGCCAAAAATTATTTGAACGAAAAAGAAATCGACATGCTCAACCGGCTTACCACCCTATTTTTGGACACCGCAGAATTAAGGGTGCGTGAACGGAAAGACCTTACCCTTGATTATTGGCGTTCCACTGCCGATGGTGTTCTCACGTTCAATGGCAAAGATGTGTTGCAGGGAAAAGGAAGCGTATCGAATGCCGAAATGGAGAAAATGGTCAATGCAGTGTATGAACAATTTAATGAACGCCGCAAAAAAAAGGCAGCCATTGAAGCAGACCAAGAAGATACGAGGTTGTTGGAAGAGATGGACAAACAAATTCGGGAATTATTATGATCAAACGCACCCTCTATTTCGGCAACCCCTCCTACTTGTCGCTGAAAAACGACCAGTTGGTGCTGAAACTTCCTGAAGTGGAAGCCAACAGCACCCTTACCGGTGAGTTCAAACAACTCAATGTCAAAACATTCCCCATTGAAGACATTGGCGTGGTGGTATTGGACCACAAACAAATCACCATCACACAAGCATTGCTGGAGAAACTGCTGGAGAACAATTGCGCGGTCATCACCTGCGACAGTCGCCGAATGCCATCGGGATTATTGCTTCCTTTGGAGGGGAACACCTTGCAGGAAGAACGATTCACTTCGCAGATTGAAGCCTCCCTACCGCTGAAAAAGCAGTTGTGGCAACAGACGGTCATCAGAAAAATCGAGAACCAGGCCGCAGTGCTAAAGGCTTACACTGAAGCAGATACGGGGTGCATGACGCAATGGGCCAAACAAGTGCGTAGCGATGACAGCGACAATCTGGAGGCGCGAGCAGCAGCCTATTATTGGTCGCATCTTTTTCCGCAACTCCCCCACTTTACCCGCGACCGGAATGGCGGTTTCCCGAATGCGTGGCTCAATTATGGATATGCCATCCTGCGTGCGGTGGTCGCCCGTGCCTTGGTCGCTACGGGGCTGCTACCCACCTTCGGCATCCATCACCGCAACCGCTACAATGCCTATTGTCTCGCCGATGATATCATGGAACCCTATCGCCCATACGTGGATGCAATGGTGGTTCAACTTGTATCACAATACGGAGAAGAGGAAGTCCTGTCGAAGCCTGTCAAAACCCAACTGCTGCAACTTCCTGTGGTCGATGTGGTTATTCAGAATCATCGTAGTCCTCTGATGGTTGCTGTGGCCACCACTGCCACCTCGCTATACAAGTGCTATGCGGGTGATACCAAGAAAGTGATTTTTCCTAAAATGTGAGTGTTGGATCGATTTAGCGAATACCGTATCATGTGGATTCTGGTATTTTTTGATTTACCCACCGAAACCAAGAAAGACCGCAAAAACTATGCCACCTTCAGAAAGAAATTACTGAATGACGGGTTCAACATGTTTCAATTCTCCATTTATACACGCCACTGTCCCAGCGCAGAGAATGCGCAAGTTCACATCCAGCGAGTACGCAAGTCGCTACCAGAAGTGGGTTCGGTAGGCATTCTCTGTATCACCGACAAGCAATTCGGCAGCATTGAGTTGTTTTACGGCAAGAAAAGTTCTCCGTTGCCTGCAACCTCCTTGCAGTTGGAACTTTTTTAAAAAGAAAATGCTATTAAGTACTGCCCCCCCCCCGCAAAAAAACACTCTTTTCCGCTTGAGTGAAACGTTCTTCATGGCGTTTTTTTTCACGCAAAGACCCCATGATTTTCCTTTTATTATCAAGGATTTTCATGGGGTCTGGTTGTTTAGCATGCAAAGATACAATTTTTTTGAAAGCGATTCACAACGATTAGACCGTGCAGATGTATCCGTTCGCGGTTGTTTAGCATGCAAAGATACAATTTTTTTGAAAGCGATTCACAACATACGACATCAGCATAATGAGTATGTTTGCGTTGTTTAGCATGCAAAGATACAATTTTTTTGAAAGCGATTCACAACATACTGCGATATTGTCGGCCATTGCTTGGAGGTTGTTTAGCATGCAAAGATACAATTTTTTTGAAAGCGATTCACAACTACCCATGCTTTGCCGATGGCAAGTCTGCCGTTGTTTAGCATGCAAAGATACAATTTTTTTGAAAGCGATTCACAACCCGGCACGTTCGGGGCCTCGTTGATGAAAAGTTGTTTAGCATGCAAAGATACAATTTTTTTGAAAGCGATTCACAACGCAACCTGGTTGATTATCCGGGCGGTAAGAGTTGTTTAGCATGCAAAGATACAATTTTTTTGAAAGCGATTCACAACGGAGCTGCAAATCTCATTCACACATACATTGTTGTTTAGCATGCAAAGATACAATTTTTTTGAAAGCGATTCACAACAGCTGTTGCGATCACCTCTTCGAATACCAGTTGTTTAGCATGCAAAGATACAATTTTTTTGAAAGCGATTCACAACTGTAAGAGGTCTTCGAACCCGATTCCGTCTGGTTGTTTAGCATGCAAAGATACAATTTTTTTGAAAGCGATTCACAACAATCCTCACGCCCAACATATTTACTGGCCGGTTGTTTAGCATGCAAAGATACAATTTTTTTGAAAGCGATTCACAACTCCTCTGCTGCGTTCACGCGCTCACTCCTGTTGTTTAGCATGCAAAGATACAATTTTTTTGAAAGCGATTCACAACGGTGCTGGTTCCGGCGGTTGGATTGGCGCGGTTGTTTAGCATGCAAAGATACAATTTTTTTGAAAGCGATTCACAACAATGGGCAGCAAGGACTTAGAATCCCAAGTCTGAGAAATATTTCTCATTCTCTTCATCGGTAATGGAAAGCCATTCGCGCAGGCTGTCAAGCATGATTTTGTTTCTCACCTTGAACTTTTCACGGAAGGCATTCACTTTCTTTTCCCAACTCGCATAGGAGAGCACGCCTGGCCATCGTTCACAGTTTCGGCGCATCTCCGGCTTAATGGTGTTGATGATATTGTCGAACACAGCCGTAGCGTTTTCGGTGGTGAACGTCTCATGCATGTGAAGAGAGAGGCGCTGAAGAAATAGCTGACGGAATTCTTGATTTTTCAGGAGTTCCTGTATCAATGTGTTCTGAATCCTTTTGACCGTAGCGTCGCAATTGGCGCTGAGATAGTCGGCGGCGGGGGCGTTGTGTGCCCATGTCGCATCGAGATCATAGAAGACAATGTGCCATTTCTGGTCACTTTGGGGGTCTTTGGACTGCACGTAGCGCACATTGCCCAAGTCGGTATTGCTGGAATACATCTGTCCCAGCTTGTAGTCAATCAATCCTACGAGGTCGATGTGGTCGCTCACGTATTCATAACACTCCTTCTCCGCGAGGTTATGGGTGGTTGCGTAGTTGAGCAAGTCTGTAAAGTCCTTCTTACTCCCCTCTTCGCAATACATGCCCGACATGATGATGGAAATGTTGTCACTGGACACATCAAGATGCCGTGAGACAAAATGCTTGTCGATTTTCTCACGCAGGTAATAAAGGCCAAAATACTCGCCGTTGATGTAGAGAGCCACGGGTCTGTAAGCTTGAACCAGAAGGGTGGGACTGTGCTGTTTCATCAAACTGGTAAAGAACTCGTCGCGTACCATCACGCCGGATATATCTTGCGAACCGGAACGCAACACGAAGTTTTTCACCTCCTCCTTCTCACCCTTGTTGTAGAGGTCATAGTCAAGGTGTGCGGTACCATATTTATCCTTGAAGCGTATCTTGAATGATTTCTTGGACAATGCCCTTGAAAAGCCTCCAAAAATGGCCACTTCGCAGCCCGTCGAGAATCCGCCGTTGATGGTGTCAAAGAATTCCACATGGGCTTTTTTCCACCAGTCTTTCCAGTAGTTGGCACCGTGATGGGGATAATCGGGGGAGGCGCCGGGGCCTTCCACATAGATGCCGCTATTATAGTCATAGAGGTCAGATTCTGGCACGGTGATATTCATCACGGGCAGGGTGTGTTCTTGGTCAAGAATAAACGTGGCGGCTGCCGTGCTACTGCTCATGGTGGCAGCATCGCCCTCACAGAATGCACGGATGTGGGTGGTCTTCGTGATGCGGATATAATCTTTGTAGACGGGTGATGCCATTGTGGGCTCGCTACCGTCGGTTGTGTAGTGGGCGGTGCGCCCCTGGGTTACGAGATGCACTGTCATCTTATCCTTTCCCGAATAGACATTCGGCATGGGATCGAACGAAGGCTGTTGGGCGATATGGCGATAGTGAGTTGATGTGTTTTCCGCACCGCGTGTGGGTGATGGAAAGTAGAAGAACCCGTTTTTCCCCTCCACACGACCTACCGACACTCCGTATGGGGTGGCAGCGGGGCATACTCCATCCACAAACGTTTTATTTTTAGTGAGTACGACGGACTTTGTGCTGCCAATCTTGAATTTCCCCTTCTTACAGTCGATCACGTACGTCTTACCCGGCAGAATCTGTACAGATGGGAAATCCCATTGAGTGGCTTTCTTTTTACTGGTAGTAAGGCTATAGTCTTCCAGGTTGACAGGCTCGTCCGACACGTTCTTCACCTCTATCCAAGCGTTTCCTTCCTTGTATCCCTTGGAGCACACTTCCCATATTTTCAAGGCATCCGGGCGTTGCTGCTCCATCAGGGTACAATAGGACTCATAACCCTCTGCTGTGTTGTCAAAACCGGGGGTCTGTTCATAACTGGCTTCGAAGGTGCTGTCGCTGGTGAGACGGTAGCTCATATCATCCTCCATCTTGTCATAACAAATTTCCGATACGACAACGTCTTTATTCCGCAGCTGCAGCTTTCCTCCAGAAGCAGAGAGCTTAAAATCGGCGTGCAATTCACCTTCTTTATAGCCTCCCTTCTTCGATGCGAACACAATGGTGTAGTTGCCTGGTTTGACCTTCACGTCGGGGAATTTCCACACCTTGATTTTTGAAGCGCCCTCGTGGGCTTGTTCCCCTTCGCCATCATCCTTACTCTTGCGCTTTTCAAAAGTCAGCGAATAGCCCTTGAGTGATACCGTTTCGTTCGATATATTCTTGATCTCAATCCAGTCGTACAGTTCACCATCTTTAGCCATCAACCCCGTATGGTTGGCCGCCATGATTTCGGTGATGATGAATTCTCTTTTTACTGATTGGTCCTTCTCCTCTTTCTTGCGGTTGGAACAGGAGCTTAATGTCAGTACTACCAGAACCATCAGCCCCCAAGTGCAATATTTTATACCTTTCATAAATGATAATCGTTTCTTGTGCGCAGGTTGTGTCATCAGATCGTGGTGTTGATGTATGCTACCCACATTTTTATTCTGCTTCATCTCCCTTATTTTTTATAAATAATCAACTTCTTCCCTGCGATAATTTTGTCGCTCGTTAGTTTGTTCCATTTTTTTATATCGCTCACTTTGACTTTGTAATGATTGGCAATGCTTCCCAAAGTCTCACCTTTTTTTATTGTATGATAGATGGTCTTTGAATGCCCCCCACTGGACGTTACTTTTGTCGTGTTGGTTGTGCCGCCGCTGCTTTTCACTATCAGCACTTGACCTTCATGTATCATGTCGCTTTTCAGGTGGTTGAGCTTTTTGATTTTTTCAACGGTGGTGCCGTATTTTTTGGCTATTTTGCTCAGTGTATCCCCCTTCTTCACCTTGTATTTCACAGTGCTTGAAGCTGAAGCGGAGCCATTATTGGTGCCTGTCTGTCCTTGCGTGAGTTGTGTGCTATCGATCGTTGTTTTTTGCTCGTATGAATAACCCGCTTTTTGTGCTTCTGCTATTCTCATCTCTCTCCAAGTGGAATCCGAAAAATCAATGCCCAACATTTCTTGAAGAAAATAATCCAAATCCTCCCCGCCCATGCCAATGCTAAGCCAATAGTTGTAAAAGCATTGGGCAAGGTCGTCTTTAGGTCCATGTGTCTTGATATGATCAATCATACTTTTCAGGGGGCTGCGCACACGCTTGTTCTTTTCGGAGAGGCTGAGGGTGGACAATTCATAGTCGCGGCACAGATCCAATTCGCTTAGTCCCAGCAGACCTTCTATCAGGAAACTCAACGTTCCACAGCGGTCGCAACCAATGGCACAATGCCAATCCACACTCTTGTTTTCCTTCATTCTGTCGATAATCCACGTCAAGTCTGTCACATACAATGAATTTTTAAGTGTTAGACCTTTCATATAGGATTCATGCGGAAGGCGCAGGTAATCCTTGTCATCGCCCAGCAAAGAGGTGGTGTATTTCACCTCATGGCGCAGATCCAATTCTGCCAACACGTTCAAGTCATCCACAAAAACTTTGCGCCCCTCACTTTTTATACGGTCGAGGCTTCCGCTGCGATACAATATGCCATACCTCACAGGCACGCCATACTGCGTGGGCCATCCTCCAAGGTCGCGAATGTTTCTGCTGTTAGGCACCCAAATCATCCTGACCTGTCCCACCGTACGGAAACTTCCACTCGCCATCTCCGTCTTTGTACCGTTGGTCTGTAACTCCTCTACCTTATAATAATAGATGAGGTTAGGGAGCAAATTGCAAATAACGTAGGAACTATCCCCTTTATTCTCGGGGTGAAAAATGGATGCATCGCTGTAATCGCTGTTTTCACTCACCGTGATGCGAACCTCTTCAATGTTGTTGTCTGTTGTTGAAGGTATCCATTGTACAAGTTTCCCTCGTGGCCTGTCCAAGTCCTTGCCATATTTTTCCGCACTGTTGTATGTCGTTATCACACTAACCTTGTAGTCAGGATTCTCTTCGTAGGTTTTCTTTGCATCTACCATATAATCCTGAACTGCCTGATTCTCAATATTGACGATCTCAATGGTATCTTGTCCCCATAACTGCAATACCACTAACATGGGCAAGATAAAACTGATGATTTTCTTCATATATAATGGATTTGATTTCAGTATTGGCCTTGAAAAAATTGAGGTATTTACGATATTCATTTAAAATGCAAAAATACACAAATTTTACTTTTCTGCGATTGTTTTCTGTTATTGCACGTACCTATCAAGCTGAGCTTCGTCATGATGATTTTCACAGATGGCCGTGGGCGCAGATTCCTGCATAGATACCTGCGCCGATGAGACACGGCATCCACAAGGGCTTCTATCACAATAATCGCCCAGTTCATATTCATGTAAAATTAACGGTGGTGAGAGACTTTTAGTAAGACGGGATAGAAGGGTTATGCAGACCTTTTACCTTAAAAAAGGCAAGGAGTTCAGAGTTTTTTTGAGAGAAAAATGGCAAGGGAATTTCCTTGGTCCGTATTTTGGTGTTATCTTTATATGTAATTTTATACGCTGGGAATTTGCCTTTTGTAACCGTAAGGGATATAATATTATCGAAAAGTATATTACTATACCGCGAAAAAAAACGGAATGGGTATATGATTTCAATATTTTCATTAGAAACACGCACTCTATATGTAAATATGGAAAGATATATGGGCTCAACAATCAGCATGAAATTAAAAAAATCCGCCACACATACCGAAATCAGAAGGTAGCTTAATAGCGCAATTACAATATCAAATATTGAATAATATTGATAGAGGATCTCACTTTTTCGCCGTTTTCTTTCCATAGTTATAATACGACTTCTTTTTTACTTTTTTCTCGCCAAATTTCCAAGCTGTGCAACGCTTAAAAAATAACGCTGCAAGATTACAAGTTATTTTCTCCTTTCCAACAGTTTAGCCATATTTTTTTTGAAATTTATGGAGGGGGTAATATGTTGCTATTCAATATTTTATAATTTACAAGGCGGCGGATGCAACGTATTATTTTTTTTTTTACTTTTGCTGCGTAATGAATACCCAAACTTGACCTCAAACACAGAATTATGAAAGCAAGAAAAAGAATCCTTTATTTTGTGGCAGTTGTCGCAATATTGTTCGTTGCTTGCGAAAAAGAGGAACCCCTTCGGCCGGATCCCACTCCAGAGCAGGAGAGTCCCGTTTTTGTTCAAAATGCAGTTACCGATTTTGATGGGAATAGCTATACAGCCGTTCAAATTGGAAACCAATTGTGGATGGCAGAGAACCTGCGCACCACACATTTTGCTGACGGTGGAGATATTGCAATAGGCGCTGTCTTTAACGATCATACACCTTACCGTTATTATCCAGGTATGGATGAAGCAAATTTGGAGGAATATGGTTTTTTGTACAATTGGAATGCTGTCATGCATGGTGCCGACACATGTGAAAATGAACAACAGGGCATTCAGGGCATTTGTCCGGATGGCTGGCATGTGCCTACAGATAGTGAGTGGAATGAGATGGAGGGTTGTCTGACCACCGCGGATGTCACCGCTACTGGAGTTCGTGGCGACCATGCTGGGAAGTTGGCTGGAGGTGGAACATGGCTCACTTCCAATGCTGTTGGATCACCAGGCAATTACGATGATGCTACCCGGAATTCTTCGGGGTTTTCGGCACTTCCCGCAGGAGGCATTTTTGGCGAACCTTATTATGTCAGGTGGGCCGCACACTTTTGGACAGCCACAGGTGCGGGTGGAATATACGCTTGCCAGCATTACATGTATTATAATAATTGTGGAGTTTGCAGGAGCCGTGAGCTGAAGGAGAGCGCCTTATCGGTGCGGTGTGTGAAAGATCCGGTTTCGGATTAAAATCTCACTTTTTAGTTTATCCTTAAATCAGTATCCTCGTCTGCTTCCGGTATTTACTGCTCCATCTCCGGATTCGGCACCGACAGCGGCAGTCCCTCCTGCGAGAGGTAGAACATGTAGAGGATGGCGGGCTGGGTGCCTCGGTTCTCGCCGTGGTGGACGGTGCCGACCATCTCGACGACGGCCTCGCCCGCATGCACGACCTTTTCCGTTCCGTCCTTGTCGATGATGGTGAGTTCGCCTTGCACCAGCACGCCGTAGTTCATCACGGGATGGTGGTGCCAGGCCAATTTCTGTCCGGCGGGGAAAACATATTTCCGGACCACCAGTTCGGGGCGGCCTTGCAGATAGTCGGGGAGTTGCGCGCCGTCCCAGCTCTG
>JAEEGG010017858.1_pt1 | contig 14535 bp, 12 predicted proteins | sample 9134161 | NCBI WGS metagenome assembly JAEEGG01 (sample SAMN16246543, study PRJNA631951) | gut metagenome | biome: gut microbiome; feature: rumen; material: CR-attached | host: Bos | place: Iran: Karaj | collected 2018-10
ACCGATATACGGAGGACTGTCCGGAGCGATCGGTCTTTCGATCGCCGATGTCCTGGATCCCAGGTACATCACTTCGGCACCTAAAACGTTCCTGCTGAAGTTTCTGATCGGCTTCATTGCCGGTACCGTCGCCAGACAGTTTCATCTGAGAGAAAAGACCGACAGAAAAGAGATCATCGAGGCAGCGACCGTATCCGCTGTTGCCGGTCTTGGTTTCAATGTGATCGCCGATCCGATCGTCGGATATTTCTACAGGAATTATCTGTTGGGCATTCCTCAGGATGCCGCCAAGATCATCGCGACCTGGGTTGCCGGTGCAACGGCGATCAATGCGGTTGCCTGTGTCTTCGTATCTGTTATATTGTATTTAGCTTTGTATAAGAGCTTTTTACCGAGGCTGCCGAAAGATGAGTAAGAAAAGGATCATCGTCATAGACGGACAGGGCGGAAATATCGGAAGACAGCTGGTGAAGGATATCAGGGAGTCTTTTCCCGATGTCTATATCCGGGCCGTCGGCACCAATTCCGCAGCGACGGAGAACATGCTGAAGGGCGGAGCTGATGAAGCGGCTACCGGTGAGAACGCACTGATCGTTGCCTGCAGACAGGCCGACATCATCGTCGGTCCGATCGGCATCGCCATTCCCGATGCGTTATTGGGAGAAGTGACAACAAAGATGGCGGAAGCAGTCGGAGCTTCCGACGGCGTCAAGGTCCTGATCCCGCTGAACCGCTGCGATGTACTGGTTCCCGGGATCTCTGAAAGAAGCACTTCGCAGCTGCTTTCAGAAGCTTTGGATCTGATCCGTGATATAATAAAAACATCTTAACAGAAGTTAGGATGTCGGGCTGGAGCCTCAGGTATACAGAATCTGAATCGATATCAGGAAGGTATCGCGTTTCCTTGGAAGGAAAGAGATACTTTTCTTTTATTTAGGAGGATAAGAATGAACAACACAAAGAAACTTGTACTGGCAGCACTGTTCATCGCGATCGGTGTTGTCCTGCCTCAGGCTTTCCATGCCATCCCCAATGCCGGCAGCATCTTTCTGCCGATGCATATTCCCGTACTGATCGCGGGCTTTGCCCTGGGTCCCGTCTACGGCGCCGTCTGCGGTGTCCTGACTCCGATCCTTTCGCATCTGCTGTTTAGTATGCCGCCGGCACCGATGCTGGCACAGATGATCTGTGAACTGGCTGCCTATGGCTTCCTGACAGGTTTACTGAACAAGGTCTTCAAGGCCGGAAGCAATATCGGAAAGATCTATGTCGTTCTGATTCTGAGCATGCTTGGCGGAAGGCTGATCTACGGTCTGCTGAACTACTTCATTTTCAAAGCAGGCAGTTATTCCTTACAGATGTGGCTCTCAGCCGCCTTCATCAAGGCTCTGCCGGGTATTGCGATCCAGCTTGCGCTGATCCCGATCCTGGTCAGCAGGCTCAAGAAAGCGAAACTGTTCTAGAAAAGAAAAAAGGTGCGATGAACGCGCCTTTTTCAATTATTCAATGGTAACTGTCTGTTTGGTTTCGATGGATTTCTGTTCCTTCGAAGGAAGAACGATGTTCAGGATACCGTTGTCGAATTTTGCCTTGACATCTTCGGCTTTGATATTCTCACCGACATAGAAGCTTCTTGAGCAGCTGCCGAATCTTCTTTCGGAGCGGATCAGATTGCCCTTGGCATCTTTTTCCTCGTTGGAAACATTGTGGGTCGCCTTGATGTTGAGGTAACCGTCGATCAGTTCCATCTGGACATCTTCCTTGGCATAGCCGGGCAGTTCGATGTCGAGGTTGTAGTAACCGTCTTTTTCATAGACATCGGTCTTCATGACACTGTTGTTATATACTGTCTCTTTCGGGAAGAAACCGTCAAATACATCATCGAATACATCTAAAGTTCTGGGAAAATACTTCATTTTACATACCTCCTTGTACGGGTCTATGATCACCCTGCATATATATCATATCACATTATTTAGCACTGTCAAGCATTAAGTGCTAGCAAATATGCTAAAATAGTGCTAAATTTGAGGCAAATAAAAAATCAAAGAGAAGCTGTTTCCTGTGAAAAGAAAGCCTCTCCGGCTTTGCGGTAGGAAGTATCGTTGTAGGAGATCATGGAAAAGACGTCATCTTCAAAACCAATGATCGTCAGCGAAGCGTTGTCGACCAGTCGTTCCTGATGAAAGTCAGGGAAGAGCTTGTGTATGACCAGACAGATCGCGAAGGAAGAGGTGGAGATCAGGATGTCTCCTTCCTTGTATTTCTGACAAAGCATGCCGATGCCTTCCAGCAGACGCAGGGCCGCTTTTTCAGGGCCTTCAAAGGTTCCGCTGTCATCGTTTTTTTCGATCATCTTTCCGATCTCAAGGTCGCTGTAGTAATGATAGAGACCTTCATAGCCGTCAAAGGGCTGATTGACTTTTTCGTATAAGGGTCCCAGCATTTCCTGATAGGTCCTGTCTTCGAATTTTCCATAGCCCATCTCCCTAAAATGCATATCGGGGACGACTTCGCAGGGCTTTTCATTCTGGGAAAGGAATGTTTCAGCCGTCTGTATCTGTCTGCCGGCATCGCCGCAGTACGCACAGTCAAAAGAGATCTTTCCGGCTCCGTAGCCGGCGCACTTTGCCTGATAGATGCCAAGATCTGTCAGAGGGGCATTGTGCCAGCCGTGTACGCGTCCTTCCAGATTATACTCAGTCTGTCCGTGTCTGAGGAAATACAGTTTCAGCATATCTCCATTATATAAGGGGTTATAATATTTTTGTTAATACACGATGTGTCTGTTGATACATAATGAAACAATATCCTGCCGGATCTATCAGATGAAAGGGTAACAGGTAAATTTTATGAAGAGGATTGTTCAGTTACTGGTCGTAATGATGATGTGTCTTGCGCTTTGTTCCTGCCAGATCAGAAAGGAACAGAAGGATGACATCTATATCTTTTTTACTTCCGATGTCCACTGCGGCGTCGATGAGAATCTGACACTGGCTTCTTTGAAAGCGCTGGTCGATGATACCAAGGCCGAACATCCTTATGTCACCCTGGTCGACTGCGGTGACTATCTGCAGGGCGGCGCTCTGGGCACCCTGTCAAAGGGAAGCCTGGTCGTTGAGCTGATGAACGAGATGAACTATGATATCGTCACTGTCGGCAATCATGAATTCGACTACGGAATGGATGAACTGACGAAACGCCTGGATGAGCTGAATGCCAGGATCGTCGTTTCCAATGCGGTCTACAGCGGACAGAAAGGCAATTCCCTTGAAAAGAGCGAGGAATATATCATCATGGATTATGACGGAACGAAGGTTGGTTTTATCGGCATCCTGACGCCCACCACCATCACTTCCTCCACGCCTGCTTTTTTCATAGAAGACGGAGAATATGTCTATGATTTTTACGGCGGTGAAGACGGCGAGAGAGAAGCGAAACATCTGCAGGAGATCGTCGATGAGCTCAGAAAGCAGAAGGTCGACTATGTCATCGCTCTGAGTCATTCAGGCACCAATATCGAGGAAAGACCCTATGATGCGGTCTCGGTGATCTCCAGGACAAGGGGCATCGATGTCTTCCTCGACGGCCATTCCCATTCACTGATCACTGAGGATTATTATCCCAACGCTGACGGCGAAGATGTGCTGTTATCTTCTGTCGGCACAAAGCTGCAGGAAGCCGGAGAGCTGATCCTGGGTAAAGACAAGACGATCTCAGTCGTCCATTTTGAGGAGTATGATCGTCAGGACGAAGCGATCCTGAAGGCTGTTGAAAAAGCAAACGGCGAACTGAATGAGATCCTGTCACAGGAGATCTGCACGATCGATAACGATATCTCCATCACTGATGAAGAAGGCATCAGGATGGTCCGTGCCAGGGAAACCGGAGCCGGCGATTTTTCCGCAGATGCGCTGAGATATTTGATGGGCACGGATATCGCCATCGTCAACGGCGGCGGTGTCAGGGCGACGATCCCGGCCGGCGTCGTCACTTATCAGAGCCTGCTGAATGTCATGCCGTTCCAGAACATCCTCGGTTCCTGTCTGGCCACCGGTCAGCAGATCATGGATGCACTGGAATTCGGTGCCAAACAGACGGAGTATATCTACAAGCTGGACGGCAATCCCGTCGGCGAGTTCGGCGGGTTCTTCCAGGTATCCGGTCTGAAGTATACGGTCGACACATCGATCGAAAGCAGTGTGATGCTGGATGACAACAACATGTTTGCCGGTTTTGAGAATGATAACAGAAGAGTGAAAGACGTCTTGGTTCTGAGAGACGGCGAATATGTTCCGATCGATCCAAAGGCCTATTACTCTGTTGCTGCCAGCAATTATGCCCTGTTCAGAAGCGGAGACGGCAACACCATCTTCTCTGAATGCGAACGGATCATCGAAGAAGGTCCGGTGGATGTCCTGGGTCTGATCGATTTCTGTCAGAGCGAGGCGTTCATTCCGGAGAACTATATGAAACCGGACGGAAGGATCACGATTGAGTAGAAAACTTCTGATCTTCTTATGTGCACTGCTGCTATGCTGCAGCGGCTGCACGAAGAGCATCAATGAGAATGCCGAAAAATACCGCAACGGCAGATGCGTCGCTTTTTATCCGGCCAATAATGAAGAGGTCAGGGAATATGCGGTCTCTCTTTGCGAAAGCAGGGAAGAGCGGATCTATGATTATCAGAAAAAGAAAAGCGGAGATCTTTATGCGATCTCCTATCTGGACGGCAGAATTTTCTATGTCAATGAAGATGATACAAAGCCGGAACTGACGATGACAGGCGGTGAAGCGATCCTGTCCAATCATCTGCGCTATGAAATGAAAAAGGCCGGGAAAGATATCGCCTATACTTCACAGTTCTGGCTGGATACGGCTCCGGATGCCCTGGATCTTTCAAAGATCACAGGTGTCATCGAACACGATGCGATCACTGTATATTATGAAGAATACGATCAGACGGTAAGACTGCCGATGCTTTTTCTGAAGGAACTGACAGGCATTGATCCGGGGACCAGACAGACGGATGAAGATGAAAGACTGGTCTATATCGATCCGGAAAGGCCGATGCTGGCGATCACATATGACGACGGTCCCTATAAGAAGGTGGACACGCTTCTGTATGATCTTTTTGACAGATACGGCGGCAGGGCAACTTTCTATTCCGTGGGCAGCCGCATGTCCAAATCGGAGCTGGACAGTATCGCTTACGGCATCTCTTTGGGCATGGAATTCGGTTCCCACACCGAGAATCATGAAAACCTGGGAAAGCTGAGCGCGAATTCAGCCAAGCGGACAGTCTATGAGCCGATCGATTATGTGAAGAAAAAACTGGGCTATGAGATGAAGACTTACCGTCCGCCCTATGGTGTACGTAATTCCGACATGGAACAGATCATCTCCATTCCGGCGGTCCTTTGGAGCGTGGACTCCAAGGACTGGTCCAACCGGGATGCGGACATCACTTATGACAAGATCATGGATCAGATCGATAACTATGACGTCATCCTGATGCATTCTTTATACATGTCATCGGAACAGGCAAGTGAAAAGCTGGTACCCGAACTGATCGACAGGGGATACCAGCTTGTGACGGTCACGGAGCTGATGGAACAGCTTGGTGTCGAAGTATCCAATATCACTTACTTCGCCGATGAAACTTCTATTCACTACGCAATGCGATGACCGGGTCCTGCCTGGCCGCTTTTTTTGATGGGATGAATCCGGCGATGATCGTCAGAACGACTGAGATCAGAACCAGCACGGCAGCCGCTCTTTTTTCCAGTACCGCATTGACATTGTAGTTGCTGGTCAGGGTGTGGATATAATGATTGATGACGGGGATCAGGGCCAGCGTCGTACCGACACCCAATAAGCCTGACAATAATCCGATGATGAAAGTCTCGGCCGAGAAGATCGACGAGATATTGCGTTTTGATGCGCCCATAGCTCTTAAGATGCCGATCTCCTTGGTCCTTTCCAGGACTGATATCAGGGTGATGACGGCGATCATGATCGAAGATACGACCAGAGAGATCGATACGAAGGCGACCAGCACATAGGTCACGACATCGACAATCGTCTTGACGGAGGACATCAGGATGCCGGTGATATCGGTGTAGCGGATCTGTTTTTCCTCATCGACGGATTCATTGTATCTGTCCAGGAAGGCGAGGAAGTTTTCCTTGCCGTCGAAGTCGCGGAAATAGATCGAGATGGAAGTCGGATCATCAAGATCCTGATAGCCCAGAGCGATCAGATTGTTGGCAGAGGTCTTTTCCTCGGTACCGGACATCATCGTCTCCATGAGTCTTGAAAGTTCATCCTGATCCATGTCGAAACGGAAGGCCTGTGCGAATTTATCGGTATCGACTTTCATCAGATCGCCTGAAAGCAGATCGCTCAGTGAAGACAGGGATTCCATCATCGGTGTCATCATCTGAGCGGTGGCCGTGCCGATCTGGGAAGCGATCATCATGACCGTGAAATCGTTGAGCATCTGATTGATGACTTCGGATGTATTCGATAGCATGTCGGAATCTCTCATCAGGGACATGATCAGTCCGTTGTTTGTCAGTTCAGAAGTTCCGCTGTAGGTGATGTCGTTTTCGTCCGCTTCATAGCGGACACGGGAATCGACCGCGATCCCTTTCAGCTGATCATAGTAGGACGTAAACATCGAGGCAACGCCCTGTGAAAGTTTTGCGTACTGTTCATCGCTGATCAGCATCAGGAAGGCGGAGACATCGACATCGCCCATCTGTCCCAGATACTGCTGGTTTGCGGACAAGAGGTTTTTCGCAAAGTCCCTGTATCCTTCAGGAGTGATGGTCTGTTTGGTCTCATTCAGTTTGTCCTCATCCAGGATCAGGTATTGTGTAACTGTTCCTTCCTCATCCGTTTCTTCGATGAGGTTGTTTTCATTGTAGGAAGTGACGGCCTGATTCAGATAGGATGTGTTGATCATCGTGAAGATGCCGGTCAGGATCGTCGCATCCGGTGTTTCAGAGATCATGTCGGCTGCGGTCTGCGCAGAGTTCATGATGATCTGCTGCATCTGTTTTTCATTCAGTGTATCAAATTTGAAGGAGTCCTCATCGATGTTGATCTCAAAGGCTTCCTTGATCAGATCTTCGTCGATGGACACCATATCGTTGAAGTCGATCTTGTTTTCGTTTTCCTTGTTTTCTTCATCGAAGCGCTTGCCGGAGAAGACATCGACATCCCGATTTGAAAGCTGCTTGGATACGATGGCCGTCTGGGCAGATTGGGCGATGATGTAGTCGCACAGATCCTGACTGTAGGCGACACCCGGAGAAAGCGCCATCGAATCATTGCCTTCCTTGATGCAGACGATGCCGGCGATCTTCAGTTTCAGGGATCTGTCATAGAGATCTCTCATATAGGCGTCATCGCCGGACATGTCTTCATAGATGTCATATCTGACGTTGTAGCGGTAAAGATCGGTCGGTCTGATCAGACGCAGATCGACATTCATCAGTTCCTCGTAGGTAAATTCCAGGGAAGGGTTGTGTACCCCCGATGATTCCCCGGCCATGACATTGTTGACGATGGTCCTGAGTTCATTGGTGTCTCTTAAACCCAATGAATATAAAAGCAGATCCGAGACCGAATTGGGTTCGGAAAGCACCAGCAGGAGTTCATCATAATGCTCAGGCCATCTGCCGGCCAGAACATCATACTGGTCTTTGTAGGAATCGATATTTTCATTCATCCTGAGGAAGACGCTGTTTGAGCCCATTGAAAAAGACGACATGAAGGAAGTTGCCTGATCGGAATACATCGAGCTCATCAGGGAGCTCGGATTGAGCTTGGCAAGATTGTCTTTCACGTCGATCGTATAGATCAGCGGTCTGATGGAATAGGAATAGTCGATGTAGCTGACATCGTTTTGATATTCATCCTCATGGCTTTCCAGATAGGCTTTGAGGCTCCTTAGATCATTGGAGCCGATGGATGAGAACATCGTCGTCAGATAGGGACGTTCCCTGACCTTGTCTCCTTCCGCCTGATTGTTTTCCCTGTCGGACACCATCGTCAGGATGGCCGATGCGGCATCGGCTGTTTCCGACGTAATCGTTAAGGGATAGGAGGACAGGGTGTCTTCCTGTATCTTGTCGATGTAATTCTGAAAACCGGTAGACAAAGCTAAAATCAATGCAATACCGATGATGCCGATGGATCCGGCAAAGGAGGTCAGGATGGTCCTTCCTTTCTTGGTCAGCAGATTGTTGAAGGAAAGGGAAAGGGCCGTCAGATAGGACATATGTGCCTTTCTGACTTTCTTTGTTTCCTGTTCTTCCGCCTGTCTTTCAGCTTTGAAGGGATTGGAATCGGAGATGATCTGACCGTCCTTGAGATTGACGATGCGGTCGGCATAGCGGTCAGCAAGCTGCGGGTTGTGGGTGACCATGACGACCAGACGGTCCCGGGCAACTTCTTTCAGCAGTTCCATGACCTGTAAGGAGGTCTTGGAATCCAGCGCACCTGTCGGCTCATCCGCCAGAAGGATGTCGGGATCATTGACCAGTGCTCTGGCGATCGCGACTCTCTGCATCTGTCCGCCGGAGAGCTGATTGGGCCTTTTATGGGCATGTTCCTGTAATCCGACTTCTTCCAGAGCCTTGAGGGCTCGTCTTTTCCGTTCCTTGCGGGAGATGCCGGCGATGGTCAGTGCCAGTTCGACATTGGAAAGGACGTTCTGATGAGGTATGAGATTATAGGACTGAAAAACAAAACCGACCGTATGGTTGCGGTAGGTGTCCCAGTCCCGGTCTTTGTAGTCTTTGGTGGAGACGCCGTTGATGATGAGGTCTCCTTCGTCATATCTGTCCAGACCGCCGATGATGTTCAAGAGCGTCGTCTTGCCCGAGCCCGAAGGTCCCAGTACGGCAAGAAACTCGGAATCACGCAGATCCAGGGAAACATGATCCAGCGCCTGCTGGACGAGGTCTCCGGTCTTGTAGGTCTTGCAGATATTTTTCAGCTGCAGCATAAATGCATTTTACCATTAAAAGCAGGACGATGACAGAAGGATGCCCGAATTGGTTCTTAATTATCTGTGCAAAAATGTTAAAATCAATATGATATGAGAAACAAATATGCGAGCTGCGGTCTGAACTATGACATCATTCTGGAACGCTATCCCAATATCGGCGAATATGAAGAGATCGTCAATGCCTATCTGGATGACGAATTTTTCGGACAGTTGGAAGGGATGCTGGACAGTGAAGACTATGCGATGGCCAAGGATGCGGTCAAGGGACTCTACATCCTGGCAAGCGAGCTGTGTCTGTTCCCGCTCTATGAAAGGCTCCTGGAAGTATACGAGGATCTGGAATACGAGATGTACGGCGATGTCATGTCCCACTGTCAGGATGTGATCGATTATCATAAACGGATCAGGGGTATCTTCAATGTTTGACTGTGTCGTTGTCGGTGCCGGCCATGCGGGCGTGGAAGCCGCAATGTCTCTGGCACATGCGGGAAAAGATACTGTTTTAGTCACGATCAAACTGGAGCATATCGCCAAGATGCCCTGCAATCCTTCGATCGGCGGTCCGGCAAAAGGCGTCGTCGTCAGGGAGATCGATGCGCTGGGCGGCGTGATGCCAAAGATCGCCGACAGGACGGCCCTGCAGTTCAAGATGCTCAATACGACCAAGGGTCCGGGCGTTTGGAACATGCGCGTCCAGTCCGATAAACTGGAATACTCAAAAGCCATGGCCGATCTGTGCATGCATACGGATCATCTGAAGGTCATCGAAGATATCGTGGAAGAAGTGGTCTGCGAAGACAGAAAGTTCAAGGCGGTCCGCCTGCAGAAAAACGGCATCATAGAAGCCAGAGCCTGCATCCTGACGACCGGTACTTACATGGATTCCACGGTCATGATCTCATCGGATACCAGAAGCGAGGGTCCCGACGGCGATAGGACGACAAAGGATCTCTCGGAATCATTAAGGAAACTGGGCCTGAGGCTCTTCCGTCTCAAGACGGGAACGCCGCAGAGGGTCCTGACTTCATCGATCGATTTTTCCAAGACGAAGTATGAACCGGGAGCACAGGACTTCCTGCATTTCTCTGAGGAGACAAAACAAGAGGATGTACTTCCTGTAGAGCAGCAGATCCCCTGTCATCTGACCTACACGACACCGGAAACACTCAAGATCATCAGGGAAAATCTGAATAAGTCTTCCATGTATTCGGGCGTGGTCAAAGGTGTAGGCCCCCGTTACTGTCCTTCGATCGAAGACAAGGTCGTGCGTTTTGCGGACAAGGAGAGGCATCAGCTGTTCCTGGAGCCGGAATCACTGTCTCTGAATACGACTTACATACAGGGTTTTTCCACTTCCATGCCCAGAGACGTGCAGGAGAAGATGGTCCATTCCCTGATCGGATTAGAGAATGCCAAGATCATCAAGTATGCCTACGCGATCGAATATGATGCGATCGATCCCCTGCAGGTGAAGCCTTCTCTGGAATTAAAGGAGATCGAGAATCTCTTCATCGCCGGCCAGATCCTTGGCACCTCCGGTTATGAGGAAGCAGCAGGACTCGGACTGATGGCGGGAATCAATGTCAGAAGGAAACTGGATGAGGAAGAACCCTTCATCTTAAAGAGAGACGAATCCTATATCAGTGTCATGATCGATGATCTGGTCACCAAGGGAACGAACGAGCCTTACCGTCTGCTGACATCAAGGGCGGAATACAGACTTTTGCTGAGACATGACAATGCCGATCAGCGCCTGATCCGTTACGGCTATGAGAATCATCTGATCAGCGAAGAACGGTATCGGAAGTTCCTGAAGAAGATGGAAGCGATCGGAGAAATGAAAGAGATGCTGAAGGAACGCAGGATCGAGCGTTCTTCAGGCGTCAATGAATATCTGGAATCACTCGGCTTTGAAAAGGAAGAGGGTTCCCACAATGCCTATGAGCTGCTGAAACGGCCGGGCGTACAACTGTGCAGTCTGCTGGATCTGATCGGTGTGCCTTATGACAGAGAGATCGCAAAACAGGTCGAGATCGAAGTCAAGTACGAGGGCTATATCCTCAAGGCGAGGAAGGAAGCCGACCGGATGCTGAAGATGGATCATGTGAAGCTCCCGGAAGATGCCGATTACCTGCATCTGGATAATCTGGCACTGGAAGCCAGGGCGAAGCTGGACAAGATCAGACCGGCATCGCTGGGACAGGCATCCCGCATCTCGGGCATCAATCCCAGTGACATCCAGGTACTGGCGATCTGGCTGAAACAGAACAGAAATGAAAAAACAGGAGGTTAACTGATGAAATATGAAATTATCGGCGGCGGATTCCCCGCTGTCAATGTAGTGCTGAATGAGGGCGAAACAGTCTTCACGCAGTCCGGAGCAATGGCCTGGTGCGATGAAACAGTCGAGATGTCGACCAATGCGGAAGGCGGTCTGCTCAAATCGATCGGCAGGATGTTTTCCGGTGCCAGTCTGATGTTTGTCAGACACACGGCTACTCAAGACGGTTCCGCGATCACCTTCTCTTCTTCGTTCCCGGGAACGATCAGGGAATTCAGAGTGGATGAGGATCACGAATACTTCGCACAGAAGTCGGCGTTCCTGGTCGCGGAGGAAGGCGTCAATGTCGATGCCACCGTCAACAAGAATTTCTGGGCCGGACTCCTGGGCGGCGAAGGCTTTGTCCTGCAGAAGTTTACCGGTGAAGGAACACTTCTGGCAGAGATCGACGGTTCCGTCGTGGAGATCGATCTGGAAGAAGGCCAGCAGATCAAGGTCGAGACCGGTCATGTGGCGCTGTTTGAGTCGACGGTTTCCTATGATGTGGAATCCGTATCCGGTTTCAAGAATATCTTCTTCGGCGGACAGGGTCTGTTCTTAACGACACTGACCGGACCGGGCAGAGTATGGCTGCAGACACTGACGGCACAGGATATGGCACAGAAGCTGATTCCGTATCTTCCGAGTGCTTCTTCTTCGTCATCCGTCAACGTCGGTTCATCCAAATCCGAATAAGAAAGAATCCCTGTCATGAGACAGGGTTTCTTTTCGTTCTGAGCACAAAAAAAGAAGCATTGATTCAATGCTTCTTTTCAGTCTGAGATCTTATTTCTCTAAGAGCTTGTTTACCAGAGTCTGTACTTCGTGGTAATCATAGCCGGCAGCTGTCAGCTTGTCTTTTCTTTCCTGACCGTTGCCCCATTTGCCTCTGATGACTTCTTTGGCAACTTCTTCAAGATCCTTGCCGCCGCCATGCATCAGTTCGTTGACCTTGGTCTGAACTTCATGATAGTCGTAGCCGGCTTCCGTCAGCTTGTCTTTTCTTTCCTGACCGTTGCCCCACTTGCCCTGGATGACTTCCTTGGCGAGTTCTTCGATCTTGGCAGCTCTCTTTGCCTGTCTTTCAGCTTCGAGTTTTGCAGCAGCTTCTTTTGCTTTTTCTTCTGCAGCCTTCTTAGCGTCTTCAGCAACCTTGATCAGATGGTTTACCTGTGATTTTACCTGTAAGAAATTGTCATAACCTGCAGCTTTGAGTTTTTCCTTGATTTCATCATCATTGGCGCCCCAAAGACCTTCCATGACTTCTTTAGCAAGAGTGTCAACGTCTTTCTTGACTTCCTGTTTGACTTCTTCAGTCTTTTTCTTGAAAGCATCAAATAATCCCATTTTCAATCCTCCTTGTTTTTTAAGATAAATCCGCTTAAAGAATATGATTATATAGCCATGATCTTCAAATCTGTTTATCTGTATTTATTATATTATATGTAAGATATTTTGTGTAAAGAATGAATGAAAAAACACGGGTTTTGTACCCGTGTTTTCAATGCTTACAGATCGGAAAAATCGAAGATGGTTTTCAGGGCATCTCCGCACTTTTCCAGAGCGGCTTTGTTGCCGATGACGCAGACATTATCGTCTTCATTGACATACTCGAAGACTCTGATCGCTTCTTCGATATCCCTGAGGTCACAGCCAAGGATCTGGTCGAGGATCCTGCACTTGTCTTCATAGCTGTAGTCCATCATGTATTCCATGTCGGTGGTCAGGATGGAGCCCTTGGCAGACAGCAGCGGATCGAATTCTCCGGTCGTGCCGACGATGTAGTTTTCGATGCTGGAGGTCCTTTCAAGGAACTGTTTCAGGTAGTCGACTGTCTCTTTGTAGATATTCAGGGAATTGGCCGGATTGGGATCCCTGAAGGAGTAGAAACCTGCCGATCTGGCAATGCCGGAACGGAATCCGCAGCCGTAGGCACCGCCTTTGACACGGATATTGGTCCACAGATAGTCATAGGTCAGGATATTGGACAGGACGAACATCGTACCGATCTGATCCTTATTGCTGTCAAGCATGGAACTCTTGGCGGCATAGGAGATGTTGGCCGGTACGGCGATGCCTTCGTTTTTCTTTCCCAACGGGGCGACTTCGTATCGCTCGCCGATCGTTCCGTGCGGCGCATCTTTCAGGATTCGGCCGATGTTGTCGATGCGGTCTTCACCGGCGATCGACAGCGTATATCTCTCTTTGACGAAGAGTTTTTCAGCCAGCGCCTTCAGGAGATCGGAATAACGCTCAGCCTTTTCGTCCCACTTGCCGTCGAGGTCCTTGAGGTAGCGGTAGGCCTCGTATCCCTTGGCGTATTCCGCATTGGCCGCAACCGAAGAAGTATAGGAAGCGGCACGCTGGACAGCCAGGCCGTTGCCGGCGTTGATATAGGCCTGTTCGAGGCCGAAGATGTTCTGCTTCAGAATGTTTCTGATCGCCTGCAGATCACGATAATCCGTGCGGTAGAGGATCTCCTTGATCAGTTCAATGGCCTCCTCGTCGTTGCGTTTCAGATTCGACCAGAAGACCACAACAAAGCGCTTGACCTTTCCATCGACGTAGGATCTTGAACCGGTAAAGCTGGCCGAAAAGTCGCCGAGGATCGATTTCATCGTGCGGTTGAGACTCAATGCATCATAGTTCGCCGTAGCCAGATTACCCAAAAGCGGCGTGAGCTGCGCACCGATCGTGATCTCTTCTTCGTTGAGGTCATCGGCACAGATGATCAGGGAATTGTAGGAGATGCCGTCCGTTTCATTGGGGTGATCGATGATCGTGACGCCGTCCTTTTCGTAAATCTTGTACGGGTTTCTTGTCGGCGTCTTTTTCAGATCGTCCAGATGCAAGGCAGGAAGGGTAGCCTTCTGTTCGGGCGTATCTTCTTCATTCTGCCAGGCGATCAGTTTCCTGTTCATTTCGACGAGCTCTGCTTTCTGTTCGTCCGACCAGGCTGCAGCGATCTTTGCGAGCTTTTCTTTCTCTTTTGCGAGCTTTTCCTGACCCAGCGTATTGGAGGGCTTCAGGAAGACCTTGGCTCAGTGTTTTGATTCGAGGATGAATTCTCTGATCAGGTCCTCATAGTAGGAGGAATCCAGCTTGCTGCGAAGTCCGTCGAAGAGATCGCCGAAGCAGATGTTCTGGGCGGGATCGCCGCCGTAGAGCCAGGAATCCAGGCTGCTCAGAGCGT
>JAEEGG010017859.1_pt1 | contig 14533 bp, 14 predicted proteins | sample 9134161 | NCBI WGS metagenome assembly JAEEGG01 (sample SAMN16246543, study PRJNA631951) | gut metagenome | biome: gut microbiome; feature: rumen; material: CR-attached | host: Bos | place: Iran: Karaj | collected 2018-10
CCATGAACGCTTCGCTTGTACATGAATTAACAGGGGCTGCCGATCTGTATAAGACGTCGGATGCCGCCAGGGGAGTCAGGTCTTTACAGGGCGAGACTTCCGATGGCACGCTCTTTTCGTCTGTGTTTAACACGGCAGTGGAGAATATAAAGACTACAAATGCATATCTTTCGGATGCCGAGAACCAGGAGATACTGTTTGCGCTGGGACAGTCCGATTCTGCACACGATCTTACCATTGCCCTTGAGAAAGCACAGACCGCGCTGCAGTATACGGTAGCTATCAGAGACAGGCTCCTCGAGGCATATAAGGAACTTATGCAGATGCAGATTTAAGGATCATCGTTGATACTTTCCGGAAGGAACCGTGATCGGATTTTGGAGGCGTAGAAAATGCCTGAAAGGCTAAAGCAGCTTTTAGACAAGATAAAGGAATGGTGGAATAAATTCACTTCAAGACAGAAAGGCATAATCATCGGCCTTACTGTGTTTACCATTCTCATCTTCGGTATCATTGTGTTCTTCGTATCCAGACCCAAGTACAAGGTCCTGATCACCGCATCCAGCACGGCGGAGGCTTCGCAGATCATCGGTATCCTGGATGAGAATTCCATAACCCATACAGAATCCCAGGATGCCCTTACGATCAGTGTTGATACTTCACAGTATACCGCTGCCGAGCTTGCTCTCGGTTCATCCGGCTATGTTCCTGAGGAGTATACACTCGAGGATGCTCTTTCCAATTCCCTTTCCACCACAGCGTCCGATACCGCCAAGAGATACCAGCTGTATCTGGAGAATAAGCTGAAAGCCAACATTCTCAGCATCGACGGCGTTAAGGACTGCAAGGTCAACCTCAATATCCCTGAGGACACCGGAACCCTCATCTCCAATGAGGAAGAGGCATCCGCCTATATACAGATTGAACATGACGGAAGCTTCACGGCGGCAAAGGCTGCGAATCTCGCCAAGTCGATCCAGACATTCTTAAGAAACAGCAACACTGCAAATATCACGATCCTCGATTCCGACGGAACGCTTCTTTTTGCCGGAGGCGATGATTATTCCTCGTCCGGTATAGCCAACTCAATGCAGGAGCTCCGCAATCAGGCCGAATCAATGATAGCGAACCAGGTCAAGAAGGTTCTTCTCGGAACTCCCAATTATAACAATATCGAGGTTACTTCACACCTTGATATGGATTACTCCAATTATGAGAGGACTGTTAAGGAGTACTATGCCAACGAGGGACGTACCGAGGGCATGCTTTCTCATGAGGAGAATTATGAGTCCACTGCCGAGAACGGAGTGGGAGGAATACCCGGTACGGATTCCAACGGCGAGGGTACCACATATGTGACGAGCGATTACGGCAACAGTTCCACATCCACCACCGAGACCGAGAAGGATTATCTTCCCAACGAGTCTTCGGAGTATAGGATCACTCCTGCAGGAGCCATCAATTACTCGAATTCTTCCATGTCCATTACCGCAATCTCCTACAGGGAGATACGTCAGGAGGATGTGGAGATCCAGGGACTTCTCGACGGAACCACCTGGGAAGAGTATAAGATAGCCAATTCCGCAGACAGGAAGCTGGAGGTCGATCCCGATCTCTATATGATAGCCGCCAATGCTACAGGCATACCTGTGGGAAATATCACTATAGTTGCATACGAATCTCCAATATTCTATGACAAGGAAGGCATGCAGATAAGCTGGACTACGGTCCTGTCAGCATTCCTGATCATCCTTATACTCGGACTTCTTGCATTTGTAATACTCAGAAGCATGAACGGACGTAAGGAAGAAGAGACTCCTCCCGAACTGTCGGTTGAGGATCTCCTTCAGTCAAGTCCCGAACCTCAGCTTGAGGATATCGACGTTGATGGCAAGTCCGATACAAGGAAGATGATAGAAAAATTCGTTGATGAAAATCCTGAAGCGGCAGCTGCACTGTTGCGCAACTGGCTGACCGACGAGTGGAGCTGATCATAAGGAGAAGACCAAGATGGCATATTCGTCATCACAAAACGAAATATCAGGAATCCAGAAAGCGGCTATCCTGCTTATAACTCTCGGTCCCGAAAGGAGTGCCGGGATTTTTAAGCATCTCAAGGAAGAGGAGATAGAAGAGCTTACCCTTGAGATTGCCAATACCAGAACGGTTCAGCCCGACGTTAAGGAAGCTGTTCTGGAAGAGTTCTACGGTGTGTGCCTTGCACAGCAGTATATCGCAGAAGGCGGTATCGGATATGCAAGAGAACTGCTGGAAAAGTCCCTCGGTGCCGACAAGGCAATGGATGTCATCGGAAGACTTACCGCTTCGCTGCAGGTTAAGCCCTTCGAGTTTATCAGGAAGACCGATCCTTCACAGCTGATCAACTTCATACAGGATGAGCACCCTCAGACCATAGCTCTCATCCTTTCGTACATGCCTCCCCAGCAGGCTGCACAGATCATATCCGGTCTTGCACCCGACAGGCAGGCTGACGTTGCCAGAAGGATCGCTGTAATGGACAGGACCAGTCCCGATGTCATCAAGGAAGTGGAGAACGTTCTCGAACAGAAGCTGGCATCGTTAGTCAACCAGGACTATACCATCATCGGCGGCGTGGATTCGGTGGTGGAGATCCTCAATTCCGTGGACCGCGGTACGGAGAAGCACATCATGGAATCTCTGGAGATCGAAGAGCCCGAGCTTGCGGACGAGATCAGAAAGAAGATGTTCGTGTTCGAAGATATCCTTCTTCTCGACGACAGATCCATACAGAGAGTGCTGCGTGACGTTGACAACAATGATCTCGGCATTGCTCTCAAGGCTGCCAACGAGCAGGTACAGAATGCTATTTTCAATAACCTTTCAAAGCGTCTTGCGACCATGATCAAGGAAGATATGGAATTCATGGGACCTGTGCGTATGAAGGATGTTGAAGAGGCACAGCAGAAGATTGTTAATATTATCCGTAAACTGGAGGATTCCGGCGAAATCGTCATCTCCAGGGGCGGCGGAGATGAGATAGTTGTCTAACCTGTATAAAACATCTTATATGAATATGGGCAATGACAGGCGCGTCATAGACATGAATGAGCTTGTCAAAAAGCGTATCGATGCCCTTGGCATCAAGATGCAGCGCCCCGAAAACTCCGGATTTGTCGATGGGATCAATGCAGACAAAGGCGGTGTTGAGGAGCTTGTTAACGGTGTCACTCTTGATGGAGATTACCCGGAAGGCGGATTTTCGGAAGGACTCGGAGCATTGGGGATTGCCGGTGAGGGTGACCACATCATCGGGACTGATCCCGCCGCAGAAGCTCAGGCAATCATAGATGAAGCAAATGCGGAAGCCGAACGCATCATAAGCGAAGCAAAGCAGAAGGCTGCAAAGATGCAGGAAGAAGCTGAAGCTCTTGCCGGTCATATCAAAGAAGAAGCCAAGAACAAGGGATATCAGGCGGGATATACCGATGCAAGCAACAGGGTTTCCCAGGAGTATCTTGATAAAAAGGAAGCGCTGGACAAAGAGAAGCAGGAACTCGAAGAGCTCTATCAGAAGAAGTTCAATGAGATGGAGCCCGAGCTTGTTGAGACCATAACCGATGTATATGAACATGTGCTGAAGACAGATCTGAAGATGCATAAGTCCATTGCCGGACATCTGGTCGCAAACGCGCTTAGAAATATTGAGGGCGCCAGAAGCTTCCTCATTCATATCAGCAAGGATAATTACGATTATGTCAATTCCAGGAAGAATATCCTGGAGGAAGCTGCCAAGGTTCCGGGAAGTGTGATCGAGATCATGGAGGATATCTCCCTTCCGCCGGATTCATGCATGATCGAAACGGACGGCGGCATATTTGACTGCAGTCTCGGAACCGAATTATCAGAATTATCAACAAAACTCAGGCTTTTATCCTATTCCAAGGATGAAAACTGATCATTTTTAAAGGCCGGCCTTTCCGGCCTTTGTTCATAATATGGTAACCGTTAAGGATATTGATTACAAAAAGTATAATAAGGCTGTACAGTTTACTTTTTTCAAGAAGATGGGAAAAGTAATAAACGTTGTCGGCCTTACCATAGAGTCTGCGGGACCGGATGCCAAGCTCGGAGACATATGCCGTATCATTCCAAAGGGCGATGATATCAATGAGGAATCCGAGGAGGAGATCCTCGCCGAGGTCGTAGGCTTCAAGGATAAGAAGACTCTTCTGATGCCATACGGAGTGACCGACGGAATAGGACTTGGAAGCATAGTCATTAACACAGGTTATCCTCTTATGGTATCTGTTAACAGACAGCTCCTTGGAAAGACCCTTAACGCTCTTGGGGAGCCTACCGACGGTACAGTCATAGAGGGGGAGAGGTATTCCGTTGAAAATGCCCCTCCGGATCCCATGCACAGAGCCATAATCGATGAGGTACTGCCTCTTGGGGTAAAGGCTGTCGACGGTATGATAACCCTGGGCAAGGGACAGCGTATCGGTATATTTGCAGGTTCCGGCGTCGGTAAGTCCACCCTTATGGGTATGTTCGCAAGAAATACAAAAGCTGACATCAATGTCATTGCACTCATAGGAGAGCGTGGCAGGGAGGTCAGGGAATTCATAGAAAGAGACCTTGGAGAAGAGGGCATGAAGCGGAGCATTGTCGTTGTTGCGACATCCGACAGACCCGCACTTGAGAGAAAAAAAGCAGCCCTTACCGCAACTGCCATCGCTGAGTATTTCAGGGATCAGGGTGAGGATGTGCTGCTGATGATGGACTCCCTTACAAGATTCTCAATGGCCCAGCGTGAGATAGGACTTGCCAGCGGCGAGCCTCCTGTAACAAGAGGTTATCCGCCCTCTGTTTATTCGGAAATGCCCAAGCTGCTTGAAAGGGCGGGAAGATCTGACAGGGGTTCCATTACAGGACTGTATACCGTCCTTGTAGACGGAGACGATTTTAACGAGCCCATAACCGATACGGCAAGGAGTATCCTTGACGGTCATATCATGCTCGACAGAAAGCTCGGTCACAAGAATCATTATCCTGCCATTGATGTGCTCATGAGCATATCAAGATGTATGAGCTCAATATGTGACAAGAAGCATAAGGCTGCAGCCAGCAGGCTTAAAACCGTGCTTGCAACATATAATGAGGCTGAGGACCTTATCAATATCGGTGCCTATAAGAGCGGATCCAATCCGAATATCGACTATGCCATAAGCAAGATCGATGCGGTCAACGGATTTCTTTGTCAGGACACCGATGCAAAATATACTTTTGATGAAACCGTGGATATGCTTGAGCGGTTATTTGAGGATGGCTCGAAGTGATATCGGAGGGATAGATGGCCAGATTCCGGTATAAAATGCAGAATATCCTGGATATCAAGGAGAAGATGGAAACCCAGGCCAAGCAGCTGTTCAGCGAGACCAAGAAGGTCCTTGATGCCGAAACGGAGGCTCTTGATGCGCTCTATGCAAGAAGGGCCGAGATAGAACAGCACGCCGTTGATGTGCTGAAGGGCGAGCTGGATCTGCATGAGATAGAGGATTCGCAGATGTCCAGGATCATCTGTGAACAGAAGATAGCCGATCAGAAGCTCAGGGTCGAAAGGGCGCGGGCGGAATTTGAGAAGGCCAGGGAAGAACTGGAAGAGGCTGTCAAGGAAAGAAAGACCCACGAAAAACTGAAAGAGAGACAGTTCGACGAATTTATCCGCGAGGAAAACAGAGCGGAGAGCAAATCGATAGATGAACTGACCACTTATACATACGGACAAAAGGTGACGGACAATGGCTAAGGAACTTACACCTGAAGAGAAGGCTGCCCAGGAAGAGAAGAAGCGCCTTCAGGAAGAAAAGAAACGATTAAAGAAAGATCAGGCGACTCAGAGAAAAGAAGCCAAAAAGAGAGCCAAAGAGATCGCAAAGCAGGAAGAAGAGCTTGAAGGAGACGAAGAAGGAGGCGGGTTTGTGACGTTTATCGCAACCCTGTTCATCGTGCTCCTCTGGCTTGCCGTGATCGTTGTGGTCATCAAACTTGATGTCGGCGGCTTTGGCAGTTCCGTGCTCGCTCCCGTACTGAAGAATGTACCGGTTCTCAACCTTATCCTTCCCGAAAGCACTGCTTCCGAAACCCTTGATCCCACAATGTACGGAGGATACACCAATCTTCAGGATGCAGTTAACAGGATCTACTCTTTGGAAGCTGAGCTTGAGGCGATAAAGAGTGCAACTCTGACCAAGGATGAGAGGATCGCAGCACTTGAGGCAGAGGTTACCAGACTTTCCCAGTTTGAGACCATGCAGGTGGATTTCCAGCGTATCAGGAATGAGTTCTATGAAGAGGTCATCTACGCTGAGAACGGGCCCGGTCCCGAGGCATATGTGAAATATTTCGAATCAATGGATCCCACGACAGCGGAATTCCTGTACAAACAGGTTGTGGAGGATCTTCAGGTATCCAGAGAGATACAGGATTATGTAAGCGCGTATTCCAGCATGAAGCCCAAGGAGGCTGCCGCGCTTTTTGAACAGATGACCGATACCGAGGGGATCCAGCTGGCCGCAAGGATACTCGGTGCCATGAATCCGGAAGACAGAGCTGCTATTTTCAACCAGATGGACAAGGAAGTTGCCGCAAGGATCACCAAGATCCTTGATCCCGAAAGCTGACCCTTAAGTTTTTTCTTCTTTTATCCGATATAAATTCCGGCAGGGTTGTACTCTGCAATAAACTGTTTCGAGAAAGGAAGGAATTGTCTATGGGCATCACACCTATCAAGGATGCCACGGGTATAGCAGATCAGCTGCTTAATACGGTTAATCCCGGAAGACAGCCCGAGACCGGCGGAAGCGATTTCAGATCTGTCTGGAAGGATCAGGCCGGAGCGGGTAAGACTGCAGAACTTAAGCCGAACGCTTTTGATAAGTCCGGAAACGGACCTGATAAGAGCAGTTCGAAGATTTCTGCAAAGGATGCTGCAGACCGTAACAATGTATCGTCAGCCGGAACCCGTGATGCATCAAAGACAGATGTGAGGGGCAAGGAAAGCCCCCGTAAAGCCGCCGAAGATGTTGATGACAGCACTGAAACAGGCGGTATGCTCAAGGATGAGGAAATAGGATCCGCACAGGAGACTCTTGCAGCGATAGCCTCCGGACTTGCTGAAAAGCTTGCGGATATACTTGATATGAGTCCTGAAGAATTCGAAGATCTTCTTCAGGCAGAAGGCTTAAGCACCATCGATCTTCTTGACAGGGACGCTTTGAGCGGACTGCTCCTTACGGCACTGGGTGCTGATTCGCAGCTGTCGCTTCTTACGAATGAGGCAGATTATGCGGATTTCAGCGAGGGACTTGAAGCGCTGGAAGAAGTGCTTTCATCGGGCTCGGGCATTGAAGGCATGGATATCAGTGACCTGAAGGCTGCCATGGAGGAAGCATTAAGAAGCAGGAACGAAGCGGCTGAAGAGAATGAAAACCGCAATATGACCACCAGGTTCGAAAGAAATTCTGACGGTGTGCTTGAACAGGTCGGTGACGGTACGGATGCATCGGTCAGAGGACAGGAAGTCATTTCGGCAGGCTCAAAAGCCGGATCCGGCAATGATGCCGGACAAAACGGATCCCAGGAAATGGGAGCATTCGCACAGACAGAGGCTCCGGTACAGGCTGATGCAGCCGGTGAAGCATCCGGTGAGGCACCTGTAAGCTATGTTACCGAAGCGCGCCAGATCGCCGATCAGATACTTGATCAGATGAAGACCGTGACGGACGGAGACTTTTCTGACGTTGAGATGCAGCTTCATCCCGCTTCCCTCGGCACTCTTCATGTTCGCGTGACCAATAATGCAGGTGTCATCACAGCTAATTTTGTCACAGAGAATGAGACCGTAAAGGCAGCTGTTGAGAGTCAGATCATAAGGCTTAATGAGCAGTTTGAGGCGCAGGGCATAAAGGTTGATGCTGTTGAGGTTACCATAGCATCACACAGCTTTGAGCAGAATCTCGAATCCGGACAAAGTGATACGGGAAGCGAAAACGGACGTCCCGCAAGGCGGACCAGAAGGATCGACCTTGGCGAGGATGGAGAGATCGATACATCTTCCATGGAGGAAGATGAGAGGATCGCAGCTGAAATGATGGCTGCAAACGGCAACAAAGTAGATTATATGGCATAATGTCGCACGCACGACAGAATAGGAGTATATATGGCATCTGTATCGGCATCCGTTAAAAACGGTGAGATCGTAACAAGTGCTTCACAGGAATCTCTTTCATCTGCCCGCAATACCACATCAACCGGTATGGACAAGGATGCTTTTCTCCAGCTTCTTGTAGCACAGATGAAATACCAGGATCCCATGGAGCCTACTTCCAATACTGAATATATTGCGCAGTATGCACAGTTTTCACAGGTAGAAGCTCTAAATAACATGTCCCAGAATATGGAGCTTTCCAGATACAGTTCCTTCGTGGGCAAGGAAGTTGTTATTGCCAGTGAAGGCAGTGACGGCAAGACTTCCGAAGTGAGAGGCTTTGTCGATTATGTGACATTTGAAGGCGGCAAGGCATATTTTTCGATCGAAGGCAATCTTTATGCAGCTTCGGATATGGTTACCGCTATAAGCAATGAATATTCAAATGCAGAGGATATAGCGAAGGATTTTGCCAAGACCTTAAAGGATCCTCCTTCGGTGGATTCCATCACCATCAAGGATAACGGCAATACCATCACGAATCTTCTCAACGCCTACGATTCCCTCAACTCTTACCAGAAGGGTTTCCTTGATGACGGCGATGTTGAGAGCATGAACAGATATGTTGAAAAGCTCAATGAGCTTCTGATCGCAGCTGCAAATGAGGCTGCCAGGAAGGCCGCTGCCGAAGCGGAAGGCGCTGAAGAGACCAAAGAGACCGAAGAAGCTGAAGAAACTGAAGATGCTGCCCAGGCAGCAGATGCCGCAGCGAAGAATGCGGGCAGCACGGCTGAGGAAATGGCGGAAAACGCAGCAGCTGAAGGACTTGTAATACCGGAAGACAGGGAGTGAGCGTTCTTCCCGGCCGATTTTCAGAAAAATAAGTCTTAAACGGTGATGAAAACGGAGGTATGAGCCGATATAAGTAATTGAAGGAGGAAAGGTGAAAGCCCCGCTTTCACGACACTAAAGGATGTCGCTCTGGCGACAGGAAATGAGGAAGCACATATGGAAATGAACGTACAGGCTTTATATGCAGCTAATATTTCCAAACCCCGTACTTCCGCGCCTTACATTAGCCAAAGTGATAACAGTACAAAGGCTTCATTCGGTAATATCCTTGCCGCAAAGGAACAGGAAGCTTCACAGGTGAAGTTCTCCAAGCATGCGGCCCTGAGGATGAATGACCGCGGACTGGAAATGTCCGACGAACAGCTCGGAAGACTTAAGAGCGGTACTGATATGGCGGCGGATAAGGGTATCAATGATTCACTGGTAATGATCGACGATCTTGCATTCATAGTGAATGTGCCGTCGAGAACCGTCATTACGGCGATAGAGGCCGGAAGTGACACGAATGTATTCACAAATATTAACGGAGCGGTTATAGCTTAAGGCCGGACCTGGATGGAGGCCGGGGTACCCGAATGACAGAAGGACCCCTCTTGTATAACCGGAAGCGCTCGCTTCATGCGTCTTTTTCACGCACATCTCCTGATCACAAAATGGAGGAAACTGCCTTATGATGAGATCTCTCTACTCAGGTGTTGCCGGTCTGAAGACACACCAGACCAAGATGGACGTTATCGGTAACAATATCGCTAACGTTAACACTACTGCGTTCAAATCAAGCTCCATCACCTTTGCTGACCTGATGAGCCAGACCACCCAGTCTGCATCGGGTGCAAATGCAACTACCGGCGTCGGCGGCGTCAATGCACGTCAGATCGGTCTCGGTGTTAAGTCAGGAGCCATCAATGTCAATATAACCGGTCAGGGTTCCGCACAGTCCACCGGTAATCCCTTCGATATCATGATCACCGGCGACAATTTCTTCGTCGTTTCCGATGGCCTTTCCAATTACTTCACAAGAGACGGTTCATTCTATGTTGACGGTGTCGGCAATCTCTGCATGACCTCAACCGGATACAATGTAATGGGATGGGGCGTGGATACCGCCACCATGGACATCAAGAAGGACAATGTACAGCCTCTCAGGATCATGAGCCCCGATAATCTTACATATCCCCCTGAGGCTACAACTCTCGGAACCGTTTCCGGAATCCTTGATAAGAATGATACCGATGTTAACAGTGAGGATGGAAAGTCCCTGAATCTCAGCATCTATGATTCACTCGGATATGAATACACCGCAAGATTCATCCTCAAGTCCACGGATGTAGACGGAGAGTTTTCCGTTGAACTCGATAAGCTCCTTGATGCAAAGGGAAATGAGATCGATATTTCCGGAGCTGATGAGCTTTTCGGATCTGATACTTCCGTTGCAGATCAGGAAGAGGTTGTGTTCAATTCCAATTCATTCAGCTGGAACGGCACACAGCTTATGAACGGTGACGGCACCGCGACAATAGTCGATCTTTCTACAGTTAACTTCACTCCTGCGGATGAGACGGAGGAAGCTGCACTTCAGGAAGCACTTGATAAGATCGCCACAGCATACGGCTTTGGCGGATCTACCGATGAATTCCTCAACCTTTATATCAACAACGGAGCTACACCTCCCGTAAAGCAGAGGGTTTCCGATCTTATTGAGGCCATCAAGAACGGAACCGTTCCCAGCCTTGCAGATCTCGACGGTGACGGAACTCCCGGAGTGGATGACGGAAGCGGCAATCCCAATTTCAGCTTTACTGCCGACGGAAGATTCTTAAACGGCTCTGTGCTTAAGTTCGACACCGATACCGGTCTTTTTGATTCGATAGCGGGCTCTACCAAGGGCGATACCAAGATTGCACTTTCCAAGCTCATTGCCAATACAACAGACAATACATCCAACTTTGCCGACATAAACCTTAACTGGTCAGGCGTTTCCATGTTCAATAACAACGGAACCTCCACCGTTACCGCTACATACGGCGACAAGGATGGGATCGGAACCGGACGTAAGCTGGGTGATATGATAGGCGTTTCCATCCAGAGAGACGGACGCATCTATGCAAGCTATGACAATGGCATGACCAAGCTCCTCGGACAGATCGCAACTGCGAATTTCCCCAATGCCTCCGGTCTTGAGAAGCATGGCGATAACCTGTATCAGTCCACAATGAACTCCGGATCCTTCGACGGAATAGGAGTTGACGTAACGGCATCGGGCGGATATATGTCGACCGGCGTTCTCGAGATGAGTAATGTGGACCTGTCTGCAGAGTTTACCGAGATGATAACCACTCAGCGCGGATTCCAGGCTAACTCCAGGATCATCACAGTTTCCGATACCCTTCTTGAAGAGCTCACCAATCTCAAGAGATAATGACATTTTGAAATCGGGCAGGCTTCATAGTCTGCCCGATTTTTTCATTTTTTGAAATTTTCCTTCTTATTACCCTTTTTTAGTCACAAAAGGTGACCACAAGATGTTGTGTTTATGATATAATAACAAGGTGTATTTACAATAAGGGAAAAGGGGGTATACAAGGTGATAGAAGTCACTCGTCTTAACGGTTCAAAATTGCTCATAAATCCGCATCTTCTCGAGATGGTGGAAGAGACTCCCGACACGGTTTTAACCCTCACTACAGGCCACAAGATAATAGTAAAAGAAAGTAGACAAGATATCAAAAATCTTGTAAAATCGTATAGAAAAGGTATCATGGCTGACGAATGACGTTAGCCCGATTTTTGTTGAGGTAATTTTCAGGTGGATATAGCGTCACTAATCGGATTCATAATGTGTCTTGGAATGCTCCTGTTCGGTATTATTTCCGCTGCCGGACTAGCGGGCTTCGGCAGTTACCTTGATCTTGCATCCGCCATAATCACTTTCGGCGGTGCACTGTTTGCTGTTATGACATCCTACAGCATGGGAGATTTCATTGCCGGACTGAAGAGTATAACACTTATTTTCAAGGCGCCTTCCGTAAATACAACGGATCTGATCAGGAAGATAATCGAGCTTTCCAACGTTGCACGTAAGGAAGGCCTTCTTTCACTTGAGGAATCAGCTTCCGACATGGATGAACCTTTCCTGAAAAAGGGGGTTCTTCTTGTTGTTGACGGCACGGATCCTGATCTTGTCAGAGGGATACTTGAGACTGAAATGGAATGCATCGATACAAGACACAAGTCCCTTGCGGGTTTCTGGGAGACGATGGGTTCAATGGGACCTGCGTGGGGAATGATCGGAACCCTTGTAGGACTTGTTAACATGCTCAACAACATGTCCGATGCATCTTCCATCGGACCTTCCATGGCTGTCGCACTCATCACAACACTATACGGTTCGCTTCTCGCAAACTGGATCTGCGCACCCACCGCTGCAAAGCTCAAAGCCGACAATGCGGTTGAGATGATGCAGAAACAGGTAATGATCGAGGGGCTTTTGTCCATACAGGCAGGAGAGAATCCCAGAGTCATTGAAGAGAAGCTTAAGTCCTTCCTTGCACCCAAGGATCGTGACGGTGCAAGCTCGGAAGGCGGAGATGCCGAATGATATTACTTGACTGACCGCCTGATAGCGGTCGGAAGAAGGTTCAGATATGGGTAAGAAAAAAGAAGACGCCCCACCACCGGGGTCCCCGGCATGGATGGCTACTTTCTCGGATCTGATGAACCTGCTGCTGTGTTTCTTTGTGCTTCTGTTTTCGATGTCCACCATCGACGAAGCCAAGCTGAATGAGATCATTGCTTCACTTAACAGCTCTTTCAGCGTTTTCAGCGGAGGCGCCACATCCATCGGAGAAGGCATACTGATAAGCAACGGGGTAAGCCAGCTCAACGAGCTGTCCAACTACATAAGCAGTACCGGAAGAGCTGCGGATTCCGAGACACAGGACACCCAGATCCAGGTTTACAATACTGATTCGGGCGGAAAGGAAAATACAGAAAGCTCCGAGGATAATACCGGCGCAATGAACATAGAGCAGGCCGCTGAAGCTGTGGAAGCTGCCAACCTGAGCTCCAATGAGGAACTTGCGGAGCTGATAGGTGAAGCGATAGCAGACAGCAGGCTTTCGGACCAGATCGATGTAAGCTTCACATCACAGTATGTCATGCTTACCATGAAGGGCTCCATCCTGTTCGCTCCGGGCTCTGCGACGCTTAACGAAGACTGTAAGCCCGTTCTCGACAGGGTATCGTCCATACTTGAGAGATACGCAAGAGGCGAGATCGAGATAAACGGACATACGGATAATGTTCCCATGAACAGTGCAAAGTATCCTTCCAACGAGGAACTTTCAAGCGCGAGAGCACTGTCAGTTTTTTACTACATAGTCGAGACCAGCAGTCTTGATCCCACGCTGATCAAGCATTCCGGATTCGGTGAGAGAATGCCCATAGCCGACAATTCCACTGAAGCAGGAAGAGCCCGGAACAGAAGAGTTGAGATCAGGATCTATAACAATAACTGAGGGAAAAGGATTTACACCTGATGAAGAAGAATCTACTTACAATCCTCATACTTGCACTTGTGATCGTCAATCTGACCCTTACCGTCATCACGATGATAAGCGTGACAGGAACCAACAAGAAGACAGCTGCACTGGTGGATACCATTGCAACGGTATTAAACCTCGAGCTTGTCAGCGATGAAGAGGATGAAGGTCCGGATATCAGTCTTGCAGATACCGAGATCTATACCATCGCAGAGGCTATGACTATCCCCCTTAAGGTGACAGAGGGCGGCAAGCAGGAATACATGGTATGTAAGATAGCTCTTTCCATCAACACCAAGGACGATGATTATAAGACCTACAGTTCCGAGACCATCAGCAGTTACGAGCCTTATATCAAGCAGGCCATCGAAGGTGTCATCTCATCATATGACTCGGCATACCTTAGCAATCCCGAGAACCGTGAAGAGGTGAAGAAGGAAGTTCTTAAGGCTATTCAGAAATGGATGGATTCAAAGGTTGTTTATGACATATCCATCAGCGATGTCAAGTTCGGCTGATGAGATCAGGAGGCCCTGGCGGTGGGTGATATCCTTTCGCAAAACGAAATAGATGCCCTGCTCAATCAGCTTTCCTCCGGGGAACTCGATGTTGATGCAATCACCAATGTCGAGGAGAAGCCCGTCAGGGATTATGATTTCAGCAGACCTACCAAGTTCTCAAAAGAGCATCTGCGCACTCTTGAGATTATATTCGAGCATTACGGAAGGCTTATATCCACAAATCTTCCGGTGCTCCTCAGGAAGAATGCACAGGTGACCGTAGCCAGTTCGGAGACAGTTACATTCAGCGAGTTTACGAATGCACTGTCCAACCCGAGCATACTGGGAATTGTGGCTTTTGAGCCTCTTGGCGGAAGTATAATAATAGATCTTGCGACTAATATCGCTTTTGCGATGATCGACAGGATGCTCGGAGGAGAGGGGGAGCC
>JAEEGG010017860.1_pt1 | contig 14531 bp, 10 predicted proteins | sample 9134161 | NCBI WGS metagenome assembly JAEEGG01 (sample SAMN16246543, study PRJNA631951) | gut metagenome | biome: gut microbiome; feature: rumen; material: CR-attached | host: Bos | place: Iran: Karaj | collected 2018-10
AAGGAGGACGCAAGATTATGGAAATTATACTGAAAGAAGATATTATCGGTCTGGGATTCAAGAACGATATCGTGAACGTTAAGTCAGGCTATGGCCGTAACTACCTCATCCCCCAGGGAAAGGGTGTCATCGCCAGCCCGATGGCCAAGAAGATCCTCGCTGAGAACCTGAAGCAGCAGGCTCACAAGATTGCCGCCCAGAAGGCTGCCGCTGAGCAGAAGGCTGCACAGCTCGAAGGCGTGGCTCTCGAGATTGCCGCTAAGGTGAGCGCTACAGGTCAGCTCTATGGTTCAGTAGGTGCCGCTCAGGTTGCCGACGAGCTCGTAAAGCTGGGCAAGGATGTTGATCGTAAGATCATCACCATGAAGGAAGCCAAGAAACTGGGTGACTACGAGGCTCTCGTACACTTCCACAAAGAGGTAACTGTCGTGATCCCCGTGAAGGTTGTGGCTGAGAACGCCGCTGAGCTGAAGGCTGCTGCCGAGGCTGAGGAGGCTATTAAGGCTGCCGCTGAGGCTCGCACCGCTGCTGCCAAGGCTGCCGCTGAGGCTGAAGTTGAGGCCGAAGAGGTCGAGGCTGAGGTTGAGGCCGCTGAGGAGGAAGCACCTGCTGAGGCATAATCCCCTTGCAAATTTTAAATCAAACAATTAATAATTAATCACTGCTGTAAGGCATCATTATTTATTATTACAACAGCGTCCCGAGGGCTTCAAAAGCCCTCGGGATTTTTTTTGCACTAGTTTATAGCCTATATTTAATGGCTTAAAAAATGATGATATGTCAACTGAAAGCGATAGTTTGGGCTAAGTAAACTGGTAGTTTACCTAGCCTAAACTGTCAGTTTACCTAGCCTAAACTGGTAGTTTACCCAGTCTAAACTATTTGTACTAACCTTGTTTAGTGATTGTTTAGTCTATGTCAACCATCCTTTTGAATACAAAGATTCAGGAATCCTTTGGAAATTCGGAAACTTTTTCTTAAATTTGCAGCAGTATAATTTGAAAAGGTATAGCGCGATGAAGAAGTTATTAGTTTCAATGGTATTAGCATGCTCGGCAGTGGTGCTGCTGAGTGGGTGTGCAACTTCGGAAGAAAGGGCTGCCAGAGCGGCTGAACTGAAGAAGAAGGTGACAACAGCTCTGAGGGAACGGAACTATAAGATAATGGTAGACCGCATGTATACGATGAGGGGGAGCTCGAAAAGCGTGTCGTATGGATACTGTGTAGAGGTGAGGAACGATTCGCTGATTTCGTATCTGCCATATTTTGGCCGTGCTTACAATGTGCCGTATGGTGGTGGTAAGGGCCTCAATTTCTCAGAGCGCATCGGCCGCTATAATGAGTTTGTGGAGAAGAATGGGAAACGGCATATCGAAATTGATCTCAAGAACGAAGAGGATACTTATCTGTATACGATAGATGTGTTTGAGAATGGCAGATCGTCGATCGATGTCCAGTCTCGTCAGCGAGAGCGTATCTCTTACTCTGGCGATATGGCCTTTGAATGAAGCGCGAGAATAAAATGAAAGGCCGCTGGACTCCCGTCCAACGGCCTCATTTCTCTCAGTTGTTCGTTGAATAATAAATTACTCAGCAACAGCAGCAGCAACAGAGTCAACAGCAGCAGCTGTAGAATCAGCCAGACTGTCAACAACGCTATCAACAACCTCTGCGATTGAGTCAACAGCCTCCTCAACAGGAGCCTGAGCCTTATTACCACAAGAAGCGAAAGAGATAGCAGCAACTGCTACGAACATAAATACTAATTTCTTCATTTTTCTAATGCTTTTAAATCTGTAAAACAATCATTTGTTTATTAAAACGCTGCAAAGTTACGCATATTTTCAATACGGCGTATCATTTTTTTCAATTTTTTTTTGGTCATTTTTGTAACTTTTTCGCAAAGTATTGAAAATCAATAAGATACGAAATGTTAAAAATTAGTGTATTTTTGCCACTTAACGGAAAAATGCCAAAAATTGGTGAAAATTGAGAAAAAAGCAGTACCTTTGTGCCCGATAACAGAAAGCGCTGAAAAGGCGAAATAGTGAAAAGGTGAAAAAGAATAAACGTAAATAGTTAAAAATGATAAACTCTTCGGCCTTCCAAGGTAAAACGGCAGCCTATTACACTCTGGGCTGTAAACTGAACTTCTCAGAGACATCGACTTTCGGGAAGTTGCTGCAGGAGATGGGTGTGCGCACGGCTGAGAAAGGTGAGCAGGCCGACATCTGCCTGATCAATACCTGTTCGGTGACAGAAGTGGCCGACCATAAGTGTCGGCAGGCGATCCATCGGATGGTGAAACAGCACCCAGGGGCGTTTGTCGTGGTGACGGGCTGTTATGCGCAGCTCGAAGCCGAGACGGTGGCGAAGATAGAGGGCGTGGATCTGGTGTTAGGCTCGGATGAGAAGGCGCAGTTGATCCAATTTCTGAGTGAGAAATTGGATCAGGGAGGAAAGAAAAATGACCAAGGACAGGGGACACCTTATTATATAAAGAAGACGAAGGATATCAAGAGCTTTGCGCCGAGCTGTTCTAGGGGCAACAGGACGCGGTATTTCCTGAAGGTGCAGGATGGCTGCGACTATTTCTGCACATACTGCACGATTCCCTATGCCAGAGGTTTCTCGCGGAATCCGACCATCGCCTCGCTCGTGGCACAGGCTGAGGAGGCAGCGCGGGAGGGAGGCAAAGAGATCGTACTGACAGGCGTCAACATCGGCGACTTCGGCAAGACCACGGGCGAACGGTTCATCGACCTGGTGCAGGCACTCGACAGGGTGGAGGGCATCAGCCGCTACAGGATCAGTTCGCTGGAGCCTGACCTGCTGACCGACGAGCTGATTGCCTTCTGTGCGGAGAGCCGGGCGTTTATGCCGCATTTCCATATCCCTCTGCAGAGCGGCAGCGACACGGTGCTGAAGCTGATGCACAGGCACTACGACGCCCAGCTGTTTGCCGACAAGATCCACCGCATCAAGACGTTGATGCCCGATGCGTTTATCGGCGTGGACGTGATGGTAGGCTGTCGTGGTGAGACGCCAGAGTGTTTCGAGGAAACCTACGCGTTCCTCAACGGCCTCGACGTGACGCAGCTGCACGTGTTCCCCTATTCGGAGCGTCCAGGTACATCGGCCCTGAGCATTCCCTACGTTGTGAGCGACAAGGACAAGAAACAGCGCTCGAAACGGCTGCTCGACCTCTCGGATGAGAAGATGGAGGCGTTCTATCGTCGGCATATCGGCCAGGAGGCGGAGGTGCTGTTTGAGAAGGCGACGCGGGGCAGGGCGATGCACGGCTTCACGAGAAACTACATCCGTGTGGAGCTCCCGGCCAAGGATACCGATCCTACACTCGACAATCAACTGGTGAAGGTCAGGCTTGGCGAACTGACGTCCGACCGTCAAGCCCTATATATAATATAATGTACGCGCGAGAGATGGAAAAGAAAGTAGCAATCGTCATATTGAACTGGAACGGAGAGAAGATGCTTAAGGAGTATCTGCCCTCCGTGTTGCGCTATTCGAGGGACGAGGCGACGGTCTACGTGGCCGACAATGCCTCTAAGGACAACTCGTTGGCGCTGCTCAGACAGCACTTCCCCGAGGTCAGGCTGATTGAGCTCGACAAGAACTGGGGCTTTGCCGAGGGTTACAACAAGGCCCTGAAGGAGATAGAGGCGGAGTATTATCTGCTGCTGAACTCGGACATTGAGGTGACGCACCACTGGCTGACACCAATGATCGAGTATCTCGACAGCCATCCGGACGTAGCTGCCTGCCAACCAAAGCTGCTCTCGATCTTCGACAGAGACCGGTTTGAGTATGCGGGGGCGAGTGGGGGATATCTCGACACGTACGGCTATCCCTTCTGTCGCGGCAGGGTGTTCGAGACGGTGGAGGCCGACAACGGACAGTATGACACACTGGCCGATGTGCTTTGGGCGACGGGGGCTGCGCTGATGATACGGAGCAAGGACTATTGGGATGTGAACGGTCTCGACGGGCGCTTCTTCGCCCACAACGAGGAGATTGACCTATGCTGGCGGCTGCGCATCAAAGGGCGCAGGATTGTCTGTTTGCCTGAGTCGCAGGTGTACCATGTAGGTGGCGGCACGCTGCCGAAGTCGAATCCGATGAAAACGTTTCTGAACTTCCGCAATAATCTGACGATGCTCTATAAGTGTCTGCCTGACAGTGAGTTAAAGCATGTGATGCGCTGGCGATGGTGGCTGGACTACTTAGCTGCGTGGGAGATGCTCATCCTGAAGCACAACGTGGGCGACTTCCGAGCCGTCTATCGGGCCCGTAGGGCGTTTAAGCACTGGCGGAAGGACTTTGAGGCCGACCGAAAAAAGATCCAGGCCAGCCGTGTGGATAAAAGAGTACTAGAGCGAAAGGACTTCTCCCTGCTCTGGCAGTACTACATGAAAGGGCGGAAGACGTTCAGTACTTTACCTGAATAGGCTTCAGCACCTCTTTTTTCCATTCCTGAAGGAATTCGAACCACTCCTCTGCGGAGTGATAACCGAAGGTCTCGTTGTCTGAACAGTAGATGACCTTGTAGGCGAGGTGGTTGTCGGGCGTGGCGACCACGAAGGCGTAATTATCCTTGTTGGCAGGCTCCTCGCTACGGATGTATTTCTGAGGGATGCAGACGGCCAGTCCCACCGTCTCGCGCTTCCAGTTGACGGTGTCGGAAGAGGGGTAGTCGGTGCCCCAGCAAGCGCGCAGGCCTTCATGGTCGGAGAACTCCACGGAGCCCTTGACGTTGATGACGCCTGTGGAGAAGAGGCGGTCGGAGACGTTTTTGTTGAAGAACACGTCGACATCAGTATCGCGATGGCCTGCGTATTGGGTGTATCGGACGGTCATGTTCAATCCTTGCCAACCACGATCGAAGAGTTCCACTATGGTGCGGAGTGGACCATAGGAGATGATGCGCTGGGTACGGGAGCGGACGGGGTCGATCATCGTGGGCTGCTGGCCGTCCCAGCCTCGGAAGGCACCCAGTCCGAAGGTGTTGCCCACCCATAGCACGTCGTCGCCATAACCTGAAGCCTTCTGGTCGGGCTGTGTGTAGAACTGTGTGGCCTCTAGTTCGAGACGCTTCTGGAACTTGCCGTAGAGGTCGGGCGTCTGGCGCTTGTCGAAGTAGATGCGGATGCCGTTGAGTTCGCTCTCGAAATCGACGCCGTGGTGGTGCTGGATGTTGTAGGAGTTGGCACAGTCGCCACGGGCCGTAATCGACTCTATGAAGTTGTTGTGCTTGTTCTTCTCCTTTACCTTGTCGTTGCGGATGAGCATCTCGGCAAAGACACGGGCAGGGTAGGTGCGTGGCTCGCCCTCGGAAAGGAGTGTCACCTCGAACATTTTCGTCTCACCTCCGTTGAGGTCTGCCAGGAAGCAGAGTTCGTCGAAGGTGTCGTTCTGGTCGAGGTCGTCGAGTTGGCAGGGGATTTCCTGTCCGCAGGTGGTGACAACGGCAGAGCGAATGTCACCGAAGGGCGTGAGACTGACGACGATGGGCTGGTCGGTACGGGCTGTCGTCAGGGGGTTGGTGACGCTGACTGTGAACGTCTGTTGTGCATGGGTTCCCAGGGTGAGGGCCATCAGCAGGAGGGTGAGTATTTTTTTCATCATACCATCTGTTTTTGGTTTGGCTGCAAAAATACGAAAAAAGGCTGAAAAACGTTCTTTGATTTTACACAAATAAACAAAAGTGTGCAATTTTGCGTACTTTTTTTAAAATAATTAGGTTAAAATTTGGAATTATGAATACTTTTTAGTAAATTTGCACGGTCTTTTAACAAATAGGAATCAAATTCGCTGTGCGTAAGATATATTATCTGGTGCTGGTTATCATGCTTGGATGCATGAGTTGTGAATGGCAGTTCAAGATGTCCGACGATGAGGATAAGACGGTTGCCGTTGACCGCTACGACCGTATCCAGTCGTTATATCTGACAACGGGCGACTTCTCAGCCCTGCAGCAGATGAACACGGTCTATCCGATGCAGACGAGGACGCTGATAGAGGACGTGCTGCGCATCGGTAAGGTGAACGATCCGGAAATCAACAAGACCTTCCTCCGATTCTATCAGGACACGACGCTGCAGGCGCTCATCGCTGAGACGCAGCAGCAGTATGCCAGTATGGACGACATCAACGAACAACTGACACGGGCCTTCCGCTATCTGCGGAAGAACATCCCCAACCTCGATATGCCTGAGGTGTATGCCCAGATCGGGTCGCTGGACCAGAGCGTCATCGTGGGTAACAACAGCATCGGCATCTGTCTCGACAAATACTTAGGTACGGACTTCTTGCTGTATAAGAGGCCTGATTACGGCTATTCGGATGAGCAGCGACGGATGATGGACAGGAAATACATTGTGCCCGACTGTATCGGCTTCTATCTTTTGAGTCTCTATCCGATGCCCCTGGACAGTGGGATGACACAGCAGGAGCGCGACATCTACATCGGAAAGATTCAGTGGGTTGTCGACGAGGCCATGGGTGAACAGGTATTCGCTTCGAGGTATACTCGTATGGCCGACCGCTATATGAAACGTAATAAGAACGCCACTGTTGACCAGCTGCTACGGAATAACGAGTTTTCGGATTTCTATTAAATAAAAAGGAAAACAAATATGACCAGATCTTTTAGAGTATTATGTCTTTTGGGTGCTTTGTGCCTTGGCCGTCTGTCGGCCTTTTCAGGTGGAAAACTGGACTTGAAAGCCATCACCAAAGGGGAATTCTCGCAGGAGACGATGACCGCCGTGCGGCCCAGTGCCGACGGTGAGACCTATACGCAGATCAGTGCCGACGGCAAGCAGATCGTCAGCTATTCGTTCCGTACGGGCAAGCAGGAGAGCGTCGTCTTCGATGCTGCTACGGCCAGAGGCGGACAGGTGAGCAAGGTGGACAACTATATCATGAGTCCTGACGGCCGTCGTATCCTGATTCAGACGCAGACGAAACCCATTTACCGTCGTTCGTTCACGGCTGTCTATTATATCTATGACATCCGCAACAACAAACTGGAGCCATTGAGCGACGGCGGTCCGCAGCAGACACCAGTCTTCTCGCCAGACGGCAACCAGATCGCCTTCGTCAGAGACAATAACATCTATCTCGTGAAGCTGCTCTACGACAATGCAGAGAGTCAGGTGACGAAGGACGGCAAGCGCAACGAGGTGCTCAACGGCATCCCAGACTGGGTGTATGAGGAGGAGTTCTCCACAAACTCGTCGATGGTGTTCTCTGCCGATTCGAAGCAGATCGTCTGGATACGCTATGACGAAACGGACGTGAAGCAGTACTCTTTGCAATTGTTTAAGGGTATGTATCCTGAAAAGCCGGAATATGCGGAGTATCCTGGAGATTATACCTACAAGTATCCAGTGCCTGGACAGGTGAACTCGAAGGTCAGTGTGCACAGCTTCGACATTAAGTCGCATCAGACGAGACGCATTGAACTGCCGTTGGATGCTGACGGTTATATTCCCCGTATTAAGGCCACCAGTGATCCAACGAAAATTGCCATCTTCACGCTCAACCGCCATCAGGACGTGCTGAGGATCTATATGGCCAATCCGCTGTCGACCGTCTGTCAGCTGGCCATTGAGGATAAAGTGGACAAATACGTGAAGGAGGAAACGTTTGAGGAGGTGAAGATTACAGACAAGCACATCCTGCTGCCCAGCGAGCGCGACGGATATAATCATCTATATCTCTACAACCTGAACGGCCAGCTGCTTCGTCAGATCGTAACGGATAAATATGTGGTGCAGCGCGTCTATGGCTTCGATGAGCAGACGGGCGATACTTATTTCGCAGCCAATCCTAACGGTCCTACGGATCTGCAGGTGATGGTGGCCCACGCCAATGGTAAGACGGAGGTACTGTCGCAGAAGGCAGGTGTAAACAATGCCGTGTTCAGTTGCAATTTCAAGTATTTCATCAATACCTGGAGCGACCTGGACCATCCTGTGCAGTATACGCTCTGCCAGAACAACGGCAAGCAGCTGCAGACGCTGATAGACAATCAGGATCTGGTGCAGAAACTTTCAGGCTACGACCTCGGCACGAAGGAACTCTTCTCGTTCATTACGTCGGAGGGCGTGCAGTTGAATGGCTGGATGGTGAAGCCGAAGGATTTTAATCCTGCGAAGAAGTATCCTGTCATTATGTACCAGTATGGCGGCCCTGGCAATCAGCAGGTGCTCAACCAGTGGAGCATCGGTATGAGCGGCAGCGGTGCTATCCTCGAACAATATCTTTGTCAGCAGGGCTATCTCTGCGTCTGTGTCGACAATCGTGGCACAGGCGGCCGAGGGGCGGAGTTTGAGAAGTGTACCTATCTCCGTCTGGGTGAACTGGAGGCCCGCGATCAGGTGGAGACAGCTCTGTGGTTAGGCAGTCAGACGTACGTCGATAAGGAGCGGATAGGTATCTGGGGCTGGTCGTATGGTGGCTGGAACACGTTGATGTCGATGTCGGAGGGAAGGCCTGTGTTCAAGGCTGGTGTGGCCATCGCACCCCCTACGTGCTGGCGCTTCTACGACTCGATCTATACGGAGCGCTATATGCGGACTCCCAATGAGAACAAGGCTGGCTACGACGAGGTGAACCCTATCGCCAGGGCGTCTCAGTTGCATGGCGCGCTGTTGCTCTGTCACGGCCTTGCTGACGATAATGTGCATTATAGGAATACGGCTGAATATGTGGAGGCACTGGTGCAGGCCGACAAGGATTTCAGACAGCTGGTGTATACCAATCGCAACCACAGTATCTATGGCGGAAACACACGTAACCACCTGTTCCGTCAGGCAGTGAATCACTTTAATGTCACATTAAAATAAATGACGTCTTCTGAAAAAATAATAAATAAATGGTTGGAATCGTGTGATTTAGGCAAAAAGTTTGTAACTTTGTAGCCGATTTTTGTATTTTTTATATTCTAGAAGATGAAAATAGTCAAATGTTTAGGAATATGCCTGTTTGCCATTTTGGTTTCCACAGGATTTGAATCTTGCGGCGAAGAGGAGTACGTCAGCCGGCTCAGGGAGCTGATTCTCAAGGATATGACTTTCGAGCCGAATGAGGATGCGGGTGCAATGTCGCGCACATCAACCTTCCGCAATGAGGATCTGTCGAACTATCAGGCTGTTGCTGATAAGGCTTGGTGTCATGTCTCTATCGATGTGTCTAAGTCGCAGATGACGGTGACGGTCGATGAGAATACTAGTGGCGACGAGCGAAAGGCTACGGTTACGATTACCGACGTCAAGCAACCCACGGTGTCCAGGACATTCTCTGTGACTCAGAAGCAAAACAATGTGATCAGAGTGTCGGAGACCTATTACAAGGTGGAAACAAAAGGTGGTCAGTTTGAAATTATTTTCGAACATAATATCAACGACTTTGAAATCTTCTGTGATGCCGACTGGATACACTGGAAGTTGAAGAGTGGCACCCGCGGAATCACCAAGAGCGCTATTTCCGTCAGTGTGGATGAGAATAAGTCTGGCCGTGAGCGTAAAGGCTATATCTCCATCGAAAGCGAGTTAAGTTCCGAGCCGGTTGATATTACCATCGAGCAGGAGTATGTGATTGATTATTACTTCAGGATGCTGACTACGGATTATGAGATCAATGAGCGTGGCGGCAATGTCTCTGTCGTTGCACAGACCAACATGACGACGTTCGATGTCTACCCGCCGGAGGATATTTGGGCAAGGCTTGGTGATTTGGAATTCTTCCCCGAGATGTTAGCTGTCACACAGCATGTCGATGTAGCTCCTTTCACAGACAAGGCAACCAGTAGGTCTACGACGATGTACATGCATGATTATACGATCACCATCACCCAGTATCGTAATCTTTATATTAAGGAGTCCGATTTCAGCATGCTCCGGGGGGATTCAAAGTCACTGAGCATCTATAACAGAGATGGTGGTGACGTCGCGTGGTCTTCTTCTGACGCGACTGTCGCCAAGGTGGATGCCAATGGTGTGGTGACGGGCGTTGGAGCGGGAACTGCCGCCATCTCAGTGTCTTCGTCGAAAGGCAAGTATAAGGACAGCATCACGGTGACTATCCAGAAGCCTGAGGATCTCAGAGACTTCTTCAGTGTGGAGTGGCAGCCATATTTCGATGGCAATGAAGTGTCATCGCTGAGCTGCACGCTGAACAATGAAAGCCAGTACAATATCCAGCTTACCAGATGCGAGATTTACTCAGACTTGAAGTTGCTGAGCTTTATGGATTACAGTGACAAGTCTGGTGCGCTCCCGGCTGGTGGCAGCAAGAAGGCCAGCTTCGACAATCTGGCAGGTAAGGGCAGCAGGTTCGGCTTTACGGTGGTATGGTATTACAACTTCAATGGTGAGGTGTTCACATACAGGTGTGAATATATTCCATAAGGATAAATGATAAATCCCCGCCATAAAAAAATCCCCGCCGATCTAATAACTCGGTGGGGATTCGTTTTTATCTATCGGATTAGTACGCAAACAGCGGATAGTCCTTCATCTTCTCATTCACTCTTGCACGGACACTGGCAATCACCTGCTCGTTCTCAGGATCATTGAGCACTTCCTCAATCCAGGCGGCAATCTGCACCATCAGGTCTTCCTTGGCACCACGGGTAGTGATGGCAGGTGTTCCTAAACGGATACCTGAGGTCTGGAAGGCACTGCGAGAGTCGAACGGCACCATGTTCTTGTTGACGGTGATGTCTGCAGCAACCAGGGCGTTCTCTGCTACTTTACCTGTCAGGTCGGGATACTTCGAACGCAGGTCTACGAGCATCGAGTGGTTGTCTGTACCACCGCTGACAATGCCGAATCCGCGCTTCACCAGTTCCTCTGCCAGCACCTTGGCGTTCTTCTGAACCTGCTTGGCCCACTCCTTGAACTCGGGCTGGAGAGCCTCTCCGAAGGCAACGGCCTTGGCGGCGATGACATGCTCCAGCGGACCACCCTGCTGACCAGGGAAGACGGCAGAGTTGAGCAGCGTAGACATCTTCTTCACGACACCCTTCGGAGTGGTATAGCCCCAGGGATTGTCGAAGTCCTTACCCATCAGGATGATACCACCACGCGGACCACGCAGGGTCTTATGGGTTGTTGAGGTCACGATATGAGCATATTTCACGGGATTATCCAGCAGACCAGCGGCAATCAGACCAGCGGGGTGAGCCATGTCGATCATCAGCAGGGCACCCACCTTGTCGGCAATCTCACGCATGCGTTTGTAGTCCCACTCACGGCTGTAGGCAGAACCACCACCGATGATCAGTTTGGGCTTGTGCTCCAGGGCCAGTTGCTCCATCTCGTCGTAGTCCACACGGCCTGTCTCCTTGTTCAGGTTGTAGCCGATAGGGTTGTAGATGATACCAGAGGTATTGACATGCGAACCATGGGAGAGGTGACCACCGTGGTCGAGGTTCAGTCCCATGAAGGTGTCGCCCGGCTTCAGTACGGCCAGCAACACGGCAGCATTGGCCTGGGCACCAGAGTGGGGCTGCACGTTGGCATACTCGGCGTCGAAGAGCTTGCAGACACGGTCGATGGCGAGCTGCTCCACCTCGTCGACCACCTGGCAACCGCCATAGTAACGGTGGCCGGGATAGCCCTCGGCATACTTGTTGGTCAGGTAGGAGCCCATAGCCTCCATCACCTGGTCACTCACGAAATTCTCACTGGCAATCAGCTCGATGCCTTTCAGCTGGCGCTGATGCTCTTTCTCGATCAACTCGAAGATAGCGTTGTCTCTGTTCATTTTTGTCCTTATGGTTTGATTTTTGCCTGCAAAGGTAAACATTTTCCACGATACCACCAAATCTTTTCCACCTTATTTATATAAAGGACGCAATAGAGGGGTTAAGCACTATTGCGCCCGATTTTGGAAAAAGTAGCTAAAAAGTTGTGTGATTAAAGAAAAAGTAGTATCTTTGCTGCAAAATTATCAATAATGATGAGAAAGAGGCTACTTGTCATCTTTTCTTTCCTGTTCCTTCTCATGACGTGCTTACTGACAGTCTCAGCACAGAATGATGCAACTGCTGAGGTGAAGCAGTTGACCAAAGAGATGTACGACCACTTTAATGCCGACGAATATGAGAAACTGATTACGACCGTCGGCAAGCTGAAAGAAGCATGCATCAGGGCGGGAGACTATAAAACTTTCTACAAGGCATGGGGCAATCTCATCATTAAAACTAAAATACACGTGGGTCGTCCGCAGGCCATGAAGATGATCAAGGAGATGCGTGATTATGCCGTACAGCGTGACCATAAGTTCGGACTCTACAGTGCTACCTATACTACTGCCTACCTGTTGAACCAGATTGGCGACCATGCGGGCGCTGAGCAGAACTACCTGAAAGCAGCAGAATATTTGAAGAAGTATTTTCCCGAGGAGAGCACTGCATCCATCTATGTGTCGCTTAGTAAACTGGCTTTGTCTGTCAAGGAAGACACCATAGCCATTCACTATGCCCAGCAGGCTATCGACGACCCGCATGTGACGCCGCTCCAACGCCATATGGCCAAGAGCTGCATGTGTCTCGCATACGGATGGCTGGGCAAGAAGAAGGAGTTTGACGAGGCATACGCCAAGCTGAAGGCTATTAATGACGTCTCGTATAGCCAACAGGAAATGTTGTCCATTGAGATTTTCAAGGCTAAACTGGAAGGAGACTTCGAGGAGGCCAAACGGCTGGCTCACCAATACAAGTCGAAACAGATGCGGGTGCTGTATATCTATAAAACCCTTGAATGGGCCGGTGACTGGAAGGAGGCACTCCAAGCCTTTAAGGATTATAGGTTTTATCTCGATTCGGTAAACAATCTGGACGTTCGCGAACAAGCTGCGCTCTATCACTCTGAGCTAAACGTCGCACTGGCTGAGAACGAGTCGAAAGACCTTAGGTTGGCCAACAAGCGACTGCAGCTCATCCAGATGGAGCATGAACTGGAGCACAAGCGGCTGGAAGTGGAGGCTGCCAACCTGAAGCTGGAAAACTCGAACATCGAACTGGCCAATGCCACCATCCAATTGGAGAACGACAGCCTGGAGCGCAGCGAACAGGCAGCAAAAATCAACGAATACAAGTCGCGCATGGAGGCTGAAGAGAAAGCGGAACATGCCCACCACGTCATCATCTTCGCTGCATCCCTCATCACCCTGCTCATCTTAGGCTTCCTGCTGTTCTATCTCCACCGCCGGCAGCGCCAGATGCGACGCCTGCAGCAGGTTAACACCGAGCTGAAGACGGCCTACGACCAGCTGAAGACGACGACGATGGCCAAGGAGCACATGGAGAACGAATTGCAGGTGGCACGCGAGATACAGCTGAGTATGCTGCCTCACAATTTCGTGCAACTGCGGCGTGCCGATGCCCATGCCTTCATGCGACCGGCGAAATTCGTCGGCGGCGACCTCTACGACATTTTCTATCAAAACGATAAACTGTACTTCTGCATCGGCGACGTGGCAGGAAAGGGCGTGCCGGCATCCATGCTTATGGCCGTAGCCGTCAACCTGTTCCGTATGACAGCCAAGGAGGGTTTCTCTCCTCAGCAGATAGCCACGAAGCTGAACGATGCCATATCGGCAGACAACGAACAAGGTATGTTCGTCACCATGTTTATTGCCATCATCGACCTGAACACGGGCCACATGGACTACTGTAACGCAGGACACAATCCCCCGCTGCTCGACGGCGAATACATGGAGGTGGTGAGCAACGCACCTGTCGGACTGTGGCCCGAGGCCAAGTACGTGGGACAGGAGGTGGTGAACATGAAGGGCAAATGCCTGTTCCTCTATACCGACGGCCTTAACGAGGCCGAGAACCGCGAACAGCAGCAATTCGGCGAGGACCGTCTGCAGCAGGAAATACGCCAGCACCAAGAAGAGGATGCGCTCAGCATGACAGAGGCTGTAGAAAAAGCCGTCACTTGCTTTGTCGACGGAGCCGAACAGAGTGACGATCTCACTATGCTATGTATCAAAATGCATTAAGTTGGTCAACGTTGCCTCGCTCGTCCGGTCACTTGTTGTTTTTAATGATTGCAATCAGCAACGTCAGGTCAGCCACATTCACTTTCCCGTCTTTATTCATTTCTGCAGCATCTTTAATGAACTTAATCAGAAGGTCTTCCAATGATATAATTCACAACTTCCAGGATCACATGGGGACAGGAGTGTTGTGAGATTTGAGTGTATATGGTGAGGGTCTCCGCCACACTCTATCCTTTCACAAACGCAATAAAAGCATCAAATTTATAGCTTGGATGCCACCAAAAAGGGCGCAATGGTGCCTGACCCCGTTGCGCCCTCGATATCCGGCTTGCTGTACTCCACCTCTACATATATGCTCTCGTTCGGATCGTCCGAATGGACATCCTTGATTTTCCAGTCGCTCCCGCGTGGAAGCAGAAGGGATGCAAGTATCTCGTCTGTACTCTTTGCCATACGGATGCAAAGGTACGAAGAATATTTGGTTTGTA
>JAEEGG010017863.1_pt1 | contig 14529 bp, 6 predicted proteins | sample 9134161 | NCBI WGS metagenome assembly JAEEGG01 (sample SAMN16246543, study PRJNA631951) | gut metagenome | biome: gut microbiome; feature: rumen; material: CR-attached | host: Bos | place: Iran: Karaj | collected 2018-10
GGACAGCAGTCGCGGCGCCGGACCAGAAAGGATTTCAACATGAGCCTCAAATCGAAAATCGAAAAGACGCTTGAAAAGCTGCTTGCAAAGCCATTGCAGAAGCTCGCGCGCTGGATCGAGAGGCAGAACGCCGAGGCCGACGCGGCCCGTCAGGCCGAGCAGACATCTTCGGCGGCGCAGGAAAAAGAAGCGGACGCCCACGAGCCGGATGCAGTTGCACTTCCTTCCGACTCCGCAACCTCCGCGCACGCCGCCACCTCCTCCAAGTACCCGTTTGGCCTGGCGTCATGCTGGGTGGGGGCAAATGCTTCAAAACGAATGATGAACGTGCTGAGTCCGAAAATGTCGGACTCCACGTTCAAGGATCGGCTGAAGCACATGACCGACCATGGCTGCGACGTCGCGCACCTCATCCTCGCCAACACGGCCGACGGCGAGACCGGCGGGTACGCCGCCTGGAAAGATTCAGACCTTGGCAAGATGAAAGATCGCTGGAACGCCGTCAGGGCGGCCGGGCTGAGACCGGTCCCCTGGCTCGTGACCGATGACTCGGCGGAACTCGCCCAGGACCTTTTCGGCCACGCCGGGAAGTATGTCAAGAAGATGGCGGACGCCGGATTCTTCGCGGACGTGCCCCTCGTGGTTCTCGGCCTGGAAATGAACGAGAAGTACGGCAGCGACAGCGGCTGGAAGAGCCTCTGCGCCGCGCTTCGCGAACACTACTCCGGCCCAGTCGGCGTCCACCATAAGTCAGGAAACGATTTCCCATACGCCAAGTACGGCGAGGTCGTCCTCGGCCAGCTGAATCCAGGCTGCACGACCTCCCAAGTCAAATCCCAGATCAAGGCCATCCTCAAACTCGGGAAGCGGGCAATTGGCTTTGAATATTCAAGAAGCCCCGACCGCTCCCTCTGCCTCGCGGCCCTGGAAGCCGGCGCCGAAGGGGTAGGTAATTGGGACGGCGGAAGCCTGCCAACCGCCACGAACCAGGAACCGGAAACCGGAAACCAGGAACCGGGAACCGTCGAGGACGCCGTGGATTACACGCTGCTTGACTGGCGGTGGGGCGGATTCAGCGGCAAGAACGCCAAACTTGCCGGGGCGCGGATCTACAACCTTTCAATCACGGACAAGGGGCTCTCCTACAAGTGGATTTCCGGGAGCTGCTCGGACCTCGACGCCGCCTGCACACACAAAAACCCCTGCTGCACGTGCGCCCTCTTCTGCCTGGTGGGCGGCAAGTGGGTCGGCGGCAAGTTCGAGCACATCTCCACGGACCGCACGTCCCGCGGCCTCAAAAACGTGCAGGAGGGCTACGGCGGCTGGGATCCGTCCGCGCTTTCAAAGGCCGAGAAGTACGCCTTCGTCATTCTCGACGACGGCGCAAAGCGGCGCACCAACGTGATATCGTGCGGGAGGTAGCCATGGACTACGCTTCGATAATCAAAGCCGGATCAAAGGCGGCGCGGGCCGTCGCCAAATACATCGACAAGGACCTCCACACCTACTACGGACTATCCAAGCCCGCCTGGGCGTCGTTCAAGGGGCCCGGCGTCGGCGTCCTCGGCAATTCGCTGGAAGTCGGCCTGGTCGTCGTCGGCGTTCTCACGATCGAGTTCGTGTCGGCCGACGAAGTCCGTCTCTCCGCCGTCGCCTTCGAGGCCTTCACGAAATTGTGGAACGGTCCCAATGTCATCCCCGACAATCTCAAGGACGGATCCAAGGAGATGTCCCTGTGGCATGACCTGGTCTGGGAGTATGCCAAGATGATTGCCAAGATCCTCGGATGCACCGCGCAGGATGTAATGTGTTGGGGCGACGGCATCCTCAACGCCGCCTACATCGGCTACGGCAAGCGCCGCGGCAAGTCCGTCCGCTGGCGCGCCAGGGTCGCGTACAACGTCGTCGAGTGGTCCCGCCACTGGTGGCGCAGGTTCTTCCCGAGTGCGGTCTGCATCGTCCTTGCAGGGGCGTTGCTGGCCGGCTGCTCAGGCTGTGCAACGCCGCCGGCCTGGGAGCTCGACGACGCCTCCGAAATCGAGATCGTCGCAACCAACGCACTTCCCCGATAAACGTTCAGGCCCCATGCAAGACCATTGCACGGCGCCTGAATTGTTTCTGCCGATTCTCAACTACTTGATAATTCCTCTCAACTGGCGCGGCAAAATACAGCGCCACCCGCGTTTGGAATTCTATCTCAGTTTAGCTACTCGGCGAGTTTGTCGGCCATGTAGCGGGCGCGGAGGCGGGCGACTTCGTACTCGATGTCGCGCCAGCGCGGAAGGGCTTCTTCGGCCACCTTGAGGACGTCCTCGTCGCTCATGTCGACCTTGACGAGCGGCAGATAGGCATCAAGGTCCGCAAGGAGCGGCTCCACGCACTTCTTGTAGAATTCAGGATCGCCGAGCACCGCGTCATTCCAGCGACCAACTGCGCCCATCCCGTCCTTGCTCTTGACGGCCTGGTATCCCCTGCGTACGTGGAAGATAACGCGCTTGAGTATCTCAATGCGGGCTTTCTCCGGCAGATCAAAGACAAGCCTGCCCCACGTGGAGCGTCCGTGAATCGACTCCGTTCCGTTCCAAGCGGCCTTGTCGGCCCGCCCCCAGTGGACGTTCTCGAACTCCCAGACGGTTTTGTCGGAGGGAATCAACGTGGCAAGGGCATTCCATGAAAGCATGATGTATGAGACGGCGGAATGGTCCGTAAAAGCGGTTTCGGACTTGTAGAGAGTGTGATCCGCATTTCTGATGCGCCGATGCCCGGTCGTGTTGTAGGTTGTGTTAAAGAAGCCAACGGAGGCGTTCGGGGCGACATCCATAAGCAGGCAGTAGTAGGGTTGGTTCTCTCCCGGGGCGAGGTATGCCTCATAGGTTCCGCCACCCAGGAAGCCGGCCGCCATCTGGTCGGCCTTTTCATCGGGGGCCTCGAATTTGAAATGGATGCCAAAAGCATCGCATGCGATCTCTATCGTCGGAACTGGAGCATCCTTCGCGGCTTTTTCGGTACCGATTCCCTCACCGCGGTTGCCAGTGGCGACGTCAGTGGCGAGGAATTCCATGCTGCCGCCGTATTGGCGGTTCATCAGCTGTGTCTCTGGCTTGGGAACGATCTTGTCCCACCCGCCAAGGCCGATGATGGGCTCCTCGCTGTAGTGAACGACGTACTCGCGCTTTTGCACCGGAACGAAGAGGGACTTACGGTAGGCGGCCAATGCACGGGCGAGCGGCTCGTTTGCGCCGGTGACGGCGGCGCCACCAATGCGGTGCAAACGCGAGAGACGAGTCTTCTGCGGGAGTTCTCCGGCGAACTTCTCGTCGGCGGCGCGTATCGCCTTGAAAATGGAGTCCTCGTCGCCCTTGAGCGGGAAGATGGCGGCCATCATGTTGAGCTGGTAGAGCTCTGCAGGCTCTTGCGTCACCTTCCATTCGATGGCGTCGCGGCAAATTTTCGCCGCGGCGTCAAAATCGTACCCGGCGCAAAACGCGTTGGCGGCGTACTGCATGACGGCGAAGGACCAGGTCTTGCCAGTGGCCTTGTGAATGCCTTCAAGCATGCCGTAGGCACGGCGGACGGCGTCGAAGTTGCCGCTGAACGAATAGGAGGAACCTCCACGGGCGGCAATCATGTCCGTGAGTATTTTGACTGCTTCGTTGGTGCTGGCCTCAGTCGATCCAAGGACAACGGGAAGGTAGCGCTCCACCAGTTTTGGCTCAAGGATGAAGAACCAGCGCCAGGCGGCGACGCGATCGGACCTGGGGGCGGATTGATCCTCCAGCACCTCGCGGTAGAGCCGCTTCGCGGTGGGGCGGTCATCGAGGAGGCTCGAGCTGATGTTTGCGGCCTCGATGCGGTTGCCGTTCAGAAGGGCGAAGGAGCGGGCTTCTTCATGGCGGTAGAAGGTCTTGTATGCGGCGAGGATGAGAGCATTGACGCGGTGCTTCATGTCGGGAGTCGAGTTATAGCGGAGAGGAACCTTGTATGACTCGATGGCGGCTTCGCATTCGTCGCGCATGATGAAGCTCTTGCCAATCTGCTTCGCGATGTCCTCCAAGTGCGCCGGGGTGTTGTCCGGGAACGCGTAGCAGGATTCGAGGATTGCGTTTGCCCCGATTTCATCTCCATCCGCGCGCTTGCGTTCGGCAAGATGGCTGCCGGCGGCGATCCGCACCCAGGCGAGCGCGTTGGTGTTGTTGAAAAGAGCCGTGGCCGTGGCAAAGGCGTCATCGCGGGCGGATGCTCCTGCGGCACGCTGGTTCTTCAGGATTTCGCCCTCAATGCGGGCGGCTTCACGAGGGGCTATGGCCGAGCCCGCTTCCGCGAGCAAGGCGCGAACTTGCGGGACGGGCGCGAGCTTTTCCGCCGGAGTCGGCATACCCCGATACCACTCGAGGCAGTATATGCCGCAGTTGAAGCGGTCGCCGAACGGCAGGAACGAGTTGGTCAGGCCATCCCATGTGTATTTGCGGATGTCATTGCCGACCTGGGGACGGCAATTGTGGATGGAGTGCCCGACGAGGCGGTAGTGGACTTCGCCGCGCTTCTTGGACGAAGTCGGGAGAGCGTCCGCCTTCAAGAGGATTTCCGTGGCGCGCTTGAAGTCCTTTTTCGACTGGGCGATGGATGTCGCAAGAAGGGCCGCGTCGGCGCGCCAGTCGGGAAGGGACTTCTCGTCGTCCATGATTTCAAGGGCAAGGCGCATGGCGTCATCGGGGCGGTTTAGCTTTTCCCTGAGGGTGCGGACGATGCGCATGCGAACCCCATGGAGGGTGTTCGAGGCCATTGGAATGGCCAGCTCGGCCATCGACGCCGCGAGGGCGTCGTCCCAGCGGCCGAGCCGCTCCAGCGCCTCGCGCTTGCGCCCGATCCATTCCTGTCGGTCCGCGGTGGCGGTCTTGGGAATGGCTAGCAGAGCATCGCACTGCTCGACGACCCGAGTCCACGCCTTGGCTGATATGGCGTCCTTGAGCGCTTTAAGCGCCTCTTCCGGGGCTTTGTCCGCGACCTCCGCGGCGACTGGGGCCACTGGCTTCACGGACATGAGCGAAATCGGCGCGGCCTCGTCTGCGGCGAGAACCATGCACGGGAGAATAGCTGCTAAAATGTAAGCTTTCATAGTTGAAGGGGTTGAAAGGGTTGAAGGGTTGAAATCAACGAATAAGCGAACAAACGAATCAACGAATAAACGAGTTACCGTCCGAGCCTCTGGCAGAGGTCGATGATGTGTCGCGTCATCTCCGCACGGCAAACGTCGAGGTCCGCGGTCTCGCGGTTGAGTCCGGCGAGATATTGGAGCGCGGTGGTGCCGGCGTAGCGCGTCTTGATGTCCGTGGACTTGGCCGCCTCGCGGGCGAGAGAGGTCATGAGCGTGGCATAGCGGATGTCGTCTATGCCCTCGCGGAATCCCTCCCACTGAATCGTGTCGATTACGCCGTCGCCCGTGCCGTATGCGAAGACCATCGGCTTGTATGTCGTGCGGTCGTCGTTGAAGGCGCCGAAGTGGTGCGCGTAGTTGCAGAAGGCGCTGTATCCGGCCAGATACGCGGCCATGCCGTACTGGCGGCGGTTGAATGCCGGATTCTCGGGACCGATGTGCATATCGGCGTACCATGCGATGTGCGACTGCCCGATGCGGTTCCATAGGACGACCGAGGATTCATCCTCGGGCCACTTGGCGACGTTGTGCCAGTCGTACAGATATCCGGTCTTGTTGAAGACCTGGTTGCCGCCGGCGATGATAAACTTGAAGCCGTACTTCTGGAACGCCTCGTAAACCGGGCGGTTCCTCTCGAGCCAGCTGGGCGGGGGCTCGTCGCCCATGCCGATGAAGAAATTGTGGTGGCCGAGGCGCTTGTCCCAGAATGCCGCCTGACGGCGTGCCTGGGCCTCTAGGAAGTCCGGGGCGCGCGAGGAGGTGTCCACACTGATTGCGCCGACTAGCGCGTCTGTGCGCATGCCGACGTCCTCCATCACCTTAAGCGTGTAGAGGCCTTCCGTGCCGGCGCCGCCGCGCATCCAGTGCATGTCCTGGTTGTGCTCGACCTGGTCGCGGAGGACTGCGACGAGCTGCTTGCGGGCGAGCTCAAGATCGCCGCCGTTGTAGCTCATGATTATGCCGAGGGCGATGTAGCTGTACGAGCAGACGTAGAAGTCGCGGTCCGGGTCGAGATAGGCCTTGGGCTTGGGCAATTCGAAGGGAAGCACCGTCAAGGTGACGGGGATTTCGCCGAGAGCCTTGCCGGCCTTGTCGGCAAGCTTGACAGCGCCGCGGTATGTGCCTTCGGCGATGTCCGGCGTCACATGGGCCGTGAGGAAGAAGTTGCGGAAGCGACCTTCCTGGAGCAGGACGGGCTGTAGGGTGGCGGCGTCATGGAAGTCCGGACGCATCGACTGGAAGCCGTGCGTGCTCTCCCAGTGGTCGTAGAAGCGGCCGTCGAACTGCCGGGGCGGGTTGAGCCAGCGCTCGGTGACCTTGCCGTTTTCATCGACAAGGCGCGCGTAGTTGGCCAGCTTCTCCGCGTCCACGCGGATGAGATCCTCGTCGTTGAGCAAGAGTTCCGGACAGAGCTTGAAGCCGGTGTCGCCGAAGTAGCTGTACCAGCCGTTCTTGTTCTGGCACCAGACCTTGACAACCTTGAGGTCGAGCTTGTCGGCCGGAAAGACCTGCCCCTTGGCCGTCTTGAACGGCGAGAGCGAGAATTTGACTTTGCCAAGGTCGGAAAGCGGGTAGACAAGGAATGATCCCGGCTCATACTCGCCCTTTGCGGACACGATCCGCACCGGCGCTGACGCCAGACCATCGATCGGGTAGACATCCTCAAGACGCTGCACGTCGCTCATGGGCGGAACGGCGTAGTATACGAACGGCGCCGATGGAACCGCGTTCGAAACGTCGCAGTAGACACGCTCGGCGAGAACTGCTGCCTCGCGGTTCTTGGCCGCGTCCTTCTGGACGCGCTCCAAGTGCTCCTTCATCGGGCCTGCCGGAAGCCCGGCCTTGACCTGCGCGGTCAGCGCTGCGACCTCCTTGTCCTGTCTCGCCGGGGAAAGTCGCTCTATCTGCGCCCTGCCTGCGGCAGGTGCAAGCGCGATAAGCGCCCCTGCGGCTCCTAATGCCATTTTCAGTACGTTCATGTGGGTCTCCTGAGTGTGTTCGTTACAACGGCGCCAATGCGGCGTCAAGTCCTGCAAGCATTTTACGTTCCAATGGATTATTGAAGGATGATGAATGACGCACCCGAAGGCACGACAAGCGGCCCGGCGCCGAGTTTGTCCGCGATTCGTTCCGCTCCGAAGGCGTCGACAAGCAACGGGCTCCCAAGGTTGAGTCCCTCGACGGACGCAAATGAGCTATAGGGGTTTCCCGGCGTCCGCCACGGATTTGCTGCATTAAGTGTCGGGTCGTTGATGTATAGGGTCCGGCCAGCAAGCCAGACCTTCTCGCACCCCTTTGCAAGCGGGGAGCGGCTGCCAAGTCCCCATGCCCTCACACCTCTGCCGTCCGTCGACACCGCGGCGTGCAGCACGGGATTGGCGGCGGTGATGTTGCGGCAGTAGGCGTAGTTGCCTGACGCGACAAATGCTGCGGCCTGGAAATTCGACAGATGGGAGGAGGCGAGCGTTACAGGCGTCCCTTCGTTCAGCACGAGCGGGACGTACCCCGCGGAACCATTGAATAGAACGCTGTTGACAACGCCGATGCCGGCAGTGCTCCGAGCAACGCCAGGAAGCTGGAAGAGTCCCGCGGCGTTGCCGGCGGCGGCTGAAAGGCTGTTGGCGGCGAGGGTGCAGTGGACGATTGCGAGTCCGCAGCCTATGTTCGTCCCCGAGACCGCCGTCGCGGCAACCGTGGACGAAGATTCCCCGGCGTCGGCGGAATTCCCCGTCATCGTGCAGTTGGCGAACGAGAGCCTGCCATTCAGCACCGCGCCGCACGAGGCCACAAATGACGGTGTGCCCGACGTGACGGACACGGAGTTGCCCGCGAAGTAGGAATCGCGAACGAGGACGTCGTTGTTGTAGCTGCTGAAGTAGATTCCCGCCGTGGTGTCGTGGCCGGTGGGGGTGGTCGCGGCGTTGCCGACGAAGCGGCAGCGCTCCACTGTGGTGCCAGGTGAGCAGACCAACACGGCGGACATGCGGCCGGAGCTCGTCGTCCCTGTCGGGACCTTGGAGTTGAAGTTGCCCTCGAAGAGCGTGTCGGAAATGATGTTCTCGCCCAGAGTGAGGAGGGCGACGGAGAGATCCATGCCGGCGTTGTAGCACGTGACGACGTTGGTCCTGAAGGTGCAGCGCGAGACCGTGGAGGAGAGGCCCGAAGGTGCGGTTAGGGCGAGCTGTGGCAGGCACGATGACTCGCAGGCCTCGAAGAGGCAGTCCTCGACGAGGCTCGCGTCGCCGGAGGGGCGTGCGGAACCCCAGCCGATGGCGACGCCACCGCGGCAACCGACGAAGGCGCAACGGCGGATGGTGACGGAGCCGTAGCTGAGGACGGGGCAGGGCTGAGTCGAGCCGACACCGCAGGCCAGGAACGTGCAGTCCTCGACCGCCGTCGAGGAGTAGGCCCCCGAATTCTCGACGTTGATGGCCGAGACGCTGAAGGAGACGAATGTCAGCCCCCTGAACACGGCGTTCGTCGCCATGCCGACGCTGGCGCTGCTGAAGGCCCTCTCGGTATTGGTGCCGTAGGAGACGCGCCAGCAGGTGCGGGTGGCGGCGACGTCCGGACGGTTGGGGGCGAGGTTCGCGTAGTCGAAGACGGCGACGCGGCTTTCCGCGCCGGGATCGGCACCGTTCGGCAGCCAGAAGTCGTCGCGGTTTCGGTCGCCGGTAAGGACGGTCGGATGCGCCGCGGGGTCGGCCTCGTTCCGCGCGGTCTCCGTCCCGGCGAAGCCGCCGTAGACGCCGACGTTGGAGCGGATGTCGTAGGCCGCGGTGACGGGGTAGACGCCGCCCTTCAGCCAGAGTTCGCCCCGGTAGCGGGCGGCGTCGGCGATGGCGGCCGCGATGTCGTCGGTAGCGTTGGCCCAGCTCGAGCCGGTGCCGTCGGAGCCGGCCGGGACTTCGCCGGCCGGAACGACGTGGAAGACGCGCGAGGCGGTTGTCAGCAGCTGCGCGGTGAAGGTGGCGTCGGTTGCGCCGACAACGGCGGGGAAGGCGTTGTCCCAGCCGGTGACAATCCAGTCAGGCGAGGCCGTGTAGGCGGGGATTGCCGGGAAGACGTCGCCCTGGTGGCACGTGAGCGTGATGCGGGAGGCGCCGCTTTCCGCGAAGGTCCCCGCCGCGCCGAGGTCGAAGGTGACGTGGACCGTCGGCGTCGTGAAGGTGGCGACGAGGACGAGGTCGTCCTGGAGCGCCGCGATGGAGAGCGTGGCGGAGGAGGAGTGCAGGACGCCGTTGGTCGTGTACCATCCGCCGAACTCGCAACCCGAGGCCGGGACGGCCGTGACGGACACTGTAGCCGCGCCCGTCGCGACGCTCTGGCTCGCGGGGCCCGAAAGGGTGCCGCCGGCGAAGGGCGAGCGGCGCAGGACGAGCGAGTGGCCTCTCTCGGCCGTCGCCGTCATTGTCTGCTTCGCACCACGCGTGGCGCCGCCCTCGGGGCGCGCATCGCCGGCGATGTCCGCCATCATGGAGGAGGCGAGGTTGGCCGTGGCGATGGCGTCGGCGTTGAGCGACGCCCAGCTGCCAGCGCCGGGGAGGCGGAAGCGGAGGTTGGGCATGGCACTCCGGACGCAGTAGTCGTCGAGCATGACGTCGGCCGTGTCGCGGAGACCGGGGGTGCGGGCGGCGGGCGTCAGGACGCCGGCGGCGTCCGCCTCAACCGGCACGGGGTCGTACTGCCAGCCGGTGGCGATGACGTCGGCCGGTGCCTCCAGGACGTTCTGCGCCGTCGACTGCCAGACGTTGATGCCGATGCTGGCGGAGGCGCCGTTCGGCGCGAGGAAGGGGGCGGACACGTCGGCGTCGGAGAGGAAGAGACAGTTGGCGACATTGAAGGGCGCCGCGTGCTGCTCGCCATACTGCGCGATGGCGAAGACGCCGGGCGTCCCCTTCGAGCGGAAGGTGCAGTTGGCCGCGGTCTGGCGGGCGGCGCCGACGGTCGCGGAGCCGAGGATGCCGTCGCAGAGGACGGGGGAGACGCCGGTGGCGCCGGAGCGGTTGATCGCGGCGTTGCGGTCGAAGACGCAGTTGGCGAAGGACGCCTGGGAGGAGGCTGCGCCGGAGCCGGCGATACCGAGGGCAAAGGAGCCGCCGGAGGTCGCGGCGGTGTAGGTGCAGGCGATTGTGTTGCGGTCGAAGACGCATCCGTTGAAGAAAGCCTTGCTCGTGGAGCGGTTCGGTTGCGTTCCGAAAAGCGTCTGGGCGGAGCCGGCTGCGGTCCGCGTGGCGGCGAAGTTGGAGCCCATGCGGCAGTTCTCGAAGACCCAAGTCGCCCCCGAGCTGTTGGCGGAGACGATAGGAATCGAGCCGGCGGGGGTCGTTGTCGTCATGCGCGTGTAGCAGTTCGTGAAGGCGCAGCGACGGAAGACGATGAGCGACGAGGGCTGCTCGCCGCCGACGCAGACGGCGGGGCCGCCGTAGTTGTCGTTGACGTATGAGGCGCGGCCGAGGCGCGCGAAGGAGCAGTCCTCGATGGTCGCGGTGGCGGCGCCGCCGTGGAAGAAGAGTGCGTTGGCGCGAAGCGGGGCGTCGGACCAGATCGACTCGAATGTGCAGTCCGCGACAATGTACGCCTTGGACATGTTGAAGTTCACGCCGGCGTTGCGCTTGGCGACGCACCAGGCGAAGCGGCAGTCGCGCATCGAGAAGTCCGACTTGAAGCCGGAACCCGTCCAGACGGCCGCCTCGTAGGACGCGCAGGCGACGACGCGGAAGTCGGCAAGCGTGACGGGGGCATTGTGGTTGTTGGGGAGGTTGACGAGGTTGCCGTTGAGGGCGCTGCTCCAGAAGCCGGAGATGATGACGCCGTCAAGGGTGAGCGCGGCGGAGATCGACGTGACGGCTAGGAATTGCGCCGTGTTGTCGTTGTTTTTGTTCGCGGCGGACTGGGAGGCGGGAATCGCGTAGGCGTCCCACTCGCCCGAATAGGCGGGCGGAGGGCTGATGCGGCCGCCGACGATGACGTTCAGGGCGGTCAGCGCCGTCGTTGCCTCGGTGTTGGCGTTGGTGTTCGGTTCGTAGTGGACCCAGTAGTCGTCGAGGTTTTTGTCGCCGGTGAAGATCGTCTGGTTCATTGCGGGGTCGCGGTCGGCGAGGGTTTCGCCAGCCACGCCGGCAAAGCCGCCGTAGACCGCGAGCGAATCGGCGATGGATATCTTTTCCTTCACGACATAGACGCCGGCGGCGGCGTAGAGGTCTCCTCCGGCAGCCACGGCGGCTGGGATGGCGTCATGGGCGTTCGTGTAGGCGGTGGCCCAGCTCGCCCCGTCGATCACGGCGCGCGTCTCGCCAGCGGCAAGTGGCTTGAGGTAGACCGCAGCCGATGCGGTCAGCGGCGCGGCGACGGCGAGCGCGGCGCAGACGGCGATGGCGGATGTGGCGCGGTTGCTCATTCGGTTTTCCATGGTGTATCTCCTTAGGGGGGCTTCAAGTTCTAGTTGCCAGTTCTAGTTGGCTAGTGGGTGCGGCGGTCGAGCCGCGTGCGTTGAGCACGCGCGGCACGACGACGTGCATTGGCGGACAGTGAGGATGCGCAAGGCGCGCAAAGAGAGTGTCGACGAGGGCGTCGGCAAGTTTGCCGACGGGGGCGCCGGACGAGGTGAGGGATGGGGACGACCAGCGGGCGAGACGGGTGTCATCGAAGCCGATGACCGAAATGTCGTCGGGAACGCGGAGGCCGGCCTGCGCCAGCAGGGCGATCAGGCGGACGGCGACGAGGTCGTTGCGGCAGACGACGCCCGTCGGGCGTTTCGCCGGTGCCATTGCGGCGAGATGGCCGGCGATCTCTTCAAGTCCGCCGGCACCGGGGGCGTCGAGCGCGGCGTAATCGATGTCGAAGCCGGGGAGCGAAACCGGCAGGTCGGGATGCGGGGCGAGGATGGCGTCGGCGTATGAGCATGGGATGTCCACGAGCGCCAGGCGGCGGTGACCTTTCGCCACAAGGTGCGACACCGCCTCGACAAGCGACTCGGGACCGTTGACATTGACGGTGTCGCGCTTCGGGTCGTCGACGGCGAAGAAAACGGTCGGAGGCATCTCGGGAATGTCGGCGGGGAGTTGTCCGGGCTCGTGGCAGGTGATGACGCCGTCAACGCCGTGTTCGACGACCGCGCGAATTGTGTCCCCCGCCTCGGCGTCAGGGTTTGTCCAGAAGCCGCAGATGGCCGCATAGCCGCGCGCGTAGAGACGCGACTGGATGGCGGGTACGAGTTCGGCATAGAGTGGTTCGGCGGTCGAATTGAAGAGGACGCCCATGGTCTGGTTGCGCTTTGTGCGCAGGGCGCGGGCGACGAGGTTCGGCTTGTAGCCGAGACGCTTTGCCGCCTCGCGGACACGGCGCGCCGTTCCCGGCGTGATGCCGCACTCCTCCCCCCTGCCGGCTAGTACGCGGCAGACGGTCGGGACGCTGGTGCCCGCTTCCCGGGCGATGTCAATCTGTCTTACCATGGCATTCTACGCAATCGATTGCGCAACTATAATACCGCATTGGCCGTGAAGAAAGCAAGAAGTTATTTCCAGCAATGACTTACCTGGACTAAGCAAGAAGCCCCAACATGTACCGGGCGCTAATCCGCGAGGCGACGCTGCAGCAGGTTCCGCTCGCGACAGAGCGTCTACTCGAACTTGACGAAAAAGGCAGCGGAGTTCGTGTCGGGCTTGGTGAGCGTAAGGCGGCCGTCGCGCAAGTCGACTTCGCACGGTGCGTTGTCGTGCGTGTGGTCGAGGACGATTGCGGACACGCTGTTCGTCTCCGCCAGGCCCTTGACGGCGACTGTCAGGGTCTTTCCCCTGCCCCGGTAGTCGACCACGAGGAGTCCCGCCTTCTTGCCGTCCGCGCTCTTGACGGCGAACGGCGTCACGGTCCCGACCGCCGAGGAGCTCGCGCATATCCGGGGGAAGTCTTTGACGATATCCCCGAAAATCTTGCAGGCGTACCAGTTCTTGTTGTACTGCCTGTACTGGTCCATGTAGCCCCATAGTCCGAAATGCGCGCATCCGTAGAAGTATGCCTGGTCCAGCTTCGAGGTCTGGAACTTGGCGAGGCTCGTGAGCGTGAAGGCGGCGGAGTCGATGTTGTTGTGCCCGGAAGGACCGTTCAACGCCCGCTTGACCTTGTCGGGCGAAGAGTTATGACCGTGAATGCCCTCCCATGTCAGAAGGTAGTGCCACTCGTTGATGATGAGCTCGCAATCTGTGAAGCCATACTGGTCGCAGAACTTTCGGGCGCGCGCGGCGTCGTTGACCATGGATGCGGGATTTGACCCGTAGTAGTGCCACGAAATGAAGTCGGGCGCGACGCCAGCCTCTTTGCAGGCATTGAAAATCGCGCGGAAGTAGTCCTCCTTGTAGCTGCAGAGGGCGGGGCCGCCGACCTTGATGCCGGGGAACTCGCTCTTCAGACGCTTGAGGCAGATTACGAAGAACTCGACGAACTTGTCGCGCATGTATGTGGCGCTTCTGCCATTCTCGCACCACATGTTTGAGGTCCCGTCGGGTTCGTTCCAGAGCTCCCAGTACTCTATGTTCCATTTCTTCCCGTTGGCCCAGCCCTCGTTGTAGTGGCGGACAATGCCTGCGAAAACCTCGGCCACCTTGTCGAAGTCCTTCGGCATGGCGGCGTTGAAGTGGACGGAGCCCGTGTGCTCAATGGAAGTCCCGAGGCGGTAGAAGGTCTTGAGGCCCACGTCGCGGGAAAGCTGGATCAGGTGGTCCGTGGCGGCGAAGAAGTAGTTCGACGGATCCTTCGGGTCCTTGTCGATCAGGGGGAAGATGTACTGATAGTCGATGACGCGCTGCCCGGAGTTGATAAGCGCCCAGTCATGGGTGCGTGCGTAAGTCATGTTCAAGGCCCTGACGGCGTTGTCGTCGTTCTGGATGGCCCTTGCCGAACTCCTCGGCGACCAGCCCGAGGAATGGAGCGCCGGCCGAATCTTTCCAATGACGTTGGTGAAGTTGACCGTTGCCGTCTCTCCGCCAAACGCGCTACCTGCCACAAGAATTGCAGCTGCAAGAACAGCGGCCCGAGTAGTTGTCTTTGATGTTACCATAAGATTCGGCCGGCGTTATGGCCGGGTCATATTCTGTCAGCCGTTGGCTTTGGTGTCGTAGGCGACGTAGCAGACCTGGGTCTCCATGAATTCGTCCAGGCCGTGCTCGCCGTCGTCGCCGCCGTTGCCGGACTGGCGGACGCCCGCGTGGAAGCCCTGGAAGGCTTCGAAGTGTTCCCGGTTTACATAGGTTTCGCCGAAGTGGATCTCGTTCATGGCGCGCATCATGACGTCCGTGTTCTGGGTGTAGATGGAGGAGGTCAGGCCGTAGATGCAGTCGTTCGCCTTTTCGATGGCCTCATCCAGCGTTTTGAAGGTG
>JAEEGG010017864.1_pt1 | contig 14529 bp, 5 predicted proteins | sample 9134161 | NCBI WGS metagenome assembly JAEEGG01 (sample SAMN16246543, study PRJNA631951) | gut metagenome | biome: gut microbiome; feature: rumen; material: CR-attached | host: Bos | place: Iran: Karaj | collected 2018-10
ACAGACGGTGCATGGGAATATACCGTTTCAAACAACGAAGCAACCGTAACGGGATACACCGGTACGGATACAGACATTGTCATTCCGTCAACTCTCGGCGATTACAGCGTTACGGCAATCGCAAACAATGCATTCAAAGGTAAAACTTCAATTACGGGTGTGACAATTCCCGACTGCATAACAACTCTCGGAACGAATGTATTTGACGGCTGTTCATCACTTGCAAGTGTGTCTTTCGGCACGGGACTGACCGCTATAGGCGCTTACGATTTTAACAGATGCACTTCGCTTACAAGCGTAACAATCCCCGGCAATATTCAGACCATAGGCAGAAACGCATTTGACTACTGCTCGGGCATTACACAGCTAAATCTCAATCCCGGACTTATAACAATAGGAATTGCCGCCTTCGGTTCAAACACGGGGCTGACCCGTGTAACTCTTCCAAATACCGTAACAACGCTTTGCGAAGCGGCATTCGGCACCTGCACAAATCTTGAAAGAATCGACATTCCTGCGAGCGTTACGCGCATAGACAGAAACGCCTTTGAGAGAGATACAAAAATCAATGCTTATATAACCGACCTTGCCGCATGGTGCAGCATTAATTTTAACAACGGCGCTGGTCAGTATTACACAACTCCGATGGAGATAGGCGGCGACCTCTATCTTAACGGAGTTCTCGTTGAGAATCTTGTTATTCCGAACGGTGTGACGAGTATTGCCCAAGGCGCTTTTGACGGCGCAGGCGCAATAAAAAGCGTAGTCATCCCCGAGGGTGTTACAACTATAAAGGATTATACCTTCCGCGGCTGTACGTCGCTTGAAAGCATCACAATACCTTCAACCGTAACAAGTATCGGTTCAAACAGTACCTTTGATAGATGCAATTCGCTCAATGCTGTTTATATTTCCGACCTTGAAGCGTGGTGCAATATCAACTTTGCAAACGAAAATGCAAACCCGCTTTTATATGCGCATAATCTGTACCTTACCAACAGTTTGATTCCTACAACTGCAATTACAATTCCCTCTTCAATAACAAATATAAAGCCTTACACGTTTGCAGGTCTCGGCAACGACGTGATTATTCCTTCAACCGTTACGTCAATCGGCAACTACGCCTTTTACAAGAGCACCATGACGAACGTAACGCTCAGCGAGGGACTTCAGACTATCGGAAACTATGCGTTTGCAAACAACCCGAATCTGACGGCAATCGACTTGCCCGACAGTCTGACGGCAATGGGCACTTATGTTTTCAATGAGTGCACCTCACTCAGAGACGTTGAAATCGGTACGGGACTCTCGGCTATAAATTCGTTCGACTTTTATAAATGCTCCGCCATTGAGGAAATCACAATACCCGCCAATATTCAGACGATTGGTCAGAGCTCGTTTGATTTCTGCACGGGGCTTGAAACGCTTAATCTTAATCAGGGGCTTGTCACAATAGGCAGCGCCGCATTCGGCACGAACAGGTCGCTTAAAAGGGTTAAGCTTCCCGATACGGTTACTACCATAAGCACCTACGCCTTCGGTACCTGCACGTCTCTCGAGTGGATAGATATTCCGTCGAGCGTGACGAGCATAGGTCAGTATGCCTTTGAAAAGAACAACGAGTTCGTAACGAATATCACCGACCTTTCCGCGTGGTGCAGAATTCAGTTCAACGGCACAACGGGACAGTGGTATTCAAATCCCACGGAAACCGGACATAAGCTTTATCTCAACGGGCAGCCAATAATAGACCTTGTAATTCCCAACGATGTTACAAGTATTCCTGCGGGTGCATTCGACCGATGCAAATATATCGAGAGCGTTACAATTCCCGACAGCGTCACAGCCGTCGGTCAGTATGCTTTCAGGGGCTGTACGGGCCTTGAAAGCGTCAGTGTGGGCAGCAACGTAGCTTCAATAGGTTCAAACGCATTTGCTGAGTGTACGGGACTTACGGGCGTGTATATTGATGACGTTGCGGCATGGGCAAATATTGATTTCCCGAACGAAACAGCTTCACCGCTGTTTTTCGCCCATAATCTCTATGTCGATAACGTGCTTACAACCGTAACCGTACCCGATACCGTACCGCTTGTCAAACAGTATACGTTTGCGGGACTTGCAAACAATGCAGTTGTCGGTGCCGCAGGTATCGCATATCGCGCTTTCTGGCAGTCAACCGCCTCTCAGATAGCGCTTCAAGAGGGTCTGCTGACTATCGGTAATGATGCGTTTGCAAACAATCCGAATCTCACGGCTATTGATCTGCCCGACAGTCTGACGACCATGGGAACCTACGTTTTCAACGAGTGTACTTCGCTCAAAGACGTTGAAATAGGCACGGGACTTACAAAAATCAATAATAACGATTTCTATAAATGCTCATCTATTGAGGAGCTGACAATTCCCGGCAACGTGCAGACTATCGGCAGCAGCGCTTTCGATTACTGCACGGGGCTTGAAACACTTAATCTCAACGAGGGACTTGTAACTCTTGAAAATGCCGCTTTCGGTACCTGCAGGTCGCTTAAAAGCGTAACGCTTCCGAATACCGTAACAACTCTCAGCACCTATGTTTTCGGCACCTGTACTTCACTTGAAAGCGTTTACATTCCCTCAAGCGTTACAAGCATAGGCAGATACGCTTTTGAAAACGGCACGGCAGCAGTTACATATATTGACGACGTTGCCGCCTGGTGCAATATTCAATTCAACGGCACGACCGCTCAGTGGTGGTCAACTCCTCTTGAAGGCGGTCACTATCTGTATGTAAACGGTGCCGAAGCAACAGACCTCAGGATTCCCAACGGTGTTACAAGCATTTCGCAGGGCGCATTTGACGGTTGCTATTCAACGCATATTGTCAGAATACCCGAGGGAGTAACAGAGATTAAAAATTACACATTCAGAAATAATATTAACCTTACAAACGTTATAATTCCCGCAAGCGTAACAAATATCAATTCGTCTGCTTTTACGGGATGCAGCGCCTTGACAAATGTTTTCTGTTACAAGGATTCCTATGCTGAAACCTGGGCAGGTGCAAAGGCAATCTACCTCGGCGATATGGATTCGGACGGTACGATTGACATCAACGATATCGGCGCAGTTATAAGCGCGTCTGCGGGAAATCTCAATATGACCGAAGTTCAGGAAATTGTTGCCGACTATAACCTTGACGGTGTTGTTGACGGCTTCGATGCGGCAGAGGTTGACCGATATGTGTATTCAATCAATACCGCAAAGGGTGACGTCAATCAGGACGGAAATACCGACCTTGCCGACTACGCTATGACAAAAGCGCATATCTCAGGTGTAGCAGTTGACAATAACACTCCCGCAAACCTGCTTGATAAGAGCTATCTTACTGCCGAATATGACAGTATAAAAAATAACTATCCCAACGGCACAATAATCACTCAGCAGTATTACTGCGCTGACTATGACGGTGACAAGGCAGTCGATGCGTTTGATCTGTTCTATATCGACAAGGCATTTAACGGAGGTTTATAAAACCAGAAGAAGAACATGTCCCCCAAATAAAACTACGGAGGAATTACTATGAAAAAGCTGTTATCTATATTGCTTTCGCTTGTACTTGTAATTGCCGCTTTACCTCTCGCGGCGGTTGAATCCGACGCGGCAACAATACTGACAAGTCAGGACGGCTTGTGGAAGTATTATGTCAATGCCGACAATACCACAATTACAATCAATTCCGGCTCCTCGTCAAAGGCCTATTTCGGCACGGATACGGTTGTAACAATACCGTCAACAATTGACAATTATACGGTTACTTCCGTCGGCGCTTATGCCTTTTACAACTGTAATACGATTGAGAGCATTGTTATACCGAATACGGTGCTTTCAATCGGCGACCGCGCCTTCCAGGGCTGTTCGGGTGTAACGCAGTTCGATATGGGAAGCTCGGTTACAAGCCTCGCTGTTGCCTGCTTTGCCTATATGAGCTCTCTTACGGATTTTGTAATCGGAAGCTCTGTGCAGACTATTGCCAACGATGTTTTCTACGGTTGTTCAAAACTTGAAAGCATTACCCTTCCACCTAGTGTTCAAAGCATCGGAAACAGTGCATTTTACGGCTGCAGCTCATTAAATGCAGTTCATATTTCGGATCTCGAAGCGTGGTGCAATATTGATTATTACTATCTCGGCAATAACGCCTGTCCTCTGCAGAACGGACACAATCTGTATCTCAACGGTACTCTTTTAACGGATATTGTAGTTCCAAGTACCGTAATGCAGATTAAAAACAGCGCCTTCTGCGGCTGTTCAATGAAAAGCATAGTTATTCCCGAGGGCGTAACCTCGATAGGCTATGTTGCGTTCTGGGGCTGCACCGAGCTTGAAAGCATTACGATTCCGAGCACGCTTACAAGCGTTGCGGACAGCGATATTTTCCTTCACTGCGATAAACTCAACGCTGTAAAGATTTCTGATGTTGCTGCCTGGTGCAGTATTCCTTTCCCTGCCAATATAAATGCAAATCCGCTTTATTACGGACATAATCTGTATGTTAACAATGTGCTTTCAACGGTAACGATTCCGAACGCCGTAACTTCAATCAAACCGTTCTCGTTTGCGGGACTTTCAAACGATATTATTATTCCCTCAAGCGTCACAACCATAGAAAACAATGCGTTTCGCTCAAGCTCAATGCAGAGCGTAACGCTCAGCGAGGGATTGCAGAGCATCGGCAATTACGCTTTCTTTGAAAATCGGAATCTTGAAAGCATCAACCTTCCCGACAGCCTGACATCTTTAGGCAACTGTGCTTTTATGAGATGTTCTTCTCTTGCAAGCGCGCATATCGGAAGCGGATTGACAACAATAAACAGTCAGGCGTTTTATGAAGCTGGACTTGAAAGCTTAACTATACCCTATACGGTACTGACTGTCGGGGACTCTGCTTTCTGCGGCTGCGGTAAAATGGCAAGTCTTGATATGGGTAACGGACTGAAAACGATAGGGAACAGCGCTTTTGCAGGTATGACCGCCATTGAAAATATAGTAATAGGCAGTTCTGTCGAAACAATCGGCGACAGGGCTTTCAACGGTTGCTCAAATCTGAAAAGCGTAACGGTACCTCCGAGCATACGAAGCATCGGAAACAGCGCTTTTTTATCTTGTAATTCAATGAATGCAGTTCATATTTCAGACCTTGAAGCATGGTGTGATATTGATTATTATTACCTCGGCAATTATGCGTGCCCTTTACAGACCGGACACAACCTTTATCTCAATGGCACGCTTCTGACTGATATTGTTGTGCCGAGTACGGTAACTAAGATTAAAGACAGTGTTTTCTGCGGCTGTTCAATGAAAAGCATAATTATTCCCGAAGGCGTAACCTCGATAGGTTATGTTGCCTTCTGGGGATGTACGGAGCTTGAAAGCATCACAATTCCGAGCACCGTTACGAGCTTTGCGAACAGCGATATTTTCCTTCACTGTGATAAGCTTAACGCCGTAAATATTTCCGACGTTGCGGCTTGGTGCAATATAAATTTCCCGACAAATCTGAATGCCAATCCGCTTAGTTACGGTCATAATCTTTATGTAAACAATGTACTTGATACTGTAACGGTTCCGAATACGGTAACCAATATTAAGCCGTACACTTTTGTCGGACTTGCAAATGATGTTGTAATACCTTCAAGTGTTACAACCATAGGCGAGCGCGCTTTTTATAAAGGTCAGATGCAAAGCGTAACTCTTAATGAAGGTTTGCAAAGCATAGGATATTATGCCTTTTCGGAAAATAATATTCTTCAGAGCGTTGATTTACCCGACAGCCTGACAAGTCTTGGAAACTATGCCTTTTACAACTGTTATTCCCTTAAAAGTGCTGAAATCGGAAGCGGACTGTCAACAGTCAGCAGTTATGCTTTCGGTCATTCGGGACTTGAAAGCATAACACTTCCGGACACTGTGCTGACACTTTCCGAAGGCGCATTTAACTCTTGCAACAGTCTTACGGATATTGATATGGGCAGCGGACTGAAGACAATCGGAAACGGTGCCTTCGCCTATCTGTCGTCTCTTGAGATTCTTGTTATCGGCAGTTCCGTTGAAACCGTCGGCAGATTCGTCTTTGCCCATTGTTCAAATCTTAAAAGCGTTACCGTCCCTGCAAGCGTCAAATCAATTGATTATCAGGCGTTTTACGGCTGCACATCACTGAATGCGGTTCATATATCCGATCTTGAAGCGTGGTGTAACATTGACTTTTATTACACGGGCAATGAGTCATGTCCTTTGGAGTATGCAAGAAATCTTTATCTCAACGGCGAGCTGCTGACGGAAATCGTTGTTCCCGATACGGTGACAGAGCTCAAAAACAGTACCTTCTGCGGCTGCGCCATGAACAGAATTAAAATCCCTGACGGTGTAACATCTATAGGAAATGTTGAATTCTACGACTGCAGAAATCTTGATTATCTCGTTATTCCCGCAAGTGTTACAAATATCGGAACAACCTATCCCTTTTACAACTGTACCAGTCTTCAGCATTATTTCTGCTTTATCGGCACAAGGGGCGACACTTACTGGACTAATTCTTCAACCAAGTATTATATGGGCGATATGAACTCGGATAAAGTATTCGACATTAATGACATCGGCGCAATATTGAGTGCATCGGTCGATTCGCTTAATATGACCGAAGTTCAGGAAATTGTCGCCGACTATAATCTCGACGGAGTAATTGACGGTTTCGATGCCGCAGAGGTTGACAGATATGTGTATTCAATCAATACCGCAAAGGGCGATGTCAATCAGGACGGAAATACTGACCTTGCCGATTATGCCATGACAAAGGCACATATCTCGGGTGTAGCAGTTGACAATAACACACCCGCAAACCTTCTTGACAAGAGTTATCTGACGGCTGAATATGACAGCATAAAAGACAACTATCCCAACGGCACAATAATCACACAGCAGTATTACTGTGCCGATTATGACGGCGACAAAGCAGTCGATGCATTTGATCTGTTCTATATCGATAAGAGAATAAACAATATCGCATAAACTTGTTTAACAAACCAAAACCCCGAAGCAACTATATGCTTCGGGGTTAAACTTTGTCTTGTGAAGTTGTATTCGGTAGCTTGCGTTACACCGCCAAGCTGACCTTTGTCAGATAACTGTCTGCTTGTTCTATGCTTACTGACTGGAAGTTGTCAAATACATCTGCGTAGGTGTCGAGTGTGGCTTTTATGTCCGAGTGTCCCATAAGGTGTTGTAAAATCTCCCTTAACCGTGAGTCCAAGCATCACCTGACGGCGTCTTGTTTCGGCAAGCCGAAAGAACGGGCAGAAGCCCGCGCCAAGCTTTAATAAAATATGTGTTGAGAATAAAACCCGATTGTGTTAAAATGAACAAGAAATAGTATCTTTCTTTCGCGGGGGAAATATGGCGTTAATCAAATGTCCTGAATGCGGAAAACAGATTTCGGAAAAAGCCGATAAATGTCCACATTGCGGTTTACCGTCTCAGTATTTCAACATTCAAAAAACGGCAAAATCAAACGAGTTAAGTGAAAAAGATTACAAGAACCTGCCAAATGTAGTAATCTCATTTGACAGTGATTATGCTATGCTCTTTTCTCCGAACCACTATATTACTCACAGAGAAAAAACTCGCCTTCATGATACCTATGATAGATATTACAAACCGTTTTTGAACAAGCTTATTTTCCAATATGTCTGTAATAATGCGATTACTTTCAGAATTGATATTGACGGGTTCAAATCATTTCTGCGAAAAATGCATGAGCTTGATGATGCAATAAAAGCTCATAATTCGGAATATGTTGAGCGCACATTGGAGCAAGAAAAAGATTACTTTGACAATATACTTAAGGATATTGATCCAAATATAAAACTGGATGATGAGCAACGCCGTGCTGTTATTACCGACGATGACTACTGCCTTTTAGTAGCCGGTGCAGGTGCAGGCAAGACAACAACTATGGCTGCAAAAGTCAAATATCTTGTTGAGAAAAAACATATCAATCCGGAAGAAATAATCGTAATTTCTTATACTAACAAAGCAATCGGTGAACTTAAGGAACGCATTAATAAATGTTTGGGTATCCCTGCAAAAATCTGTACTTTCCACAAGTTTGCCTTTGAAATCGTTAAACAGTTTTCCGAAGAACCGCCCGAAATCAATTTTTCATCATATCAAATAATTTTTGAAATGCTTGAAAAATCGATTTTCAACAACAAGCAGTTGATGAGAAACCTTGTTTTATTCCTCGGCTATTACTTCGATTTGACCGAAGATGTTTTCCAATTTGACAACCTGAATCAATATCATATTTATAAAGCTTCGCAAGATTACGAAACACTTAAAAGCGGTCTTGGCGAGTACATCAAAAAGGTAGAACAGCAACGCACGAAGCATGTTAAAACAATTACCGGTGAGTATTTAAGATCTGTTCAAGAGGTTCAGATTGCTAATTTTTTATACCTTAACGGACTTGATTATGAATACGAAAAAGTATATCCGTTTGACTCGCCGTCACTAAACAAAAAATACACCCCTGACTTTTTTATCAGTCAAGGAGAACATACTGTATGGCTTGAGCATTATGCCTTGTCCGAAAGCGGATATAATAATCTTTTCACAAGGCAGCAGATAGCAAAGTATAAAAAATCAATCAACGATAAGCGTACACTTCACAAAGAACACAAGACTACTCTTATAGAAACATGGTCTGTTTATAGCGATCACAGACTGCTTATTGATCACCTTAAAGAAACACTTGAAAAAGAAGGTTTTATCTTAAAGCCGAGAAATCTCGATGAGGTTTATAAAAAGATAGTTGAAACCGGCAAAGATAAATACATATACAAACTCATCTTTTTCATGATGAATTTCATAGAGCAGTACAAGACTTCGGGATATGACGAAGGCGGTTTTGATATTCTTCGCAAAAAGACTGACAATCCGAGATCGCTACTTTTCCTTGACATCGCACAGGAAGTTTATAATCATTATCAGGCAACTCTCAAAAAGAATAATCAAATTGACTTTGCCGATATGATAAATGATGCTCATTTTTATTTACAGGAAATCGAGCGCCAAAACATTACGCTTCCTTACAAATATGTAATTATCGATGAGTTTCAAGATATTGCTCGTCAAAGATTTAATCTGACAAAGCGTCTTTCGGAAATAACTCAAGCTAAAGTCGTTGCCGTTGGCGATGACTGGCAATCAATTTATGCCTTTTCTGGATCAGATATTACTTTATTTACACGCTTCCTTGATCTAATGGGAGCAGGCACCGAACTTAAAATTACACACACTTACAGAAATTCACAAGAATTAATTGATATTGCCGGCGGTTTCGTTCAGAAGAATTCCGAACAGATTAAAAAGCAATTAATCTCACCAAAGCATTTAGAGAACCCTGTTGTAATTGAAGCATTTGATGATAGCTCCAGACCGATGAAATCATTAGCAGCTAAGATTGAAGATATCATTGAAAAGATTATAAACGAATTTGGTGAAAAGAGTTCAATACTCTTGATAGGCAGATATAATTACGATATGTACAAGCTTATCAACACAGGCTCGTTTGTTGAGTTGCCGAACGGAAAGATTCAATGCAAGAAATATCCCCGTGCGAACTTAACATTCATGACCGCACACAGTTCAAAAGGTCTCGGTTACGATAACGTTGTTTTGATAAATATGTTCGAAGGAAAATTCGGATTCCCTTGCCAGATAGAAGATGATCCTATTATCAAACTCGTTACACATGATGATAACAGTATGCCGTTTGCTGAGGAAAGGCGACTGTTCTATGTTGCTATGACACGAACAAAGAATCGAGTGTATATTGCAACACCAAAACACAGACCATCTCGCTTCCTTGTTGAACTGATAAAGGATAATAACCTTCCGCATGATGAAGATATCAATATGCACGTTGTGGATTTGTTCAATTTAAGATGTCCGGTATGCGGATATCCATTGAAATACGAATTCAATAAAAATTATGGATTGTCATTATATATCTGTACAAACGAACCTGAAATATGCGATTTTATGACAAATGATAAAGTGCATAAACACGACATTTTTAAGTGTCCGAAATGCGCAGATGGATATATGATTGTCAAAATGGCACCAAAAACAGGCAATGTCTTTTATGGATGTACCAATTACTTTAACGATGAACACAAATGTACAAATATGATTGCAATAAAAAGTGACAACAATCAATAAATAGAGGTGTTTGAAATGGATTTTGATATCAAACTTGTTAATCATGCAAAGGATTATATTGATGATTTGGCAAAAGGTATTAATCCCCTTACTAAAGAGCCGGTAAACGATAATGAAATAATTAATAATGTTAAAATATCACGCTGTTTGTTTTATGTTTCAGATATCCTTGGTGAAGTAATATCAAATGGTGGAGTTGGCAGACAATCAAAACCAAAAAAGGAAGATTTTAACCTAGAAATAATACCTCTTGATAGAATAGTAACAACTCCTATACCCAACCCAATTTCCAGCCTTACAAATCAAATAAACGCTCTTAAACCGGAAAATATGAAAAGGTTATATGCGACCGCAATAACAAATTGGTTAGTAGATATTGGATTGCTCGAAGTAATTCAGATAAATAATAAAACATATCGCAATCCAACATCTGAGGGGTTAAAATATGGTATTACTCAAGAGCAGCGAATGGGCGCAAACGGAGCTTATTATATCAACCTATACAACGAAGGTGCTCAAAGATTCATCCTAGACAATTTACAAACCGTTATTGATTCAGGATACAATTCTTATCAAAGAAATAACAAAAACAAAGCTGATTATTAGTCTTACCACCTTTGCAAAGCGTCTGCAATTCGTACAATAAACTGTGGTCAATTGAGATAAACCGTGTGCAATCGTGTATGCGGCAAGTCCCGACAAACAAAAGCGAATAGCGAAAAAGCCCGATTTCAAGGCAAAAAAAGAGCAGGCAAATTGCCTGCTCTTTTGGTGCGAAAGTGCGCAACTTGCAGAAGCCGTCGCTTAGAGTGATCGCACTTTGTTCGTTTTTCAGTTGGTTGTTAGTTGCAATTAGCAGTAATAAGGTGGCATTAAAAATATCTATTAACCGAGTTTACTAATAAGGCAAATAAACAACTGCGTTGAATTCGTTTTCAGAGTACTCAGTGTTGTATTTTCCGTTGTATTTCTCAACAACCTTTTTGATTATTTCAATTCCGAGACCGTGGTTATCGGAATTTTGTTTTGTAGTTAAAAGTTTTTTGCCGTTCTTTTTCAATTCGCCGGTATATGTGTTTTTACAGATTATATTAAATGAATGTTTATCGCAGAACGCTTTGAAATCAACGGCTTTTTCATTACTGCTTTGACTTGCTTCAACAGCGTTGTCAATAATATTGGAAATCAGACTTACAAGGTCAACCGAGCTGACGAAAAACTCTTGCGGTATCTGAACGCTGATTACGAGTTTAACGCCTTTTTCCCTTGCGTTTTGCATCTCATGAACTAAAACCGCGTCTGCGATTCTGTTCGCGCAGAAAGAGGGCGTTGCTTTATCATAATCGCTTATGAGTTCGTTAACGTATTTGTAAACCGATTCGTCTTCGATGTTTTCGGACAGGTTTCTGATCGTGGCAAGATGGTTGTTTATATCATGCGACAACTGCCTGATTTCAAGATTTTTCTGCTCGATCTGACGGTAGTATGCATACTTGTCGCTTTCATAGTACATCGCGGTAAGTATTTTCGCCTCATCCTCTTTTTCCTTTATGGTTTTTGTGACAAGGAAAATTGCGATTGACATAGCAATTACAAAGAGAATGCCGACTACTACAAATTCACTGTTAGATACTGCTTTGAAACCTCCGTTTGCTACAGTAGTCATAAGATCCATTATAACATAGATGGCAAAAAGGCTGATTTTAACAGCTTTGGGAGTTTTATCAAGTCTCGGTAAAAGAAACTTTTTGACTATGAAAATAGCAAACAAAACCCCCAGCATACTTAATGCGGATGCAATAATGCCCTCGGTATTTATATCAAATCCGTATTTTTTGCTCAGAAACTGATAGGGGAAATACCCTAAAAGATGTACTGAGCTTATGATTTTAACACATGCTACTAAGTAAAAGGTGTCAAAGTATTTTTCTTTAAAAAGAAAAGGAAAAGCATAATTCGATATTAAGAAACACAAAGTTACAGTTAACTTAATGGTTTGTCCTTTGCCTAACAATCCCAGCGTAAATGCAAACTCCAAAAAATTGCCTAAGGTATAGAACGATATTAACGAAGCAAATACAATTTGTCTGTTGAATCTCGGAGTTAAAAGCGCTTTTAATCTGTAAACATTGGAAAAGGTTGCAATTGCTGTTGTCAGAAACAATGCGGTAATCTGATATGCCGAAGCGTCTGCGAAGCCTTCAAAAAATGAAGAAAAAACCAAAAGCATTTCAACTCACCTCGTTTGTACTTTTTGCGATTATGTTCATAAAGAATGAATCGTTGAACTTATCTTTGAATTTTTTTGAGATTGGGATTTCGTCCCCGCTTTCGGTAACAACTGAAGACGTTCGGTAGACCTTTACTTTATCGAGATTGACAATAAAACCGTTGTGGCATTTAACAAACTTAGCTTCGGGTAAAAGCGGTTCAATTTCATTGAAATTTTGTTTGGATTCGAGCGAAGAATCATCGGTTATTATTTTTGTGTTTCTTCCTATTCGTTCAAGGTAAATTATTTCGCTTGCCTTTACCACAACATTACCGCCTGCACAGTTGAAGGCGATTTTGTTTTTTGTATCGTTAAATATACTGTTGATGGCTTTCCTCAGCGCACCCTCAAGCCCTTCGCGCAACCGGCTTTTGAGGACGAGATAAATGTGATTTGTTTCGTAAACGTCCATCGAGTAGTCCGGATAACCCGTTACAAAAATGATTCGGCATTCGGGAAGCAGCTTGTTTATCGTTTTGGCAAGGTCGATACCGTCAGCTTCGTTTTCCGGCATCTGAATATCAGTAAGAAGCAGATTGTATTCCCGATTATCCTCGGTTATACTTTTCAGAACACTTTCAACATCCGAAAATTCGGAATACTCAACGACGGGTTTGCTGTAGAATTCATCGCCTAAATAAGCGTTCAGAATGTTTTCGGTGATTTCTTTTATACTGTTTCTATGTGATTCTATGTCATCGCAAATAGCAATTCTCAGTTTCATAGCACCATCCCTTTTTCTTAAGAATTATATAATCTTTAGAGATAGTTGTCAAATAGATCCGGTGCATGATTGTCACAAGGCACTATGTGCAAAACTGACCGAAACTGAAAACACGAAAAAACATCAAATGGGATTGGTCGTTTTTTACAAAAAACAAAGGTACTATTTGACATCGGTAAATAATAACGCTCGAAAACCTGCTATTTTTGTAACTGGGTTGAAATCGCTTTTTTTCATTGGTATATTTCGATTGTATAACTATGTGTTACCGTTCCCGGTAACGAACAAAAGGGAGAAATGACTATGAAAAAGAAAAGGTATTCAAAACGAGTGCTGTCATTGATACTGTCGGTATTGATGATAGTATCCATCATTCCTATCGGAATGGTGCAGGCGAGTGCGGCATCATTAGAAAATTGCTCCAATCCGGGGTCGGTTAATCTTTTTTGGCCAACCGGAAATAACCAATATATCGCAACATCTGATCCGATGTTTCTAAGAAATCTACCAGGCACAAATCCGTGGCATTGGGGCTTTGATATTCCAGTCGCTTATGGATCACCTGTTTATGCTGTATACCGAGGTACTGTTTGGTATGCAAATGCAGGCCCAGCTGATTGTAATATTGCTATTAAACACTTTGACTTATATAATGGTGATGTTTTTTCTTATTACTTTCACATGTCAAAAGTTGTCGTAAGTTACGGTCAGGTGGTTGAAGCAGGACAACTAATTGGATATAGCGGAGACGCTCATGGCCAATACTATGGTCCACATCTTCATTTGGAATTTGGACGAGATTATTATGTGTCTGGTTATGGATTAATGAACAGAGGCACGATGATTTCTCCAAATCCAGCTTATGAATCAGTTTATTTTACGAATAGTGTTTCAAATACTTTTTCTCGTGATAAATACATCCAAGGACCTTTTAATTATGTCTTGAATACAAATTTGGTAGGACCAGTTGATCCTGTGGAACCGGGCAAACCTCAAGTTAGAATTGATAAAACTGATGCTGCATATGGCGAAAAGGTACGAATTACTTGGGATGCTGTAAGCAATGCTAAGCATTATTATGTTTTTCGTGGTAATGAGTTATGTTCTGATTTGATAACAAATAATAAAAGCTCTTACGAATACTATGTTAGTACTAAGGGCTTAGGTACAGAGAACTTTTATGTAAGTGCATGCAACGGTCCGCTTTATACCGATAGCGATATTGTTTGTTTAACTTCTCATAAACAATTAACTGTAACTTTCAAAAACT
>JAEEGG010017874.1_pt1 | contig 14525 bp, 10 predicted proteins | sample 9134161 | NCBI WGS metagenome assembly JAEEGG01 (sample SAMN16246543, study PRJNA631951) | gut metagenome | biome: gut microbiome; feature: rumen; material: CR-attached | host: Bos | place: Iran: Karaj | collected 2018-10
GGGGCAGCCGTCCTCCAGCGTGCTGCAGTTCTTCGACGAGGCGGGCGACGTCGTGTCCGTGCGTCCGTCCGGCACCGAGCCGAAGATCAAGTTCTACTTCGGGGCCAAGGGCGAAGACGCCGACGCGAAGATCGCGGCCCTGAAGAAGCAGTTTTGCAATTAATCCCTAAATCTACACATAATTATGGCATCTATCAGCGATCTCATCATGCAGCAGGTCAAGTCTGCTGCCGGAGGTGTCCAGATTCCCTCCACCGTCCAGTCCCAGGTCCTGAACGGACTCTCCTCGTCCGTGCTCGGCAGCCTCACCCAGACGGCTGCGAAGCCCGGGGGAATGGACGTGATCACGTCCCTGCTGAAAGGCCAGTCCAACGCGGCCACCAGCCCGGTGACCAAGCTGGCCGGCAACCTTTTCAAGACCAATGTCCTGAAGAACCTCAACCTGGGCTCCGGCACGAAGAGTTCCCTGCTCGCCCTCATCCCCGTGATCATGGGCAGCCTCTCCAAGGTGATCACCGACCGCGACGGTGACGGCGACGTGGACCTCAACGACATCCTCCTGACCCTGAAGGGCAGCGGCGCGGCCGCCAGCGGCGGCACCGGCAGCGTGCTGGGCGCGGCGACGTCCATCCTGGGCGGTATCTTCGGAAAGAAGAGATAGGAGTTTACGCTCCGAATTCCTTGCACCACTGCGTGAGCGGACAGCTCGCGCAGTTTGGTTTTTGTGCCTTGCACACGTAGCGTCCGTGGAGGATCAGCCAGTGGTGCGCGATGGGGCGGAACTCCGCGGGGATGTGGCGCTCGAGGTCGAGCTCCACGGCGCGGGGCGTCGTGCCCCGGGAGAGACCCAGGCGCCGCGAGACGCGGAAGACGTGCGTGTCCACGGCGATGACCGGCTCGCCCCAGGTGATGGAGGCGACGACGTTGGCCGTCTTGCGGCCCACGCCGGGCAGGGACATTAGTTCGTCGATGCCGGAAGGCACCTGCCCGCCGAAGTCCGAAACCAGCTTCTGCGCCGTCCCGATCAGGTGGCGGGCCTTGCTGTTGGGGTAGGAGACGGAACGGATGAGCGCGAGGACGTCCTCGAAGGAGGCGGCCGCGAGGGACTGCGGGTCGGGGTAGGCGGCGAACAGGGCGGGGGTGGTCTGGTTCACCCGCTTGTCAGTGCACTGGGCGGAAAGCATCACGGCCACGAGCAGCTGGTAGGGGGAGTCGAAGTGCAGCTCCGACTCCGCCACGGGGACGTTGTCCCGGAAATAGCCGAGAATGCCCTCGTATCGCTGCCTGAGCGTCATAGGGTGATTTCCCGGCAGACTTCGTCGCGGGTCTCGAAAATGCGCCCCGGATAGCGGGTGCAGATGGAACGATTGTGCGTGACCATCACGATGGCGGTGCCCTTCTCCCGGTTGATCTGGCTGAGCAGCTGGAGGATACCCTCGGCGGTCTCGTCGTCGAGGTTGCCGGTGGGCTCGTCGGCCAGGATGAGCGCGGGGTCGTTGAGGATGGCGCGGGCGATGGCGATGCGCTGCTGCTCGCCGCCGGAGAGCTGGTGGGGCATCTTGTGGGCCTTGGTGGTCATCCCCACGGCCTCCAGCACCTCGTCGATGCGGCGGGCGACGGCCTTGTCGTCCTTCCACCCCGTGGCCTTGAGCACGAAGGCGAGGTTCGCCTCGACGCTGCGGTCCATCAGCAGCTGGAAATCCTGGAACACCACGCCCAGCTTGCGGCGCAGCTGCGGGACGTCCTTGCGGCGCAGGCTGCGGAGGTTGTAGCCGCAGACGCGGCCGGAGCCCTTGCGCAGGCGGTTCTCCGCCGTGATCGTGCGGAAAATGGAGGTCTTGCCGCTGCCGACCTTGCCTACGATGTACACGATCTCGCCGGGAAAGACCTCGAGATCAAGCCCGTAGATGACGACATTGTCTCCGCCCAGGATGTCTGCCTCGGAGAAAGAGATGAGGGGGGTGCTGTTTTCTGCCATATCGCGGTGAAAAAAGTTGGATGCACACTACAAATATAGCGCAAAAATGAGTAAATTTGTCAAATTGGAGTAATAGGTTTGCATATGAGTGTGAAATCATGGTTGACCACCCTCCTGGCGGTCACGATACTGTCCACGGGCGCGATCGCCGGCCCCGGTCCCGGGACCTGGCGCCGGGCGCTCCGGCTATACGAGAACGGAATGTACGAGCAGGCGCAGGCCCTGTTCGAATCCCTGCCGCACGACGCCCTGACGGACGGTTACGCGGTGCTGTGCGCCGTCAAGATGCGCACGGACGACTACCCGGAGCGTTTCGCCGACTACCGGCTGCGCTATCCGGCCTCCACGCTGTCCGGGATCCTGCATTTCGAGCACGGCCGCATCCTGTTCGACGCCGGCAAATACCGCCAGGCGGCGACGGAGTTCGGCTTCGTGTCGATGGACGACCTCCAGGAAGGCGAACTCCCCGAATACGTCTTCAAGTGCGGCTATTCCGCGTTCGCGCTGGGGCGCTACGCCGAAGCTGCACAGTTCTTCTCCCTGCTGGAGTCGCTCCCGCAGACGGACTATACCCCTGCCGCCCGCTATTTCTCGGGCGTGATGCTTTATGAGGACAAGCAGTTCGCGCAGGCCGAAGCGGAGTTCTGGAAGGCCTCCGCGGATCCCCGTTTCACGGAGCTGACGGACTTCTACATCGTCGATTGCGAATTCAACCAGGGCAACTACGACTTCGCCATCCGCGAGGGCGAGCGCATCTACGACCAGGTGCCGGCGCCCCGCCGGGAGCGGCTGGCCCGCATCATCTCGGAGGCCTACCTGATCCGCGGGGACAAGGAGAAGGCCCGGGAGTACTACGACGACCTCTCCCACGAGGATATGAACCGCAAGGATTACTTCTACGCCGGCACCGTCCTGTACTCGGTGGACGACTACGCCGGGGCGATCGAGAATTTTACGAAGATGACCGACCGCTCGGATTCTCTGGGACAGGTGGCCAACTACCACCTCGCGAACGCCTATCTGCGCACGCACGACCAGGTGTCCGCGATGCAGGCTTTCCAGGACGCGTCCCTGGTGGACTTCGACCCGGAGATCACGGAGGATGCGGCGTTCAACTACGCCAAGCTGGCCTTCGACCTCAACAAGGACACATCGGGCTTCGCCCGTTACATCAGCCGCTGGTCCACCAAGGCCCGCGGCGACCAGATCTACGGCTATATGGCCCTGGCGGCCCTGGTGGACCGCGACTATGCCGGGGCGGTGGACGCCTACGACAACATCGAGGAGCTCACCCCGGATATGCTGGGCAACTACACCAAGGCGAACTTCCTGCGCGGCGAGCAGCTCTTCGAGAACGGCTCGTACCGCGACGCCGTGCCCTTCTTCCGGGCCACGGCCTATTATATCCCGCGCACCGACCGGCTCAACCAGCTCTCCCGCTACTGGCAGGGCGAAGCCAACTACCGCGCCGGCAACTATGCCGAGGCGGTGCGGCTCTTCACGGAGCTGTACAACGCCGAGGCGCTGTACGGCACGGTCGAGTCCCGGCTGCTGCCCTACAACATCGGCTACAGTTTCTTCAAGCAGGCGGACTACGCATCCGCCGCGCGCTGGTTCGACACCTACATCTCCTCCGGGGACGCCCTCTACCGCAAGGACGCGCTGACCCGGCGGGCGGACTGCGACTTCGCGCGCAAGGATTACCGCACCGCGGTCAATTCCTACCAGCGTGAGCTGACGGAGTACTTCTCCGCCGACGACATCTATCCCTGGTATCAGCAGGCGATGGCGTACGGACTGATGGGCGACCGGCGCCGCAAGGTCACGACCCTGCAGAACGTCGAGAAGTCCTCCCTGACCGCGCCTATGCGCGACGAGGCCTACTACGAGCTGGGCCGGGCGCAGATGGACCTGCGCAACCACGACGACGCGATCCGCACTTTCACGCGTCTGCGTGAGACCACGAAGGACAATACCTACGTGGCCCGGGCGCTGATCGGCCTGGGTATGGTGTACCGCAACGCATCGGATTACGACAAGGCGCTCGAGAGCTACAAGAAGGTGGTCTCGATGATGCCGCAGAGCGAATATGCCGAGGAGGCGATGACCGCCATCGAGTCGATCTACCAGACGCGGCGCCAGCCGGAGAAGTTCCTCGAGTACGTGGAGCAGAATTCTCTGGCGGCGAGCCGCAGCGACGCGGACCGCGAGCGTATGTATTTCAATACGGCGGAGCAGCTGTACCTCGCCGGCAACTACCAGCAGGCCGTCCCGACCTTGCGCAACTACCTGGAGAACTATCCCGACGGGGCCGACCTGCACCAGGCGGAGTTCTACCTGGCGGAGTCCTACAACGCCCAGGGCGAGAAGGAGAAGGCCGTGGAGTACTACGGCAAGGCCGCGCAGGTCGAGACCGCCAATTCCTTTACGGAAGTGGCGCGCCTGCGCTATGCGGACCTCTCCTACGCGCTGGAGCGCTATCAGGACGCCTATCAGGGCTATGAGAACCTGCTGGAGACGGCCCGGATGGACGCCAACAAGCAGACGGCGCGCCTGGGTATGATGCGTTCCGCGTACCGGAGCAAGGATTACGACGTGGCGATCAGCGTCGCGGACGAACTGAACTCCCAGCGGGGCCTGTCCGCTTCCGTGCGGGAAGAGGCTTCCTACACCAAGGCGAAAGCCAGCCTCGCGACCTCCCGCCGCGACCAGGCGATGGCCCTGTTCCGCGAACTGAGCGCGGACCCGTCCACGGCCATCGGCGCGGAGTCGAAGTATATGGTGATCCAGAACCTCTACGACACCGGCAAGTTCGATGCGGTGGGGGACGAGGTCTATGCCTTCTCCCAGAAGGCCGGCGACCAGTCCTACTGGCTGGCCCGCGCCTACATCGTGCTGGGCGACTCCTTCGCCGAGAAGGGCCAGTACGCCCAGGCCAAGGCCACCTTCGAGAGCATCCGGGACGGATACGAGCCCGAGAAGGGGACGGACGACGTGGCCGAGAACGTGAAGATGAGACTGGACCGTCTCGCAGAATTAATGGATGATTAAGCGTATGAGAAAGATATCGACAGCCCTCGCGCTGCTGGCGCTTTGCGCGCCGCTCGGGGCGCAGAACATCAACCAGACGGTGGAAGTGACCAACGACTACCGCACCCGTTTCGCGGACTTCCAGAAGCAAGGTCCCAGTATGACGGTGCCCGATTCGCTGTTCCGCTTCGACTACGATTTCGACTATTCGGTCTTCGAGACGCCGTACAGGGGCTCCTACGAGTTCTCTCCCTACCGGATCCAGGTGACGCCGGAGGCGCGCCAGCGCGAAGGCAATCGCCTGTACCTGCGCGCCGGGGCGGGCTTCACCCTGCACCCGCAGCTGGAGTTCGCGACCCGGCTGCTGGACGAGGAGGATTTCAAGATCGGGGTCGTGGCGGACCTGCACGGCTTTGCCGGCAACTACCTGTACCGCGATGCCGGGGGTGCGAAGGCGGGCGGCTACGACCTGTCCTCCAGCCTGGCCCTGACCGGCCAGTACCTGCGGCCGAAGGCGCGTATGTCGTATCAGTTCGGCTATGAGGGTATCCACGCCGGCGAGTACGTGATCGATCCGCTCTATGTCGCCGGATTCAACTCCGGTCTTCTGCTGGGACGCATCCAGTCCCGCGAGGCCGAGACCGGCCCCTTCTTCTATGACGTCGAGTTGCGCTACCGCTATTCCGGGGATTCCTTCCCCAAGACCTGGAGTCCCGTCCACATCGGGGCGAGCAACGTCCGCGTGGCGTCCTCCTTCGGCCCCGTACTGCAGGAGAAGTACAAGATCCTGGTCGACGTCATAGCGGACGTGGACATCCTCCGCAAGGACGGAGTCGTGTTCGGCGGCAATCTGGCGGCCGGGGTGATGACGATCAAGCCGCACCTGGATTTCCGTTTCGAGGGGATCGATTTCGACGCCGGCCTGAAGATGAGCGGCACGTTCCAGGGCGAAGACCAGCGTTTCACGATCGCGCCCGACGTGACGGCGCGCCTGGCGCTGGCCGCATATGACGCGGAGCTGTATGCCGGCGTGTCCGGCGGCCCCATCCTCCAGGGACACTACGACCTCAAGCACCTCAACCACTTCGCCCCGCTGACGAAGGGAGCCACGGCGGTGATTTCCCGCGAGCGGCTCCGTATCCGCGCCGGCGCCACGGGCAGCTGGGGTTCCCGCCTGCAATATGAAGTCGAAGCCGGCTACGTGACCGCCGAGGCCATGCCGATCGCATCCCTGCGGAGCGTGACCACGGCCGACTTGACGGCCGCCTACATCCAGGCGCGCGGCGTCTGGACCAGCCCCCGGCTGGCGGTGGACGGCGGCTTCCGTTACGCATATATGCGCCTGGCCGCCGCGGCGCCCGGTTTCTCGCCCTCGGCGTTCACCGCCGACCTGCGCGGCGTGTACAACTGGGACCGGCGGATTTTCGCCGGAATGTTCGTGCAGGCCGCGAGCCTGCGGAAGTCCCTCGGCGGGGTGTACGAAGACATCCCGGGCTATGCCAACGTGGGCCTGACCGGCGAGTACCGGATCGACGCCCGCTGGACGGCCTGGGCCGAAGCCGGGAACCTGCTGGGAATGGCCATCGAGCGTATGCCCGGCTATGCCGAAAAGAGTCCGTATCTGACCCTTGGTTTCAGCCTGAAACTATAGGGAAATACCGATCTTTTTCGTACCTTTGTAAGATTTTATGAGTACGTTATAACGATGATAGAGAAAGACGAGATGAAACGGGCGGAAGAGCAGTATTCCGCAAACAGCATTCAGGTTCTCGAAGGGCTCGAGGCGGTTCGCAAACGCCCTTCCATGTACATTGGCGACATCGCCGAACGCGGTCTTCACCACCTGGTCTACGAGGTGGTGGACAACTGTATCGACGAGGCGATGGCCGGGTTCTGCGACACGATCGACGTCCACATCCTGGAGGGCAATTCCATCCGGGTCAGCGACAACGGCCGAGGCATCCCCACGGGTATGCACGAGAAGGAGCACCGCTCCGCCCTGGAGGTGGTCCTGACGGTGCTGCACGCCGGCGGCAAGTTCGACAAGAACAGCTACAAGGTGTCCGGCGGTCTGCACGGCGTGGGCGTGTCCTGCGTCAACGCCCTGTCGGATTCGCTGGTCGCCGAGGTGCACCGCGAGGGCAAGATCTTCGAGCAGCATTATTCCAAGGGCAAGCCCCTGGGACCCGTGGAGGTCGTGGGCGAGTCTTCGGACACCGGCACCATCATCACGTTCCATCCCGATCCGACCATCTTCACCCAGACCACGGTGTACCGTTATGACACCCTGGCCGCCCGCCTCCGCGAGCTGGCCTTCCTCAACAAGGGGATCCACATCCGCCTGACCGACGAGCGCGAGCAGGTGGACGAGTTCGTGGTGGACGCCGCCGGCGAATCCAAGGCCACCGGCCGCAAGGTCTTCCGCAGCGAGACCTTCTATTCGGAGAAGGGCCTCAGCGAATTCATCGAGTACCTGGATGCCGGCGCCCAGACGATCATCCCCGAGCCGGTCTGCGTCACCTCCGACAAGATCATCCCGATCGACATCGCGCTGCAGTACAACAACGGCTACTCCGAGAAGATTTATTCCTACGTCAACAATATCCACACGATCGAAGGCGGCACGCACCTGCAGGGCTTCAAGATGGGCCTGAGCCGTTCGCTGAAGCAGTACGCCGAGAAGAACAAGCTCCTGGAGAAGTTCAAGGGCGACCTCGCCCCGGAGGACTTCCGCGAGGGCCTCACGGCGGTGATCTCCGTCAAGATCGCCGAGCCGCAGTTCGAAGGCCAGACCAAGACCAAGCTCGGCAACCCGGAGGCGACCTCGGCCGTCTCCCAGGCCACGGCCGCGGCGATGGACAACTACCTGGAGGAGAACCCCCGTTTCGCGAAGACCATCATCGACAAGATCGTGCTGGCCGCTACGGCCCGCGCCGCTGCGCGCAAGGCGCGCGAAATGGTCCAGCGGAAGTCCCCGCTGGGCGGCGCCGGAATGCCCGGCAAGCTCGCGGACTGCTCCGAGCGCGACCCGGAGAAGTGCGAACTCTTCCTGGTGGAGGGCGACTCCGCAGGCGGTACGGCCAAGCAGGGCCGCGACCGCAAGACGCAGGCCATCCTCCCGCTCCGCGGCAAGATCCTCAACGTGGAGAAGGCCTCCGGCGACCGCGCCTTCGATTCCGAGGAGATCCGCAACATCTACACCGCCCTGGGCGTGACCGTGGCGATGGAGGACGAGACCGGCGAGAAGCATATGGACCTGAGCAAGCTCCGCTACCACAAGGTGGTCATTATGACCGATGCCGACGTGGACGGCTCGCACATCGCCTGCCTCATCCTGACCTTCTTCTTCCGCTATATGTTCGACCTGATCAAGAACGGCTACGTGTACCTTGCGACCCCGCCGCTCTACCTGGTCAAGAAGGGCAAGGAGGAAGTCTATTGCTGGACCGAGGAGCAGCGCGAGGAGGCCGCCCAGCGCCTGGGCAAGGGCTCCGACAAGGGCTACACGGTGCAGCGCTACAAAGGTCTCGGCGAGATGTCCGACGTCCAGCTGTGGGAGACCACGATGGATCCGTCCCGCCGCCGTCTCCGCAAGATCACCATCGACAATGCGGCCGCCGCCGAGCGGACCTTCTCGATGCTGATGGGCGACGACGTCCCGCCCCGCCGCCAGTTCATTGAAGAAAACGCGCATTACGCGAATATCGACGCATAAACCTCAACCGACATGTTAGACATCTTTGACAGAATAGAACGCGACAGCGGCGGCCCGATCGGGCAGTATTTCTCCCAGGCTTTCGGCTACTATATGTATCCCCGCCTCGAAGGCGAACTGGGCCCGCATATGGTCTTCAACGGCAAGGAAGTGCTCAACTGGAGCCTCAACAACTACCTCGGCCTGGCCAACCACCCTGCCGTCCGCAAGGCCGACGCCGACGCGGCCGCGCAGTGGGGCCTCGCGTATCCGATGGGCGCCCGTATGATGAGCGGCCACACCCGCTACCACGAGCAGCTCGAGCAGATCTTCGCGAAATTCGAGAAGAAGGAGGACGCCTTCCTGTACAACTTCGGCTACCAGGGCATCGTGTCCACGATCGACGCGCTCACCGCGCGCCACGACGTGATCGTCTATGACGCGGAGTGCCACGCCTGCCTGCTGGACGGCATCCGCCTCCACATCGGCGAGAAATACAAATACCGCCACAACAACATCGCCGACTGCGAGAAGGTCATCGCCCGCGCCTGCAAGGTGGCGGAGGAGAGCGGCGGCGGCGTGCTGCTGATCACCGAAGGCGTGTTCGGAATGACCGGCGCCCTCGGCATCCTGGACCAGATCGCCGCGCTGAAGAAGAAATACAAGTTCCGCATCCTGATCGACGACGCCCACGGCTTCGGCCTGCTGGGCGCGCACGGCCGCGGCACCTCCGAGCATTTCGGGGTGATGGACGAGATCGACCTGTATATCGGCGCCTTCGCCAAGTCGATGGCGAGCATCGGCGGCTTCGTGGCCGGTCCGCACAAGATCATCGACTATCTGCGCGCCAATATGCGTTCGCAGATGTACGCCAAGTCCCTGCCCATGCCGCTGGTGATAGGCAATATCAAGCGTATGGAGATCATCGACTCCCCGGAGGGCGACGCGCTCCGCGCCAAGTGCTGGCAGATCACCCACGCCATCCAGGACGGCTTCCGCAAGGAAGGCTTCGACATCGGCGAGGCCCAGGCCTGTGTGACGCCGGTGCATATCCGCGGCGGCGTGGCCCAGGCCACGAAGATGGCCAAGGACCTGCGCGAGAACTACAGGATCTTCTGCTCGGTGGTCATCTATCCGGTGATCCCGAAGGGAATGGTCATCTTCCGCATCGTCAGCACGGCCGCCCACACGATGGAAGACGTGGAATACACCCTCAACGCTTTCAAGGAGATCAAGGCCAAGCTCGACGCCGGCGAATACGACGGCGACGACATCGCCGAAATGACGATTAGATGAACAGCCTGAAGGACAAAGTCATCATCGTGACGGGAGCCAGTTCCGGCATCGGGCTGGCTTCCGCCCGTCAGTTCGGCAGCGAAGGGGCGAAGGTCGTGATGGCCGCGCGCTCCTACGACAAAATGCTCGAGCTGGCTCCGTCCGTGGCTCCTCCCGAGCGCGTGCTGTGCGTGCGCTGCGACGTGTCGCAGGAGGCGGACTGCCGCGCCCTCGTGGAGGCGGCGGTGGAGCGCTTCGGGCGCATCGACATCCTGGTCAACAACGCCGGCCTGTCGATGCGCGCGATGTTCAAGGACCTTGACCTGAAGGTGATCCGTATCCTGATGGACGTCAATTACTGGGGTACGGTCTATTGTACGAAATATGCGCTCCCGTACCTGCTGGAATCGAAGGGCTCCGTGGTGGGGGTCGTCTCCGTCGCCGGCTATTCCGCGCTGCCCGCGCGGTCAGGCTACAGTTCTTCGAAATACGCCATCCGCGGCTTCCTCGACACGCTCCGTATCGAACATTTGAAGGACGGGCTCAACGTGCTTGTCTTCGCCCCGGGCTACACGGCGTCCAACGTCCGCAATGCGGCCCTCACCGCCGACGGCTCGCCGCAGGGGCAGACCCCGCTGGACGAGGGCAAGCTGATGAGCGCGGAGGCCTGCGCGAAGCAGCTGTCTCGCGCGTTGCGCCGGCGCCGCTCGCAGGTCACCCTGACGACGCTCGGCCGCGCCAGCGTGTTCACGCGTCATTTCCTGCCGCGCCTGATGGACCGCTTCACCTATCGATTCATCGCCCGCGAGGCGGGCAGTCCGTACAAATAGCTGCCCAATGAAGAAGAATCTCTTCCGCATCATCGTACCGCTCGGCGTCGCGTTCCTGCTGCTGGTGCTGCTCATTCCGAGGAGCGCCAAGTTCGCCTACGACTACCGCAAGGGGCGGACCTGGAAGTATGAGACGCTGTATGCCCAGTTCGATTTCCCGATCTACAAGACCGAGGAGCAGCTCCTCGCGGAGCGGGGCGGCGCGTCCACGGAGGCGATTCCGTATTACAAATATTCCGAAGAGACGGTCAGCCGCAACCTGCGTTCCGCGGAGCGGCTGGAGCTGGGCAACCTCCGCAGCGCGGTCGTCTCCGCGATGCGCACCATCTACCAGAAGGGCGTGCTGGAGGACGAAGGGAGCCGCCGGCACGGCACCCAGCTGCCGGACGTGATCTATATCCAGCGCGACAAGCGGGCCGTCAAGTCCCCCTCGGCGGAAGTGTACCGCCTGACCGAGGCCCGCGCCAGGCTGCTCGCCGACCTGTCGGACGTTTCCGACGCCAACGTGGACTCGATCCTGCGCGCCACGGGCGCCTACGACCTGCTGGTGCCGAACCTGATCTATGACGAGCAGACCACGGCCCTGGTCCACGCCGAGTCCGCGACCAGCGTGTCGCCGACCTCGGGCTATGTCACCTCCGGGCAGCTGATCGTCAGCGAGGGGGAGATCGTGACGGCGGAGATCGCGCAGATGCTGGATTCCTACAAACGTGAATTCGAGGCCAATATGGGCTACGAGGGGATGCCGGCGCTGATGATGCTGGGCAATGTCCTGATCGCGCTGGCGATCGTGGTCCTGCTGTTCCTGTCGATCTATTTCAACAATCCGAAACTGTTCGCCGACACGCGTTTCCCGTACGTGGTGGTCGTGTTCCTGCTGTTTGCGGCCGTGACCCTGATCCTGGTGCGCGTGGACGAGAAGTTCCTGTATTTCGTGCCCTTCACCCTGGCGGCGCTGCTGCTGCAGGCCTTTATGAAGAACCGGGTCGTGGTGCCCGTCTATGTCGTGACCCTGCTCCCGCTGCTGATCTTCACCCACGACGGGGTGGTGCTGTTCGTGATGTTCCTCGTGGCCGGTATGGTCGCGGTCCTCGCGTTCCGCTATTTCAACCGGGGCTGGCGGCAGTTCGTGACGGCCCTGATCACCTTCGCCGTGCTGGCGCTGGTGTACCTGGGCTTCCGCGCGGCGGACCTGGTGGCCGGCAACGTGTGGCGGGCCCTGCTCAGCCTCTTCATCGGCTCGATGCTGACGGTGGCGGGCTACCCGCTCATCTACCTCTTCGAGCGCATCTTCAACCTGGTGTCCAATTCCCGCCTGATCGAGCTGTGCGACGTGTCCAACCCCCTGATCCGGGAGCTGGAGCAGAAGGCCCCCGGGACCTTCCAGCATTCCCTGCAGGTGATGAATATGGCCGACACCGTGGCGCGGGCGGTGGACGCCAACGCCGACCTGGTGCGCGCAGGCGCGCTCTACCACGACCTCGGCAAGATGAACAACCCGCTCTGCTTCATCGAGAACGAATCCCTGATGGTGCGGGACGGCGCGCCGACCTACCACAGCGGCCTGACCCCCGAGCAGAGCGCCCACGACATCATCCGCCACGTCGCGGACGGCGTGGAGATCGCGCAGAAGGCCCGCCTGCCCGAAGTCATCATCGACTTCATCCGGAGCCATCACGGCACCACGACCACGGGCTTCTTCTACAACCGCTACCTGCAGGCCGGCGGCGACCCGGCGATGGCCGGCGATTTCCGTTATCCCGGCATCAAGCCCCTGACCAAGGAGCAGATCATCCTGATGCTTTGCGACAGCGTCGAGGCGGCGTCCCGGACCCTGACGTCGTTCACGCCGGAGGCGTATTCCGCCTTCGTGGAGCGCATCGTGGCCGGCAAGATGGAGGAGGGGCAGTTCGACCGCGCCGACATCTCCATCAGCGAGCTGGGCACGGTCAAGGAGACGCTCAAGCAATACCTCGCCCAGATCCACCACGAGCGGGTCGTTTATCCCCAGAACAAACAAAGAAAAATCATAAAGAGAGATGAAAGTTAAAGAGAAGAAAATTGACGACCTCAACCGCGAGCTGACCATCGAAGTGGCCGCCGCCGACTATGAGGAGATTGAGAAGAAAAAACTGGCCGACCGTCGCCGGACGGCCGATTTCAAGGGTTTCCGCAAGGGAATGGTCCCCGCGTCGCTGATCAAGCGCGTCTATGGCGAGCAGGCGCTCGTGGAGTCCGTGAACCAGGTGGTCGGACAGGCCCTGGACAAGCACATCCGCGACAAGAAGCTCCGCATCCTGGGCGAGCCCCTCGCTTCGGAGAAGCAGCCGGAGGTCGAGTGGGCGGACGGCAATGATTTCACCTTCGTCTTCGACCTGGGTCTCAGCCCCGAGGTGGCCGTGGAGGTGGAGAAGACCGACACCGTCCCGTCCTACACCGTCACCGTGACGGCCAAGGACAAGGCCCCGATGATCGAGAACCTCAAGAAATACTATGAGGAGCACAAGGAGGAGGGCCAGGAGGCCCGGTCCGACGAAGACATCGACAAGGAGGTCTCCGAGCGCCTGAAAGGGCAGTACAAGAGCGAGGCCGACTGGCGCCTGACCAAGGACATCCGCGACTTCTACATCAACAAGGCCGGCATCCAGCTTCCGGAGGCTTTCCTGAAGCGCTGGCTGCTCGAGGCCAATGACGGCAAGGTCACCGCCGAGGACGTGGAGAAGGATTTCCCCGGCTTCGCGGAGGACTTCAAGTGGCAGCTGGTGCGTGGCCACCTGATGGAGAAATGGGGCTTCAAGGTGGAGGAGAAGGACCTGCGCGAGCAGGCCGAGGCTTTCGCCCGCTACCAGTATGCGATGTACGGCATCGGCAACGTCCCCGACGAGATGGTGAAGGAGATGGCCGTCAACATGCTTCAGGACCAGAAGCAGGTGGACCGTCTCTTCGAGCAGGTCGAGGACCGCATGGTGCTCGACAAGATCAAGGAGACCATCACGCTCAAGCCGACCAAGATCGGCGCGGCGAAGTTCCGCGAGCTGTAAATCTCCTTTCCGATTCATGGCGAACGCACTCCTGAAAGACCTGTGGAAATCTTTGCGCGAGAAGCTCAGGGAGGCCCTCTTCTCGGTCGTTCCGGTGTGCGCGATCGTCTTTTTGCTGTCCCTCACCCCGTGGGTGGACCTCTCGGACAAGGAGCTGGCCATCTTCGCCGGCGCCACCCTCCTGCTGATCGGCGGGATCGGTCTGTTCAACGTAGGGGCGGACATGGCCATGACGCCGATGGGACAGTACATCGGCGAGGGCCTGACGAAGTCCCGCAGGCTCGGCATCCTGCTGTCCGTGAGTTTTGCGATGGGCCTGCTCATCACCATCGCGGAGCCGGACCTCTCGGTGCTCGCCGGCCAGGTCAGCGCCGTGATGAACGGCAACCTGCTGGTCTGGATCGTGGGTCTGGGCGTGGGGCTGTTCCTGCTCGTGGGCGTGAACAAGATCCTGTTCCATTCAGATCTGACCGCCATCCTGCTGTTCAGCTACCTGTTGATATTCAGCATGCTGGCCCTGCTGATCGAGAGCGGGAAGGGCGCCTTCCTGCCGCTCTCCTTCGACTCCGGCGGCGTGACGACGGGACCGATCACGGTGCCGTTCATCATGGCGCTGGGCGTGGGCATCGCGCTGACCGTCGGCGGGCGCAACGCCAGTGAGAACAGCTTCGGACTCA
>JAEEGG010017875.1_pt1 | contig 14524 bp, 10 predicted proteins | sample 9134161 | NCBI WGS metagenome assembly JAEEGG01 (sample SAMN16246543, study PRJNA631951) | gut metagenome | biome: gut microbiome; feature: rumen; material: CR-attached | host: Bos | place: Iran: Karaj | collected 2018-10
TAACAGTTGAAAAATGAAATCTGTATTGCCGTTACTACTGCTGTGCGTAGTGCTCAGGATGAATGCCGCAGAAAGCGCAAAGCCCTGGACATTCTGGTACTGGATGTATGGAGCCGTGACAGAAGCAGGCATCAGAGCCGATCTTCAGGCCATGAAGGACGTCGGTTTAGGTGGTTGCTACCTCATGCCGATACGAGGTACGGCAGAGGCTCCTGCCAATCTGCCAGCATGGGGTGAGGCACCAGCCCAACAGCTGACGTCAAGGTTCTGGGAACTGACAGACTATGCCATGCAGCAGGCAGACTCCCTCGGATTGGAACTGGGCATACACATCTGCGATGGCTTTGCCCTGGCAGGCGGCCCATGGATCAGCCCGGAGGAATCGATGCAGCAGGTGGTTTGGACAGACACGATTGTCCAGGTGAAGACCAAGGAGACGCCCATGCCCGCTCCTGCCTTAGGACCAGGTGGCTACTATGAGGATATTGCCGTCTTTGCCTGCCCCGTATGGGGTACCGCCTGCCCCCCCCACCCCATTGTCAGCGGCACCATCCCACGTGATGAAAACGGCACTTTCCGCTCCAAGGAACCCGGCTACATACAATATGACTATGCTGAGCCTCAGACCATTCGCAGCATAGAGATCATACCGAGCGGTAATAATGTACAGTCCCAACGCCTGATGGTGCAAGCCAGCGACGACGGTGAGAACTACCGGGACATACGCCGGCTGCTCCCTCCGCGCCAGGGTTGGCAAAACACCGATCAGGACTATACCTACGCACTGCCCGAAACCACTGCCCGTCATTTCCGCTTTGTATGGACGCCCGAAGGCACAGAGCCAGGGGCAGAGGATCTTGACGCAGCCAAATGGAGCCCAGTGCTGAAGGTGAAAGACATCAGGCTCAGCACTGAACCCTGTATCGACCAGTACGAAAGCAAAAACGGCAGTGTATGGCGCATCGCTGCTCCCTACGAATCGGTATCAGACAATTGTCCCATGATGCTTACGGCAAGCACGACGCTGCCTCCAGGCCGATGGCGCATCATACGCTTCGGCCATGTCTCTACAGGACACACCAACGCCACGGCGGGTGGCGGCAAGGGTCTGGAGTGTGACAAGTTCTCAGCAACTGCTGTGAAACGGCAGATAGACAACTGGTTCGGCGCTTTCATGCAACGGCCGCATCACCACGTGGTGAAGTACATGCATGTTGACTCCTGGGAGTGCGGCTCGCAGAACTGGAGCAGGAATTTTGCCGAGGAGTTCAGAAAACGTCGCGGCTACGACCTGCTACCCTTCATGCCCGTCTATGCAGGCATCCCCATTGACGGTATGGCCGAGGCCAAGGCCATAGGAGTGAACAGTGAACAGGTGCTGCGCGATGTCCGCCAGACCATCAACGACCTCATCAACGACGTGTTCTTTGCTACAGTCGCCCGGAAGGCTCATGAATACGGTGTGCAGCTATCGTCGGAGAGCGTGGCACCGACAATGGTCTCCGACGGAATGGAGCATTACAAATATGTGGATGTACCGATGGGTGAATACTGGCTGAACTCCCCCACCCACGACAAACCCAACGACATGCTCGACGCCATCAGCGGTGCCCACGTCTACGGCAAGGACGTTGTACAGGCAGAGGGATTTACCGAGGTACGCGGCGTATGGGACGAGACACCCGCCAGCATCAAGCCCCTGCTCGACCGCAACTTCGCCTTGGGCATGAACCGACTCTTCTTCCATGTCTTCACCCACAACCCTTATATGGACAGGAAGCCCGGAATGACGCTTGATGGCATCGGTCTCTTCTTCCAGCGCGACCAGACGTGGTTTCCAGAAGCCAAGGCACTTGTGGACTACGTGACACGCTGCCAGTCATGGCTGCAACGGGGCAGGCCTGTGGCAGACATAGCCGTCTATACAGGTGACGAGATGCCCCGACGTGCATGGACGCCTGACAAGATTGTGCCCATGCTGCCCGGACTGTTCGGTGCAGAGCGCGTGGCCTCAGAACAGCAGCGAATGGCCAATCAGGGAGTACCCATGGAGGAATCACCCGTCGGCGTAAGACATTCAGCCGGTATTCTCGACCTCAAGGACTGGATCAACCCGCTCCACGGATACCAGTATGACTCCATGAACAAAGACGCACTTCTGCATCAGCCTTTCAACTATAAGGTGCTTGTGGTGCCCGAAGGGTGTCTTGTCTCTGATGAAGTCCGTAACCATATCAGTGCGTTGCGCCAACAAGGTGTCATGATCATTGAAAAGCCCTATGCTGCCTCTATCCTCGAAGGGGTTAAGCCCGATGTGGTGCTGCCTGAGGGCATAGCCTATACTCACAGGGCTACAGATTCTGAAGACATCTATTTCCTGTCGAATCAGACTGACAAGAACATCAGTTTCCAACCTCTGTTCCGTGCAGACTGTCAGCAGCCTGTACTCTATCGTCCCTTGGACGACAAGACCATTCCCTATGACAAAGGAACGATCAGCATGCATCCCCATGAAGGTCTATTCGTGGTTTTTAACCGGCAGGAGGCTCCTTATCCCATGCCGGTGACTTCATGTCTGCATCAGCGGCGCCCTGGCAACAAATTGTCCTGGAGCCAGACCAGCGGCTGGGACATGACCTTCAAGGAAAGCGGGCTCACTCTTCACACAGATACGCTCTTTGACTGGAGCCGCCACGCCGATGATGCCATCCGCTATTTCAGCGGGCATGTCCGCTATGCCACCTCTTTCAGATATAAAGGCAATACCTCCGTAAAACTCAGCCTTGGCGAAGTACACGACCTGGCACACGTATGGGTGAATGGCATCGACTGCGGCATCGTCTGGACACATCCCTACGAGGTGGATATCACCCAGGCACTGCGCAAAGGCAAGAACCGGCTTGAGATAGAGGTGGTCAACACCTGGCACAATGCCCTGCGTGGACTTGACCAGGGCAAAGCACCCTATAAGGGCATCTGGACAAATGCCAAGTACCGCACAAAAGGCAACGGACTGCTACCTGCAGGACTACTGTCATCGCCGAGACTATTGATAGCAGAATAAACCTATATATATATGAAACATACCATACACATGAACATGATACGCACCGCATTAGCATTGGTGATTGGCTGCCTGCCACTGGGTGTCAGCGCTAAAGTCACGCTGCCACGGTTCTTCAGCGACAACATGGTGCTGCAGCAGCAATCGGAATGCAACATCTGGGGAAAGGCTGACAAAGGGAGAACCGTTGTCGTCATTACCTCGTGGGATAAACAGTCTTACTCGGCAACAGTAGACCAGGAGGGATATTTCTCTGTGAAAGTCAAGACCCCCAAGGCCGGAGGCCCCTATGACATATCGTTCGCGACAGCACCATCACAACCCTCCTCGCGTCAGGCATCAGGACTTGGCCTGGACTGTGTGTTACACAATGTACTCATAGGTGAGGTATGGATATGCTCAGGACAGTCGAACATGGAAATGCAGATGAAGGGGTTCAAACAGCAGCCCGTCGAAGGAACGACAGAAGAACTGCTACACTGCAAGGACTCCAGCCTGCGTCTGTTCACGGTGAAGCGTCACGCATCGCTGGTACCTGAATGGGATGTCACAGGCGAATGGTCTGAGGCTTTTCCGGCCAGTGTGCGTGACTTCTCGGCTACTGCCTACTATTTCGGAAAGGCATTGCGCTCAACGCTTGATGTACCCGTCGGACTGATTGTCACTTCCTGGGGTGGTTCGGCTTGCGAGGCATGGATGCACCCTGATTGGCTGAGGGCTTTCCCCAAGGTGCAACAGACCATCACGGAGACTGACGTGCAGAAACTCCAGCAGCGTTGTCCCACAGCCCTTTATAACGGACAGCTGAAACCGCTCATCGGCTTTACCCTGCGAGGTGCCATCTGGTATCAGGGTGAGGACAATGTGCCCCGCTATGACTATTATGCCCCACTGCTGAAGGCCATGGTGGAAGGTTGGCGGGCTGATTGGGGACAAGGCGCTTTCCCGTTCTACTATTGTCAGATTGCCCCCTACGACTACTCACTGATTGACCGGAAAGACAGCCAGTATCTGCGCGAGCAACAGCAAAAGGCCGAATCAATGATCAGCAATGCCCGCATGGCGGTGCTGATGGACGCGGGCCTGGAATATGGCATCCATCCACGCAAGAAACGCCAGGCTGGAGAACGGCTCGCCATCCTCGCTCTCGCCAATACTTACGGCGTAAAGGGACTACCCGACTTTGCTACCTATAGCGGCGTGGAGTTCCAGGGTGACACAGCTGTCATTGCCTTCGACCGTTCGAAAGAGTGGGTGTACTTTGAGCATGGTCCTCACAGCCAGAACTTCGAGATAGCCGGTGAAGACCGCGTATTCCATCCCGCGGATGCATGGGTCAGCCGTAACCGTGTCTACATAAAAAGCAACGAGGTGAGACACCCCGTTGCTGTGCGCTATGCCTTTAAGGACTGGGTAGAGGGCGATCTCATGCACGATGGCCTGCCTGTCAGTTCTTTCCGGACGGACAATTGGTGAGAAACACGCTATTGACCCATTTCCCACCAGTCGAAATTAAACAGCTTGGGTCCCTTGCGGCCTCTGAAGACCAAGTACAGGTCGCGAGGCTCACCTGACAAGCCGGCTGCCGACGGCAGGAATTCGGCAGAGAGCGTCTGCCAGTTCTCCCAACCACCTGTGGCAGGCACCTCCAGACGGGCAAGCAGCTGTCCCCTGATGCTGTCGGTATGCACTTCTATCCGTCCTCCGCGCAGTCCCGAAGCCACACGGGCTGTGAACTTACGGGGAGCCGTACTTCCAAGGTCCACGTTCTGCAGTTTGATGTAGTCGCCGTTATGGATGTCGCAGACATAGACACTCACCTGATTGTTCTGCTCAGTCTTCACTCCCGACGAGAAGGCCATCGTCTCGGCCTCCACACGGCGACAGGGGTTGAACGTAGCCAAAGGTTTCACACCCTCGTCGGTAGGAAGAATGGTGGGGAAAGTACCGTCTGGGTTATAGGTAAACTCCTCAACGGCCACACTACGGCCGAAACCGCCGCCTTTGGGCAGCTTGCCCGAATGATAGAAGAAATAGGAATGTCCCTTGAATTCTGCAATGCCTGCATGGTTGGTGAACGACTTTGTATCCGACAACGGCATGATCTCACCGGCATACGTCCACGGCCCTGTGGGCGACGGTGCCCAGCTGTAGCTGATGTGCTCAGGTACACCACCGGCAGCATAGACCAGATAATAGAGATTGGTTTTCTTGGGAATACGCCTCAGTTTCCTCTCTTTCGGTGCCTTCGGCTGGGGAGCCTTCATCAGCCACGGGCCTTCCACATAAGAATCCTTATACTGCTTGCCTTTCTCGCGTTCGTTCATCTTTGGCGATCCGAAGCTCTCCTCGGTCATAGGCAGCTGGCCCAGTTCTCCTTCGTATGAAATCATATCGGGGTTCAGCTTCAGGTAATAAACCTGCGGATTACCCCACATGAGCCATGCCTGTCCATCGTCATCAATCATCACCGTAGGATCGATATGATCCCATGAACCGTTCTCGAACAGTGGTTTGCCAATGGCATCATGGAAGGGGCCTGTCGGCGTGTCGCCCACAGCCACACCGATGGCCATGCCACGGGACAGCTTTGAATGGGCACAGATGTACCAATAGAACTTCCCGTTACGTTCTATGCACTGGCTGGCCCAGGCACGGTCATCTGCCCACGAGAAGTCCTCGAGCGCCAAAGGTGAGCCGTGATCGGTCCAGTTCACCATGTCCTGCGTGGAATAGATGCGCCACTCCTGCATCCAGAAGAAGTCGGCACCATCCTCGTCATGACCCGTATAGACATACATCGTGCCATCGTGTACCATCGGTGCTGGGTCGCTGGTAAACCACGTCTGCACAAAAGGATTCTGTGCACCGGCCGTCAGAGCCAGTGCTGAAAAAAGAAGGGTAAACAAAGATTTCTTCATCACTCTGAGGTTTTTGTTGATTTTGCCTGCAAAATTATGGAGAAACCTTTATTTTCCCTTTCCCTATTGTTTCATTGTTTATTGAAAAGGTAGCACACGCTACCTTTCTATTAATATACGGGCATCAACTGCCACTACACTGTTACCATCGGCCAGCAGGGGGTTGATGTCCATCTCCTTGATTTCTGTTGCAAAGCGAAGCAATGTGGAGAGTCTGACAATGATCTCGGCATATTTCTGCTCGTTGATACCTTGCTGCCCACGCGTCCCTTTCAGTATCTTGTAGCCGCGAAGGGAGTGTATCATGGAGTAGGCCTCGGCATAGCTCAATGGTGCCAGGCCGCTCGACACGTCCTTCAGCACCTCAACAAAGATGCCACCCAGGCCACAAAGCACCACATGACCGAAACGCTGCTCGTACTTCGCCCCGATAAACAGTTCCGTACCTTTCAGCATCTTCTGCACCATGACTGACGTAGCACCCTCTATCTTCATCATGCGGTCGAACTCCAGCCCCAAGTGTTCAGGCGTGCGGATGTTCAGTGCCACACCGCCTACATCGCTCTTATGGACAGGACCCACCACTTTGGCCACCACGGGGAATCCCACCTTCTGGGCAAAAGCAGCCAGTGCTTCCTTGTCAGTACTTACCATCTCGGGGACAAGCGGTATACCGGCACACTGCAGTATCTCCCTTACGGTGTCGGGGGCGAGGTATCCGCTGTCGATTCCTTCAAATTTCAGACGGTTGGTTTCACGGTAAATCACCTCACGTATCTTCGGCACGTCCACACCATACAGCTCCAGTTCGGGCGGGGCTGGCTGTGGCGTACGCATGATCTGGCTCAGTGCAGTGGCCAGGGTCACTTCGTCGCTGAAGTTCACATGGCCCTTGGCTAGGAACTCTGCCACCTCCGGTCCTGCCGTGTGAAGGCTGGGCAGGATGGGAAAGATGGGCTTGCTGCACTCCCGGATCTTCTTGTCCAGCACGTCATAGGCTTCATAGAGCTGCGTCAGGCCAGGCGTGCCGTAGATGACAGCTATTGCATCGATGTTATCAAACTTCTTCTCACAGAAGTCAATGGCCGTACCTAACTGTAGTGCAGTGCCCGTAGCCAGGATGTCAATGGGGTTGGCAACGGCAGAGCCCGGGAAGAGTTGTGATTTCAGTTCCTCTGTTGCTGGTCCATCCAACTTGGGAACGTTCATTCCGCCTTTTGAAAGGGCATCGGTCAGCATCACACCAGGACCACCGGCATGTGTGACAATAGCAAAATTCCTACCTTTCAGCGCAGGAAGGGTAAAGATACAGCCCACGGTAGTCAGCTCTTCACGGCTGAAGCAGCGCACAATGCCTGCCTTACGGAACAGAGCCTCCACGGCAGAATCGCTCGAGGCAATGGCTCCTGTATGACTGCTGGCCGCACGACTGCCACTCTCACTGCTGCCAGCCTTAATGGCGGCTATGCGGCAGCCTTTGCGAATCAGACTTCCTGCATGGAAAAGCAACTTGTCGGGATTCGCCACATTTTCTATATATAGCAACTTCACCTTTGAGTCGGTATCAGCATTGAAGTGCTCGTCCATGTATTGCAGCACATCCTCTATACCTATCTGCTTGCCGTTACCAACTGACCATACGCTGTTGAACTGCAAGCCCTTGCTCACGGCACTCTCCAGGATGAACACTGCTGTAGCTCCGCTGCCACTGATGAAATCGGCACCCAGCGGATTAAGTTTCGGTATAGGAAGGGTGAACACAGAGTGATGATGATGGTTCAGCAGTCCGATGCAGTTGGGACCAATCAAGGCAGCACCATATTTCTCGCAGGTGTCCAGGATGCGCTGTTCCAGCTTAGCACCTGCCTCTGTCTCCTCACCAAATCCTGCAGAGATGATCACAAAGGCACGCACCTCCTTCTCGCCGGCCAGCAGTTCCACGTAGTCAGGACAGAACTTTGCTGCCACTACCAGTACAGCCAGATCCGTAGGCGGCAGGTCGCAGGCATCGTGGATAGCCTTGATGCCCTGAACCTCGTCTTCCTTGGGGTTGACAATACGCAGCTCACCTTTGTAGCCGCCGTTCAGCAGGTTTCTCACTATGGCACCGCCTGGCTTGTGAACATTATTCGAACCGCCAATCACGACGATGCTCTCTGGATTCAATAGTTGTCGATTAATCATAGGAATCTGTTGTTTTCGGTTATTAGTCCACTATCTGGGCACAAAATTACGAAAAAAGCTTGTAAAGAACAACGGATTTTGGAGAATTAACGCAATTCGGCCTAAAATAAAGGTAAAACGGGGAAAAATGAGGAAGTACGAAAATGAGGGTAACGCAAAATTGGGAGGATTGGTGAAGGAGTTAGGTTTCTTATTCGTAACCCTAAAATGGTCTCGCGAATGGGTTTAATCTCCTTAATTGATAACGCAAATCAGGGCAGAACACAGCACCTTTCACCGTCCGATTCTTATTCCGCAAACTGCTACATTTTGCATAGCGATGGATAACACAAAAGACAGTAGTTTTGCAGCCAAAAATTAAAAAAGGAGTAAGAAACATGAGAAGTACTTTCAACATTCTGTTCTACGTGAACAAGAGTAAGGTGAAGAACGGTGTGGTGCCTGTGATGGGACGTGTGACGATTAACGGCACCCAGAGCCAGTTCAGTTGTAAGAAGTCCATCCCGCTTGACATGTGGGACGTGAAGGGCAACTGTGCCAAGGGACGAAGCAAGGAAGCCTTGCAGATTAACCGCGAGTTGGATAACATCAAGGCGCAGATCATCAAGCATTATCAGCACCTGTCAGACCGCGAGGCTTTTGTGACGGCTGAAATGGTGCGTAACTCCTATCAGGGCTTTGGCAGCGAGTACGAGACGCTGTTGAGTGCTTTCGACAAGGACATTGCCAATCAGAAAAAGCGTGTGGGAAAGGACAGGGTTGCCAGCACCTTATGGGCAATGGAGCGCTCACGAAAGGATGTGGCTGAGTTTATCCAATCTCATTACCGTCGCACGGACATATCGATGCTGGAACTGACGCCTGAGTTCATCAAGGACTTTTCCGCTTATCTCAGCACAGAACGAGGACTGGCCAATGCCACTATCTGGCAACGCTGCATGTGGCTAAAGGGTGTCGTACTGAGGGCACACTATAACGGCAAGATTCCCCGTAACCCATTCGCACAATTCCATATCAGCCCCAACTGCAAGGAAAGGGAGTTCTTAACTGAGGATGAGCTGAAAGCCGTTGTGACGCATGAGTTTGAGGACGATAATCTTGCCTTCGTTCGCGACATCTTCGTCTTTGTCTGCTTTACAGCCCTTTCGTTTATTGACGTAAAGGAACTGACTACGGACAACATCGTGGACATCAATGGCGACAAATGGATTACCGGCCATCGTCACAAGACGGGCATCCCGTACCAAGTGAAGCTGATGGACGTGCCCTTGCAGATTATCGACCGCTACAAACACCTACAGGAAGACAAACTGGTGTTCGGCAAGATGAACTACTGGTCGATGTGCAAAAAGCTGAAGAAGGTGATGGAAGCCTGTGGAATAGAGAAATCCATAAGTTTTCACTGTGGACGCCACTCATTCGCTACATTGGCGCTTTCAAAGGGAATGCCCATTGAGAGCGTAAGCCGAGTATTGGGACACACGAACATAGTCACGACACAGATATACGCGAAGATAACAAGCCAGAAACTCAACAATGACCTGACGATGCTGGGTGATAAACTCAATGCATCCTTCAAGGACATTAAGACGATATAATGGATGGGACTCAAAAAAACTCAAAGCAGAAAGACGAATGATTAGCGATAGTCTGTCATTCGCCTTTCTGCGTTATTATTCATGCTGCGGACGTGTGAGTGCTTTCTCTTTTTCCCTCTTGTTAACGTGCCGGATGATAGCATGATTCCAAGACCTTTTCCAGATCGCTTTCACGATATAATACTTTCCCACCTAATAGAATATAAGGTAGCACGCCATTATTGCGATATTCTTGTAGTGTCCTTCGACTGACTTTCAGAATTTCAGCTACCTCCCTATCAGTAAGGAATCTTTCACCATCAAGTAAAGGACGGTAATTACCCGTGACATCCTTGTACAATGCCAGCACCTCCTTCATGCTCTCCAACACTCGTTTCACGCCAGCATTATGTGGCATTATCAGTTCGTTCATATACCACCTCCCTTCCGTTTATGACTTTCGTACGAATGAGTATCTTTCTTTCTGACCTCTACAAGTGGGATGACGCGTTCTACATCTTCTGGCTTATAGTAAGTCTTATGCTCGATTTGAGAGTATGCTAACGTTCCGTTTTGACGGAGCGTCTGCAACGTTCTTGGGCTGATGTTCAGTATCTGGCACACGTCCTGATTGTCGAGCCACTCGCCAAGTCGTTTGTCTGTTCCTCTACCAGCCATTGCCTTCATTTGTGTGACGAAGCTGTTGAAACTCGTCAGCAGTTCCTCGTAGGTACTGCGATCTATTGATATAACCTCCATAGTCAAACTTAGTTTTTGTGAATTTGCGGGCAAAGGTACATCAAAACAAACAAACGATACTGCGCTGAAAAATAGTTCTTGGTTTTTAACACAGATATGGAAATCCTTGTGCTACAAGCCTACTGTCCGATGAGCTTGCTCAACCTTGGTGTGCGGCAACTCCCATTGCGGCATTGAGGCCATAACGGGGTAGTAGGCTACCCCTATTGTGGCATTAATCCGAAGGGTGGGATTAAGCTACCACAATTGTGGCACTCCCTGCAAGCAGGGGGTATTAAGCTATCCCCTAGTGCTGCATCTGAACTATTTTTGCACATAAATGCCAAATTGTTTGTTACTTCAAGAATAAAATACTAAATTTGCACACGAAACTCCAATTGAAGCAGAAATGAAAATTAAATCACTCCTTCGATATTCTTACCGGATGATAGAGTTTTTGTTCATACTCTCTATTACCGCTGGTATTGTATCCATGGGGCTGAGCAGTCATGATAGCGCCGAAATGATAGGAATGCTAATGACTAACATTGGTGCCATGGCATGGTTGTGGTTTATATCCTTACCGCTGCTTTTAATTGTCTTCGCTTCTTTTCTACGTTGTTCTATTCCTCCTCTTTCTATATACAAGAAGGTTGTTCTCTCGCTCCATCTCTTAAATGTAGTCCTATGGTTTGTTTTCTACATTATACTTCCAAAACCAGAGCCATGTGATGCTGCCATGATGGAGGAGCATTACAAGAATCATCAAGACGACATGTATGATTTAGTCAGATATGTACGAAGTTCGTTGGATGACAGTTGTTCGATAGTCCTTCAATATAGGGATAATGAGTTACAGGTGTTGTCTATAGCGAACAATAGCGAGCGCAAGACATGTACCTGCATCAAGAATCAAGAAGAGTTCGATATGATTCTACATACAGCAGGTTTATCGATGCAAGAGATGACAGTGATTCAAGAGAAGATGCACAAAGCTGGCATTATTGGAATTGACATAAAAAAGAATCCGATTTCTCGCTGGATGACAGCCAAAAGCGAATTGCAGTTCAGGTGGTTTGGAAGCAACATATATCAATTTGCTCTCTACGATTGTCCTTTGACGGAAAAAGAAAGGAATGAAATCTTAAGATTGCATCAGTTTATTCTATATAATGATAGCGTTGTATTTGAGTCCTATGGAGACTATTGTGATCTGAGAGGTTTTCCTGATAAAGATAAATACCAATCACTGAATGAGGTAAATAAATGAATGTATGGAGCGAGAAATGACAGATAATTCCCAACCAAAAGGATTAGCAGTTCGCATATTGGGAGAGCAGCCGACTGGTCTTCAGAGAACAGTTTTCTGGCTCATGATTCTATCGCTCACACTGTGGCCGATATGCTTCTTCGTTTCCATTTTCTTCTTTGATGCTCCAATCCGTTCGACTGTTGACGAAATCAGCCGTTGGGGTATGGTGCTGACCATTTGGCTTTATCCCCTATATCTGTTGCCATTAATAGGATTATGGTTCCAATTGTCAAAACGTCTAGGTGCAACCTGGCTTTTCTATCTATGCCCTCTGATACCTATTATTATATTCTTCTCGTTTGTGGAATTAGCCTCAAGCGAATATGCAGCAAGGAAACCTGAAGGGTATGATTCAGCGACATTCAAACGCATAAACGAATCATTCGCCAAAGACATCAATCATGTATATTATTGTAATGAGATTCTGGAAGATGCGGATCCAAAAACTTTCCGCGCTTTAAGCGAAGAATATTCTGCTGATAGTCGGTATGTCTGGTATAGAGAGAATAAAATCGAAGGCGCAAATCCACAGACTTTTGTCGCACCAGAGAAAAACGACTCTCTTAACTTTACGATTGGACTTGCTCATGATGACCACGATTATTATAGACAGAACAATCCTCTTCACATTGCAGATATGGGCAGTTTCAGGCAGATAGATGGCAGTTGGGCTGTGGACCGTCAGAATGTCTATTTTATTGGACTGGAAGCTCATGTTGGAAAAGACATAGTGCCTATAGGCGATTACAGCACATTCAGGGTGTTGAATCATTTGTATGCAGTCGATGCCAAATGTGCTTATTACAAGAATAAGATAGTAGAAGGGGCTGACCCAAAGACTTTTGTCGTGCTGGATGGTGGGAATGACTATGGACAAGATAAAAATCGCGTCTATTATCAAGATCGTGGAACAACAATACGAAACCTCGATGCTTTGAAGCACAGGAATATGGGCAACGGCCTGTATGAGACATTCCATACCGATGGTAAGACGGTATATAATCCTGAGCTGATGGCAATGCCCGTTGGCACAGACTTTTCGACTATCCACAGGGTAGAACGTTATCGCGACTGGTATGCAGACAAAAACCGGGTTTACTATGAAAACCGCCTTTTGTCTGAGGCCAAACCGCAGACATTCAAGGTCTTTCCGATACACTATGTGTCAAAGGATTATGTGTCAAACAATAATAAAGATTTCAATTACTCCTATGATGCCAATCGCGTATATTATCGTGATTCATTAATGCTTAGGGTAGATGTCGCCTCTTTCATTTGTGGCTATGATTATGTTGACTCTATTTCATTTGCTTTCGACAAGAACCGATATTATGAAGGGAGTCCCAATCCCCGACTCGAAAAACTGCGTCAAGGAAAATGTCGGGTTGATAGCGAATGACAGCATTATTCAGAAGTTGCTAAAACAGAACAATAGAAAAAGCAAAAACGTTATATCAATATATGGCAAAACGTAGAGAAATAAGAAACAGTACGGCTGAGTTCCTCATCTTTCAGATAGAAGGGAAGGAACAGGGAGTAGAGGTGTACTATAAGGACAAAACGGTGTGGTGTACCCAGAAGGCGATGGGTATGTTGTTCGACTGTACCTCTGACAATATAAGTGTACATTTGCAGAACATCTATGATACGGATGAACTAAAAAGGGAGGCAACTACCGAGAAAATTTCGGTAGTTCGTCGTGAGGGTAACAGAGATGTAAATCGCACGCTTCAGTTCTATAATCTCGACGCGATTATTAGCGTGGGATATCGTGTCAATAGCATCCGGGCTACTCAGTTCCGCCAGTGGGCGACAAGTGTACTGCGAGAATATGCTATTCGTGGCTATGTGCTGGACAGAAAACGCATGGAGAACGGCACGTTCTTGGATGAGGATTACTTTGAGCACCTGTTAGCAGAGATTCGTGAGATTCGTCTTTCTGAACGACGATTCTATCAGAAACTGACGGACATCTACGCTACCGCTATTGACTATAATCGCGATGCGCCAACAACAAGGCTCTTCTTCAAGATGATGCAAAATAAGACGATGGTGAGCACCAATCGTCTGCACTATGCCGTGCATGGCAGAACAGCCGCTGAGTTGATAGTTGAGCGTGCTGATGCTGAACAGGAGCACATGGGGTTGACAACCTGGGAAAATGCACCTGACGGTAAGATTGTCAAGACGGATGTCGTGATAGCCAAAAATTATCTGAAAGAGATGGAACTGGCGGACATGGGACAACTGGTAAACGGTGTTCTCGAATTAGCAGAGCGAATGGCTAAGCGGCATATTCCGATGACAATGGAAGACTGGGCCAAACAGATTGACACTATCTTAGCAGCTGGTGGCAATGAGGTACTTCAGACTGCAGGGAGCGTGTCTGCCGAAGAAGCAAAAGAACATGCAGAAACAGAGTTCGAGAAGTATCGCATAGTACAAGATCGTCTGTTCCAAAGTGACTTTGACAAATATCTGGGCGAATTACCTTTTGATGTCGAATAATTGGCAAAGCATTTGGAAAATTAAAAAGAAATGATTACCTTTGCACCCGAAGTTGAGTCATAAAACGGCTGGTGGCACATCTTCGGGTGTTCATTGAACGCAATTTATAGCAGAATGTGGAATTGAGTACGGTCTCCAATTCGTAACCCAGTTTTCCCTCAATTCCCCAGACTGCCTTTTATTTAAAGAAATCCTGCAAATTCTTACAAAGTTACGAAAA
>JAEEGG010017877.1_pt1 | contig 14524 bp, 11 predicted proteins | sample 9134161 | NCBI WGS metagenome assembly JAEEGG01 (sample SAMN16246543, study PRJNA631951) | gut metagenome | biome: gut microbiome; feature: rumen; material: CR-attached | host: Bos | place: Iran: Karaj | collected 2018-10
CTGCTGATTATAAAGCGCTCGAAGCCCTTCGGGCTGAATGCAAGAAGACAAACATAACAACAAATAAATCATGAAGACTATGACACCATCACCACGGGAGCTGCTGGTGCCTGTCTGCAGTTCCATCGCATACCTGTAGTGCGCAAACAGGCTCCTGGGGGCAAGCGTCGCTGGTATAGAATAAGATTTGAAGGGGGACTGGGTGGCCACTCTGGCGTAGATATCAACAAGGGACGATGCAGTGCGGTAGTACCTGCATGGGCCATCTTAGCCACCATTTACAATGAATACGAGTTTGACGTGGCTTCCATCAAGATTGGTGAAGCCAACGCCTCGATAGCCTCTTCCGCTGAAATCATTCTCACCATTCCCTCTGGCGAGGGCTCGGAATTCGTGAAGCAGCAGGAGGAGATGATGAACGAATGGTTGCAGGAGGAATATGGCAAGACGGACCCGCAGATGCACTGCACGATAGAGAAATGCGAGCGCATAGAGCTATCGACGATAGAGGATATATGGAAGGTATTAAACGAACTGCTCAAGCGATTGGCTTGAGCAGTTCTGTGTTTTATTTCTTGATTTCGATGTCGCGCTTGACGTTGTTTCGGATTTTCGTAAGGTAACCTTTCATGCCCTCGGCATCCTTGTTGTCGATGATTTCCAGGAGCTCTTTCAGCTCCGTACGGATCTGCGCCACCTGGTCGTGGGTATAGGGGTTGAACAGAATTTCCTGCAACAGATAATCGTCCTCGTTGAGCACGCCTTTAGCAATGCGCATGTGGCGCTTGAAGGTAGTACCTGGCGCATCCTGATGTTTCATGACAGCAGCAAAGACGAAGGTCGAAACAAACGGAATGGACAGCGAGTAAGCCACCGTCTTATCGTGCTCCTCAAAGGTGTACTCGTAAATGTTCAACCCCAGCTTCTGATAGAGGTCCTTGAAGAAGATACGCCCCATATAGTCACCCTCGCTGATGATGATGGCGTTCTCTTCGGAAAGCTGTTGTAGGTTGGCAAACGTAGGTCCGAACATGGGGTGTGTACTGACGTAACGCATCCCAGTCGACTCATAAAACTCCTTCATATCCGTCTTGACAGAAGCGATATCGCTGATGATACACTCCTTGGGCAGATAAGGAATGACTTCCTTGAAAACTGGAATGGTGTACTTCAGCGTCACAGCATTGATGAGCAGTTCGGGCTTAAAGTCCTGAATCTCCTCAAAGGTGGTAAAACGCTGACAATTATAGGTGAACCGCATGCGCTTAGCATCGCGCTCAAAGACGGCTACCTCATGTTCGAAACTCAGCAGGTCGATGAAGAAACTTCCCATCTTGCCTGCACCCATGACTAAGATCTTCATAAAACTGTTTTATGTATCACTTATTGACTATTTCAATCTGTTGACGAACACTCTCTTCGTGGATGCTCTCGAAGACTTTGGCGACAAACTCAGCAGCCATACCGGTGAGTGTACCCTGCACGCCACGCTTCTCCAGTATTTCGTTGTAGCGCGAAGCCTGCAGAACGGTCATATTGTGCTCCTTCTTGTATTCACCAATCTGACGACAAACCTGCATACGCTTGGCCAGGAGGTCCATCAACTGGTTGTCGAGGTCGTCAATCTGTTTACGCAACTGCTGGATGCCTTCTGTGGTGACGTGCTCATCACGGATAATCAGCAACGAGAGGATGTAGTCGAGCACATCAGGCGTTACCTGCTGCTTGGCATCACTCCAAGCCTTGTCAGGATCGCAATGGCTCTCAACAATGAGGCCATCGAAGCCCAAGTCCATCGCCTGCTGACACAGGGGAGCAATCAGTTCACGACGTCCACCGATATGCGAGGGATCGCTGATGATGGGCAACTCAGGGATACGACGATGTAACTCAATGGGAATCTGCCACATAGGCGCATTGCGGTAGATTTTCTGCTCGTAAGAAGAAAAACCACGATGGATGGCTCCCAGACGCTTGACACCGGCCTGATTCAGACGCTGCAAAGCACCAATCCAAAGTTCCAAATCGGGATTGACGGGATTCTTCACGAATACGGGTTTATCCACACCCTTCAGTGCATCAGCCAAAGCCTGCATAGCAAAGGGGTTAGCGGTGGTGCGGGCACCAATCCACAGGATATCCAAATCGTACTTCAGAGCTAACTCTACATGTTCCGGAGTTGCCACCTCAGTAGCTATCAGCATGTGGGTTTCGTCCTTCACCTGCTTCATCCAAGGCAGGGCCTTTTCTCCGTTACCCTCGAAACCGCCTGGTTTTGTACGGGGTTTCCATACTCCTGCACGGAAGTTATGACAGCCCTTCAAGGCCAGTTGGCGGGCCGTTTCCATCACCTGCTCCTCAGTCTCGGCACTACAAGGACCTGCAATGACGAAGGGGCGTTCGTTGTCACTCGGAAGATTCAGTTTCTCTAATTCCAGTTCCATAATTATATCGTTTTTTTAATGCGTTCTAATGCTTGCTGTATTTTCTCTTCCTTGGCACACAGGGAGATGCGGATATAGCGCTCGCCGTTTGAGCCGAAGATAAAGCCCGGGGTAATGAAGACGCGAGCTTCGTGGAGTACGCGTTCTGTCAGGTCTTCTACATTCTGAATGCTATCGGGAATTTTACCCCACAGGAACATACCCACCTGATTCTTGTCGTACGTGCAGCCTAAGACATCCATAATCTTCTCAGCCCACTGACGACGACGGGCGTAGGTCTCGATATTGAACTCACGATGCCAAGCCTCATCGTTCTTATACGCCTCAGCAGCAGCGAGTTGGATACCGCGGAAGGTACCGCTCTCGATATTCGACTGTACCTTCAGAATCCACTGGATAAACTGTGCATTCGAAGCACAGAGACCCACACGCCAACCAGGCATATTGTGCGACTTCGACATCGAATTGAACTCAATGCAGCAGTCCTTGGCACCAGGAACCTGAAGGATGCTCAGATGCTCCTCGCTGAGGATGAACGAATAAGGATTATCGTTGACCACAACGATGTTGTTCGTGCGGGCAAACCGCACGACGCGTTCGTAGGTCTCACACTGAGCACGACCACCAGTCGGCATATTGGGGTAATTCGTCCACATCAGTTTTACTCGCGAAAGGTCCATCTTCTCCAGTTCATCAAAGTCGGGCTGCCAGCCATTGTCCTCACGCAAATCGTAGTTGACAATCTTGGCACCTAATATCTTTGATAAAGAGGTGTACGTGGGATAGCCAGGATTAGGCACCAACACCTCGTCACCTGGATTGACAAAGGCCAACGTGACATGCAGGATACCTTCTTTGGAACCAATCAAAGGCAGCACCTCGCTTTTGGCGTCGAGGTCGACATTATACCAACGCTTGTAGAAGCCTGCCATTGCCTCGCGCAGTTCGGGTGTACCCTGTGTAGGCTGATAGCCGTGGGCATTAGGCTGACGAGCAACCTCACACAACTTATTGATGGTTTGCTCCGATGGGGGCATATCGGGACTACCGATAGCCAGACTGATAATGTCCTTACCTTCGGCATTCATCTGTGCCACTTCCTTCAGTTTGCGACTGAAGTAGTACTCCTGTACTAAACTTAATCTATCTGCGGGTTGTATCATATTCGTAATAATCGTTTAATTCGTGGTTTCAATTTGTTTGTTTCCCGTCTTTATATTCTCCTAAAATCTTAAAGTCCTTGGTTAACGGGATAATTGCGTCAATACTTTGACGGTAACGCGTCAGGTCATCGTACATCACATCGACATAGAACAGGTATTCCCATTCGCGTCCGATGATGGGCAACGACTGAATCTTCGTCAGGTTCATCTTATAAAAAGATAGGATTGCGAGCACGTGCGAGAGACTACCCTCCTCATGAGGCAGTGAAAAGACGATACTGGCCTTATTAGCCTCCGTCAGCGGACGCAACAAATCGGCCTTGTTGGGATTGCTCACCACGAGGAAACGCGTAAAATTATGTTTGTTGTCCTCAATATGGTCATCCAACACTTTCAGTCCATAGAGCCGTGCAGCCTCAGCGTGACAAATAGCCGCCCAACCCTTGTGCTGACCTTCAGCAATCATCTTGGCAGAACCAGCAGTATCCTCAGCCTCCACATTCTTCAACTGCGGATGCTGGGCCAGAAAGCGACGACACTGCATGAGGGCCACGGGATGGGAATGCACCTCGGTAATGGTATCCCAGTCGTCCTCTGGTAGACAACAGATACAGTGGGTGATGTGCAGCTTATGCTCACCAACAATCGTTGTGCCTGAGTCGCGCAGCAATTCGTAATTATGCAACAGCGAGCCCGCAATGGTATTCTCGATAGCCAGCATACCAATGGCCGTAGGATCCTGCTTCATCTGAGAGAAAACCTGTTCGAAGGTACTGCAGCATATCAACTGTATCTGCTCTCCCTCGTAATAGAGGTGAGCTGCTATATCGTGGAACGACCCTTCCAGTCCTTGTATTGCAATCCGTTTCATCTTAACTCTAATCTTTTGTCTCTTAACTAAACAACCCCACTTTCACTAGTGTGAAGCGGGGTTGTAATTTTTCTTATTTCCTTCGTTAAATCTTATACGCAACGACCCGCTTCACAATTGCTTGCAAAGTAAAAATAATAGCCGTAGAAATACTGATTCAACTTATTCATTGTCTCGTTTTTTTTGTTTATCGCCTGCAAAAGTATAACTTTTTCGCGAATCTACCAAACATTTTGAAAGAAAAATTGCAATTGTGGCAATAATTTGTCACTTTATTCATCCATTTGGAACAATGGATCCTCAGGCATCACCATGATGGGCTTCTGCTCGTAGTCCTTCAGGAGCTTTTCAGAGACGTACTGTTTGTCAACCACCAGGCGGAACATGTATTCGCGGAACCAACTGGCCGTCATAATCAGACATCCCTGCTGTCCCCACGAGGCGCCCCACGAGTTCTCGACCTTCCATTTCAGGGGCTGGCCCTGCATGTCGAGGTCGACAGCCGTCAGCGTCATAGCATGGGTAGAACCACTGTCAAAGGTGGAGATACGCTCTGCCTTCGTCATATTAAAAGAGGTGTTGAACAAAGAGGCATAGTCGAAGTTCTCCAAATCGCAGTAGCCGCGCTTGCGGTCGAGTTGTTTACCCACGTCATAGCTGCTGTAGAGCTTACGGCCATCCTTCAACGAGGCAATGGCCAGCGTTTCAATATCCTCCATCGGCAGATTCAGGTACTTCCAGTTATGGCCATCATACACATGGCGGTCGTATTCCACCTCGTAGGTCTTGTAGTATTCGCGACGAGGGTCGTTCATCACCATGATGAAAGTGCCATTGAGCGGACCACCAACAATCTCTTGATAGAACTCCTTCGGAGTATATTTCTTCTGAGCAGTGATGGCCTTGCCGTTCTTGTCCTTGAAGGCAAAGGTAAACTCCTTGACGGGCTCGCCCAGCGTGATAACCAACATGTGGTACACCTCGGAAAGCATCTCGGTTTTGCGCTGGTTGATGGCATTAGGTTTCTTGCCCTCAGCCACCATCTTGCGCAGTTCCAGTCCCATCTCGCGCAATTTCGACTTGATGATTGACGCCATCTTCGACGTATTCTCTGCCGAATAGGTCTCCGGCTGGATGTCGGCAGGTACGAGACCATACTTCTCAGCCAAGTCAGCAACACCACAGAAGGTGCCACCATCACTGATGGGATAGTGGAAGAAGAACTGGACACGCTGGTCGTCAATAGGCTTCTTACCCGTATCGATAACACCTTGCAACATCAGGTTGGCTTTCTCCAACTGGTCCCAAAAGAACAAATAGTCCTGCGACAACTCAACACTCAACGAGTCGGTGCGCTTGGCGAAATTAGAACGAAGCACATTGAGGCCACTGAACATCCAGCAACGGCCCGAAGATTTCTGGTCGGTGATAGACTGTTTCTTCGTTTCCACACTGAAATAGGTATCCAACGCACCAGCATTGGCCTGATTCTTGGCCAATAGGTCTATAGCATTGGCTGCCAGTGCATTACGCAAGGCACGATCAGAGGCTGTAGGTGCATTCTGCTTTTCTATCTGTTGCAACATCTGGGCGGAGATGCCCCCATCCTTCGTCTGGGCACTGACAGAAAGACATGCAGTCAGTGCAACAGCAAATATCAGTTGTTTTCTCATTACTTCTTCTTCGTTGTTGTTTTCTTTGTAGTCGTCTTCTTAGTGGTCGTCGTTTTCTTAGCAGTAGTCGTATTAGTGGTCGTCTTCGGAGGCGTGTAATACCTCAAAGCCTCAGGCATCCACTCCTGAATCTGCTTGATACGGGTGGCATCTGACGGGTGGTCACTATAGATGTCGTTTTGCTGGCTATTACCATTCTGTGCGGCCATACGCTGCCAGAAAGACACAGCTACTTGAGGATCGTAGCCTGCCATAGCGGCAAAGATCAAACCCAGATGGTCGGCTTCGCTCTCGTGACTGCGCGAATACTTCAGGTTCTTGAAATTAAACTGCTGCGACAATGCCCACTGGCCGATAGACTGTGCGGTAGCACCTACGCCAACAGCTCCGGCAATGGCTGTACCGATCTGAAGACCATACTGCTGCTTCATCTGTGTACTCATCTGTTCAGCAGAGTGACGAGCAACAGCATGGGCAATCTCGTGACCTAAGACAATGGCCAATGAGGCTTCGTTCTGTGTGACAGGCAACAGACCCTCGTAAACACAAATCAGTCCACCAGGCATACACCAGGCATTGACCTGATTGTTCTGAACCAGATTGAACTGCCATTTGTAATACTGCAGGTCTTCTGACATTCCTGCCGACCTCAGATAATTAGTAACGGCAGTAGCCAGCCTCTCACCTACCCGCTTCACCATTGCTGTATTCGTAGCGTTGGTTGACAGTTTGGCAGTCTTCATAAACTCCTGATACTGCTGCGTGGAGAGGCTCAACACCTCACCGTCACTTACCATCAGACTCTGCTGTCTGCCCGTAATGGGCACAGTCTTAGTGGTTCCGCAACCTACCAATACAGCTGCCACCACTGACATCAATAAAAACTTTATCTTCTTCATAATACCTATTTATTATTATAGTCTCTGATACCTTTTCAACATTTCCAACTTCTGATGACCTTCGAGCATTTCCTGAAGGATAAAACGGCCTTCACGACCTGAAGGTTTACACAGCATCTGTGAGCGTTCCATGCCCATGACTTCCTGCAGGACCCACATCATTCCCCGTGCAAAGCGACGAACGCAAAAGTACCTCAGCAACACATGAGGAAAACCACTGGTCTTGAGCGTCTCATAACGGCGTTCCGTCTTGAGCAACAGGAAATAATAATCAATGACGACACGCATATTCAGACGTTGCGCCAGAAAGAGGCGATAGACGTCTTCTATCGTCATGGGCTTGTTCAAAACATAATATTCATCCGAAGACTGGCGCAGGTTACGCAACTCCTCATCGTAATAACGGGCTACATAGGACGGAGCCTTGGCCTGTTCGTTCTGCTCTTTCATCTCCTCAGCCTCAGCCATCCAATCGATACTCACATCCTGAGGAGCACGCAGACCGAATTCAAACAGTCGTTCGACACCCCTGTAGCAGATACCTGCCACGGCCTGACGCTGTGCCAGTTCATGTAGTGCTTGCCACTCTTCGGGTTCAGGTCCACGCTCCAGACATTCACGTCGGTCGGTGGCCACCTGTATCAGTTCAAAGAATAATTGTTTCATACTTTAGGTCTTTTTCTTTATTGGGCAAAAGCGCCAACTCACAAAGAGCCGGCGCTTATACGTTTTCAATGATTAGCTCAGCCCTAACAATGGCTTCAGGTCGTCCTCTTTATATAATATATAAGCAGTAACGCCCAAGAAGGCGAGGAACACAAAGATGAGACACATCTGAGCACGCTTGGGGCCGGCCTTCAACACTGGCACGGTAGCACTCTGCAGAGTGGTAAAGGCAGGGGTTTCCTGCTGCACCTTCGCCTCGGCAGCCAACAACTGAGCAGCTACCTGCTGGTAGGCATTATACTGCAACTGCATCTCGTTTTCCAAATCGGTCTGCTTCTGACGGACACTCTCCAAGATAATATCCTGATTGGCATCAGCAAACTCCGCATAGCGACGACGAGCCTTCTCGTAACGTGCCTTAGACTCTGTGAAAAGCTTCTGATTATACTCCAAATCGACACGAGCCTTTGAGGTACGATAGTCAGTAATGAAATTCTGAAGACGGTTCTTCACCGTGTCTGCCATCATAGCACAGATGACAGGATCTTGATCGGTTACATTAATCGTAATAACCATCGTCTTCTTATCGACATCACACACGACATTCTTATTGATGGCTTTGACAATATTTGTCTGTTCCTTGGTAAGGCGGAAGGGATCAACCTTCGTATCGCCAGTATCTTTCTTAGAGCCAAACAAGCTGAAAAGTCCTTTCATGGCTGATGACCACCAAGGCACTTTTTGTTCGTTCATCAGATAGTCATAATAGGTGAATACCTTATTATCCTCCTCGCGCTTTACCTTGACAGGGAAAAGTGAGGTCTTGAAGTCTACTGAGTTCATCAAGTCAGGATACAACGTGGGGAACAAAGCCTCGGTACCTGCGCCACTGGAACCCAGATTGACACCAAAACTACTGGCCAACGAAGCCAACGAACCAGCACTGGCCTTTGAACCCGACATTTCCGGAGACAGTTTCACTGTACAATTGTAGAAGTTGGGCAAGCTCAGCGCATAGATAGCAGCCAGCACAAAGGCTATCGGAAGCACAATGAAATAGAGACGCTTGTGCCTTAGGATATCCTTATAGATTTTGCCAAAATCAATGGAGGATTCTTCCTCGACTATTGGATTCATTGTTTTATTTTGTTCTTCGTTCATATGTTTACAATCAATTAAAGTCGGGAAATTGCAAGGACAAGGGCAGCAATACCAGTCAAACTAGAAGCCACGCTGGCAACAGCTGCCCAATTAAAGGGTTCCTTACGCTTCTTGGAAGGGATGACAATCTCACAGCCAGGCTCGGGCTTAGCACCCTTAGAAACGACAGCGACCGTACCATTCTGATAGACAATGAATGCTTTCGACTTCTTGGCACGATTGCCGAAGCCACCAGCCTGATTGACATAATATTTATAATCCTTGCCTGACGTATAAGACACTGTATTGGGGTAGAACACGTCACCAGAAACCTTCACCGTCCCCATGTACTCTGGCACAAAAATGGAATCATTCTCACGCAAGAAAATATCCTTATCACCACCAGGGTTCTTCAAGGCCTCGTCGAGCTGAATACCAACAATATAAGTATTACCATCAGAAATCTTTTTCCAGTCAATAGAATCACCACGATCGGTCAAGACGTTCCGAATAGCCTTTTGAACCTCCTCACTACGCACGCGCTCCTCATCGTTCATCTGACGAACCAAACGAGCACCACGGGTATAGGCATCTTCTGTTATACCACCAGCCATCTTGATAGCATCAGAGAGACGCATGTTTTTGCTGGGAAGGGTAAAGGAACCTTCATAATTGACCTCACCAATAATGGTGATATTACGAGCCTTACTATAGGCTGGGCTACGACGTACATGTACTACATCATAGGGTTCCAACCGAAAACCTGCACCACCATCCATCACCAAACCATCTTTCAGGGAGAAGGTGAAGGTCTTGGCTATCTCACGGACCTTAGAGGTTGCTTGAGCATCCATAATGCGACGTGAAACATCAACTTTAGCCAACGATGCCTGATCAGTCAATCCCCCTGCCATGATAATGAGATCTTCGATAGTAGTATTCTCTGCATACTCAAAGATTCCTGGAGACATCACCTCACCTGTAATTTCTAAAGTGCGCTCAGCCATACGATCCGACTGGGTTGCAACAAACAGCACATCCTCGTTTCTCAGGGGAACATCTGCTTCTGTACCATCCATAATACCGGCAATATCAACAGATTGTGTTTCTAAAGTACGATCCTCTTTCATACGATACAAGACGCCACGAGCTGTGAAAGCATCCTCGGTGAGACCACCAGCATTCTCGATCAACGAGCGGACAGTGGTAATCTGTTTACCTAGCTCAAACTGACCTGGACGGAACACCGCACCTCTCACCTCGACCATGTTTTCATAACGCTCTATCATGCCATCGACGGTAATATTATCTCCATCTGTCAATTTGAAGCTACTCATGTCAAACTCCTCCACCGTATGAACACTATAGCGCTCACCCGACTTACGCACCAAACGAACAGCCTTCTTATAGGCATCACCGGTAAAGCCTCCAGCATACTTGATAACCTGGGCTACCGATTCCGTTGGGCGCATCTCATAGAACATGGGGCGTTTCACGTTACCCTGAATGCCCACCAGACACTCGTAAGGTCCGACAACAATGACGTCGTTCTCATGCAGACGGATATTGCCTGCCAGACGACCGTTGAGAATGTATTCATAAACGTCAACCACAGTAATGAGTTTGCCACCACGATAGACCTTGATGTCACGCAGTGTTCCCAAATCGTTGATACCACCAGCCATATAGAGTGCATGGAATACTGTAGCAAAGGCACTAAGTGTATAGGTACCAGGAACCTTCACCTCACCCATCACGTTAACCATGATAGAACGAGTCTGACCAACTGTAAGTTTCAAACTGCTGCTGGCATAACGGGAACCCAACGTGCTGCGAATCTTACTCTGCGCACTGGCAACGGAAAGACCTGCCACATGAATAGGTCCAAAACCTGGTACAATAATCTCACCATCGGGCGACACCGTCAACTGCTCGCTTTTCTGTGAAGCGCCATAGATATCAACGATGACCTCATCGCCAGGCCCCAGCACGTAGTTCTGAGGAGTAGCGATATTCATGTTGGGTTCGAAAGAAAGGAGCTTATTATTAAAGATGTCACGTCCGAAAACCTTCAGCGAGTCCGAACCCATCCTGCCCTCATCGCGGTCATTAATATCCTGCTGCATTTGCATTTCATCATACTGCACATCAGTTTCCTGATAAAAGTCTGCATCGTCCCTTTCTTGACGGTCAACACCGGTCTTCCGGGTATTCTTGCCCTTGCCCGTGCCCGTGTCATTGGTGCGCATACGGGATTCAACATTACTTACTGCAGCATCTGCCTGGCTTGAAACACCACGCTGTTTGAGCTGCTTGTCATACTGCTGGCGTATACGACGGATTTGTTCTATCTTCACTCCCTTTTGCATCAGCTTGGTGACAATCTGTGCTTGAGAGGTGCCTGCTTGCACTTCCTGCTGAATAAAATTCATTACCTGCTGGTCACTCATTTGTGCTAAGGACACAAAAGTAGAAGCCAGAAAAAAGGCTGAAAATAAAAGAAATTTCTTCATAAATAGCTATTTTATCTTACCTTATTTTATTTTTATGGGTACAAAGGTACAACAAATTGACGATATACACAAACTTTTTCTTCTTTTTTTATAAAAAAGAGCCATCGTCCGACTTGGGACGATGGCCAAACAATTCTTTTGCTTAAAACTATCAAAATTATTTCAAACCACGATTGTGGAGCGTGACATTGAGCAGCATCACATACTTACGATACTGATCCTTGTTCAGGATGTAGTCCATCCAAGCCAAGTCCTTCTTGATGGCCTTTTCTACCATCAGCTGACGCTCCTCGTCATTCATCTGTGCAGCAAACAGCAACTCCGATGTGAAGGTCTTGTGAATCTCCATGAAGCCCTCAACCTGATCCTTAGAAAGATTCAAGGCCTGGCAAAGCTTCGTCACATTGACGGTTTTCATGTTGTATGCCTCAGCCTTGTTGAGGTTGGCTGCTGTCTCATTCTCTGCAAATGTCATAGTCATGCTCATCAGAGCGACCATTGTCAAAACAATCTTTTTCATTTTCGTTACCCTTTCTTAAATTTAATTAATACTAAAGTTATCCTGTTTAATCAACAGCTCTCTCGCTGATTGACGGTGCAAAGTTACGGCGATTTTTTCTATCCGACAAGTATTTTTGCAGGATTGTGTGCGCAAACAACCCTTTTCTTGATGGACGTCAACATATCTCGAAAAACGTTGACAAAGGTCAATTCTGCGTGTTTTTCACTCGTTTTTTTGGTAGTTTACGGGCTTTTTATTACTTTTGCATGCGAAATAAGAAAACCGTAAAGAAAATATGGAGAAAAAGAATCAATACATGGAAGTGGCCTACCAGCTGTTTGTTGACGGAGAGAATGGCCAGGAGATGACGGAAGAGGCCACCAAGGAACGTCCCTTCCAGTTTATTACAGGTTTTGGAGTAGCCCTCGACGCCTTCGAACAGCAGGTTGCAGGTTTGCAGAAAGGTGATAGTTTCGACTTCACCATTACCCACGATCAGGCTTATGGCGACTACAGGGACGATCTGGTACTCGATTTGGAACGCGAGGTGTTCAGCATTAATGGTCATTTCGACCACGAGCATATCTACGAGGATGCTATCGTTCCGCTTCAGAACGAGGAAGGAAACCGTTTCTACGGCCGTATTGTCGAGGTGGGTGAAGAGAAGGTGAAGGTAGACCTGAACCATCCGCTGGCAGGCGAGGATCTGACCTTCAAGGGTACAATCGTCGAGAATCGCGAGGCCACAGCAAAAGAGATTGAACATCTTGTAGCTCACATGGCTGGTGGCTGCGGTTGCAGCTGTGACGACTGCAACGGTGGTTGCGATCACGAACATCACGAGCACCACGATGGCTGTGGATGCGGTCATTGCCATTAAGAAGTAAGAGGTAAGAAGTAAGAGGTAAAAGATTATGAATACCTTCGGACAAATATTCAGACTGACGACCTTTGGCGAGAGTCATGGTGAAGCCATTGGTGGTGTTGTCGACGGGATGCCTGCAGGGATTCCCATCGATGTTGACTTCATCCAGCAGGAACTGGCGCGTCGCCGCCCAGGACAGAGCCATATCACCACCAGCCGTCAGGAACAAGATCAGGTGGAACTGCTCAGTGGCGTGTTTGAAGGTAAGTCGACAGGATGTCCTATTGGCTTCATTGTCAGGAACACCAATCAGCATTCTGACGATTACGACAACATGCGCGACCTCTACCGCCCGTCGCATGCTGACTATACTTACTCTATTAAATATGGTGCGCGCGACCATCGTGGCGGAGGCCGTTCGTCAGCCCGCATCACTATCAGCCGTTGTTTGGCTGGAGCATTGGCCAAACTGGCTCTACGCCAATTAGGTATACACATTTATGCCTACACCTCACAGGTAGGAAACATCGCTCTCGAGGGCAACTACACACAATACGACCTGAATCAGATTGAAAGTAACATCGTACGCTGTCCGGATGCCGCAAAGGCTGAGCAAATGATTCGCCTTATTGAGGAAGTAAAGGCTGAGGGCGATACTATTGGCGGAGTGATTACAGGTGTCATTCAGGGCTGTCCTCCCGGATTGGGCTCACCAGAGTTCGGCAAGCTACATGCCCAACTGGGGGCTGCCATGCTTAGCATCAATGCTGTCAAGGGTTTCGAATATGGCGAGGGATTTGCAGGTGTCACTCAGCGCGGTTCCGAACAAAACGACATCTTCACAATGAGTCATGATTCCGTCGTGACCACCAAGACCAATCATAGCGGAGGCATCCAGGGAGGTATCTCAAACGGTCAGGACATCTATTTTCGCGTTGCTTTCAAACCCGTTGCCACCCTACTTCGTGAACAACCGACGGTTGACATAAATGGAAACGAGACCATATTGAAGGCCCGCGGACGCCATGACCCTTGCGTGCTTACAAGAGCCGTTCCTGTAGTCGAAACAATGGCTGCAATGGTCATATTAGACCAATTTTTGTTGCAAAAAACGACGAAAATGTAGTTTTTTAGGATAAAAATACAAAAAAAAACGCAAAAATCATTGTGATTTAAAACTTTTATACTATCTTTGCACACAGCTATCGGAGGTTTGTGAAAATCACGATGAGCATTAGTTAAGTCTAGTTTAGTTTTTGTGTTGGTTAAGGGCGGCCAAATTTGGTCGCCCTTAAATTTTGTCTTTTTCGATAAAATTGCTGAGTATTATGACGTCACTCCAAGAATCCTATAATCTCATGAACATCCTTACACCCGTGTTCGTCAAGCCAGTCGTTGATACCATCCCTTACCTTGATGGTCACAGCAGGATCCAGGAAGTTGGCCGTACCAATCTCAATGGCCGTAGCACCTGCCATCAGAAATTCTATGGCATCCTTCGCTGTTGAGATGCCTCCCAAACCTACCACAGGGATTTTCACCGCCTTTGCAACTTGATACACCATACGCAGGGCAACGGGCTTCACGGCAGGGCCTGACAGGCCGCCAGTACCTATTGACAGCACCTTTTTGCGTCGTTCTACGTCGATAGCCATACCCATCAGCGTATTGATGAGCGACACGCTGTCAGCACCCTCAGCCTCTACGGCACGGGCAATTTCAGCAATATCCGTCACATTGGGCGACAGCTTCACTATCACCGTCTTATGATATGCCTGACGTACAGCC
>JAEEGG010017879.1_pt1 | contig 14524 bp, 1 predicted proteins | sample 9134161 | NCBI WGS metagenome assembly JAEEGG01 (sample SAMN16246543, study PRJNA631951) | gut metagenome | biome: gut microbiome; feature: rumen; material: CR-attached | host: Bos | place: Iran: Karaj | collected 2018-10
GTCGGGAGTGCCTTGTTCGTCCTCTGGAACGGCGTCTCATGCACGTACACGCATGTCTGGGTTACCGTCGGGCTCGTGTGGCCCTGATAGGTGGAATAGGCCTCGACGACGGTGTCCGCAACGATGGAAATGGGCTGCGTGTACAGGGCGAAATCGCCCGTTTGCCCAAGTCTGTAGTGGATTTCGGCACCAGCCGTGTTGCATTCAAGTTCAATCGTCTCGCCACCGAACAATATTTCAGGCGGCAGCAGCAGAAGATCCTCGCTTACGATCCAGCCCGTGGGTATGCCACTGGTGCCCGTCTTCCAGGAAGTTACGTCTGCGGCCTTGAGGAACGCGCCCTCGCCGGCCACATTTTCCACCCATCCCGCCAAGCAGTTGGAGGTATTGAACCCATTTGTGGCAAGGCATGTGATTCTATCTAGGAGTCCGCAGTTTTTGAACATGTGTCCATAGCACTCTTGGACCAGCGTGGTGGCTTCGAGGACAGGTGCCTCCGAAATTGCGCATTGCTCAAACATGTACCAGTAGCATCCCGTGGCGAGCGTCGTGGCCGGAAGTTTGGGAGCCTTGGTCAACGTCGTGCAATAGCTGAACAGGGAGCGGTAGCAGTAGTCCGTGAGCGTGGTTGCCGGGAGAACGAGGTTTTCCGCCGAAACCACCGGGGCTTTCCTGAACAGCGAGCAGAAGACATAACTGTTGGTCGGGAGGGTCGTGTTTTCGGCGAAGTCGTCTCCATACAGAAGGCTCATGATGTTGCCTTCGATGTCGTATGTCGCCGCTCCGCCCTCGAAGCCGGAATACGCGCTATTGCTCGTGGCGTATGCCGTGTTGCTTCCCCTGAACCTCACAAGGTCGTCCTTCGCAACGGAAATGGTCTCGCCACCCGAAGTGGAGGTGATGGATGTCCATTCGCCATCGTTGATTTTGTACTCTATGGTCTTCGTCAGGCCTCCAAAAGCCTTCCAGCAAATCGTTCCAGAGGTGAGCACCTGGAAAGTGAGGCAGTCGGCGCCATAGTCGTGGGGCGCAGGAGGTGCCGAAGGCCCCTCCCCCATGAGCAATATGACAGTAGGCATTGGCCGGTTCGTAACGGTCATTTCCGCAGAAGCTTCGCTCTCCACCGGCAAGCCGTCGATGGTATAGACGGCCACTGCCCGATAGGTGTCCGTCGGATGGTTCTTAGGACTGCGCCAATTCACCGTAAGCGTTCCGTTTGCGCCTCCTTCGATCTGCGCGCCATTCTTCAGCCAGTAGTATGACGTCGCGCCCTCCGCGAACGCGGTGAGCATGACCGTTTTCCGGGGGGAAACCTTCGTTGCGCTTTGGCTGACCTCCGGTGGTGACACTTGAACCGCGGTAGGCATGTCGGCGGTGCCCAGTGTCTTGTTCCCGTCCACGACGATGGTGACCGTCGCGCTCCCGACGAGCCAGTAGCCCTCTGCGGGGGCGAAGGTGACGGTGGCAGTGGCGTTGCTGTAGACCGTGTAGCTCCCCTCGACGGGGGAGATCGCGACGTCGTTCGTCGTCACCGAGACGAGCGACACGTTCGCGGGCGGTTCGAGAATCGTCAGCGTCACGGTCACCGTTGGCGAGGGGATGAGCTCCGCCGTCGGGATGCCGGTGAGCGTCTTGTCTTCGTCCATGACGACGGTGACCGTCGCGTCGCCGAGGAGCCGGTAGCCCTCTGCGGCGGCGAAGGTCGCGACAACGGTGGCGTTGCTGAAGACCGTGTAGGCACTCGCGTTGCCGGCGACCGCGACGCCGTTCGTCGTTACGGAGACGAGCGTCACGTTCGCGGGGAGCGCGCCGATTGTGAGGGTCGCCGTCGGCACCGTTGCGGTCGGGATGCCGGTGAGCGTCTTGTCTTCGTCCATGACGACGGTGATTGTCGCGTCGTCGAGGAGCCGGTAGCCCTCCGCCGCCGCGAACATCGCGACGACGGTGGCGTTGCTGAAGACCGTGTAAACGCCTCCGGACGCGGCGACCGCAATTCCGTTCGTCGTCACCGAGGCGAGGGTCACGTGGTAGGGCGTGAGGTCTGGAATCGTCAGGTTCACTAGCGGGCGCAGGGTGGTGAACGGTCCGACGATCGTGGAGTAGGCGACGACGCGGCCGTCGTTCTCCATGCGCAGACGAAGGTAGTAGTCCGTGCCGGACTGGAGACCGGTCAGACTGAACGGGGCGCATTCCCCTGCGACAAGACCGTTCGTCGTGGCCGAAGTGGCATCGATGGAGGCAAAGTCGGATGTGGTAGATACCTCCAGGCAAAGGTTCGCATGCGTCGCGCCGTTGTTGCCGGGCGTGGTGAGCTGGACCCAGGCCTCGATCGTCGTCGTCGTGACCGCCGGAACGTCGGCGCCTGCCGGAGGATTGGCCGTGATCACAAGGCCGCTCGGAGGGCCGGGAATTCCCGTGCGGAACGCAACCGGATCGGTCTCGAAGAAGTCCGGCACGTCGTTCGTGGCCGACACGCGAACGTAGTAGGGCGTGTTTGGCGCGAGGCCCGTCGCCGTCGCGGTGAGCGAACCGGCGGCCGAAAGCGCCGCGTCGACAGGGAACGAAAGGATCGTTCCCTCGAATTCGTTGTCCGTGCAGACCTGGAAGACGCCGTCCACGCGCGTCGCGCCTTCGCCGAGCCCGAGCACGACTACCGAGAACGACGCGCCCGTGCCCGTGATTCCGGACACCACGGGCAGCGCCACCTCGGGAGCCTCGGGATCGACGAACGGGATCTTCACGGTTTTGGGCGATTCGGAGGAAAGGCCGCCCGCGTTCGTCGCGAGGGCGCGGACGTAAACCGTCTTCGTTTGGTCGGGCAGCGTGAACGTCCCGGTCCCACGTCCGATCATGGACGAGGCGATGGCGTTGGTGTTCGAAAGCTCGTCCTTGCGGAAGCCCCAGACGATTGCGACGTCCGCGTCATCGTAGCCCGCGCCTGCCCACGCGACGCGGTAGCCGACGGTCGTGACGCCGGTCTGGGGGTTGCGGTCGAGGCTTTCGAGCGCGATTGCCGGCGCGGTCACGTCCGTGCCATCGCCCTGCGCGGCGTAGCGGATGATCACGATGCCGTCTCCGCCGTTGCCGCCCTGGTATGAATCCTGGCTGTAGTTTGAGCCGCCGCCGCCGCCGCCGCCAAAGCCGTCCTCGCCAGACGTGGCGTACTGGCTGCCCTCAGTGTTGTCGTACTGGCCGCCCTTGCCACCGCCGCCGCTTCCGGCGGCGCCGGCTGTGCCGGTTCCATTTTTATTCGTAACCAATTTCGCGCCGCCGCTGCCGCCGCCAGCGTAGTGGAGCGACTCGCCCGTGATGTCGCAGGAACGTCCGTTGCCACCGGTTCCCGACCCCTTCGTCTGTTCATTGGAACTGAATTCCACGGAACCGCCGCCGGCCGCCGCGCCGCCGCCGCCGGCCGCCAAATCCTGCTGATATTGCCCAGCAGGCACGTCGCCGCCGTTATGACCCTGGTCCGCAGTGCCCGAACCGGTCGCATAGCCCGCCCATGCCGTGCCGCCGCCGCTGCCGCCGTTCTGGCCGGCGAGCGTCGCGGTCTGGTTGTTCAGCTTGCCGTTGCCGCCCGCGCCGCCGCCCAGCATCACGACGTTCACGGCACCGCCGACAATCGACGAATCGCCGCCGTTCGAGCCATAGGCGGTCGCCGACGTGGCGGCGACGCCGCCCGCCCCGACATGTACGGAGTATCCGGTTCCGGGTGTCACACCGAGCGTTTCGTTGTAGTAGTAGCCGCCCGCGCCGCCACCGCCGCCGGCATAGTAGCCGCCGGGACCGCCGCCGCCGACCACAAGCGCGCGGATCGCCGTCGCGTAGGACGGGGGCGTGAAGACATAGTCGTTCGTGATTCCGCCGTGCTCGTCGAATCCGACGCGGAAGTAGTGGATCCAGTCATCGCCGACACGCGTCATGTCGCCGCCCGTGCCGCCGACGCCGACGCCGCTCGTCGTGAATGCGCCCGTCTCTTCGTCCGAATCGACGCCCTCGTCGTTCGTGACCTTGATCTTGAAGGAGTAGGCCGTTTCGGGCGTCAGGCCTTTGACGCGTCCGGTCAGGGCGCCGACCGTCAGGCCCGTCGCGAGCGCCGTGTAGCCGGCCGGTTCGCTCTCCGCCGTCTTCCAGACCTTCACGTTGAAGGTGCATTCGGTCGCGGCGGAGGAGCCGAGCGAGGAGATCGCGTTGCCGAACTGGATGTGGCTCGCGCCCGTGTCCACCACCTGCAGGTTCGCGACCGGGCGCTCGACGACCGCCACCTCAACAACCGAGCCGGCCGTCAGGAACGCGGCGGTGTTCACCGTGTCGTAGTCCGCCTTGACGCGGGCGGCACTCACCCTGCCCGAACCCAGGCGAACCTCGTCCATCACACCGTAAAGGCCGCGATCCGAAGTCAAATTTGCGAAATTGCCGATGACAAAGTCGAGATTGTCGATTTGGGAAACGGCATTCTCATTTTTCCACAAAGCATTGTCGCCGATCTGGTTGCCATTGTAGAACGTTGTCGCCCTCCCCTTGCCGTTATTGTCGGCATACCACACGACATCGATCTTTGCCCAAACATTGGCAGCCAGGTTGTTCATTGCCCCGATTTGACTGTAGGCGTTCTTTTCCCCGCCATTGCCGTAGACGCGTAGTTGGTTCCAAGTGTCGTGCAACTGAAGCGCCCAACCTGCATCAGACCCGGAACCGCGACGTCCGATGAGCGCACACCACTTGGCGTAATTGCCCGTCGATGTCGTTTGGAACCAAAAAGAGACATGAAACGTGGAGCCAAGCGCATTCAGTGCCGCGTTATTGGCGGGCACGCTTGCATCAACGACGAGTCCGGCGGCTTTGCGGTCGTACACGTCGCTGATACGCCACGATCCGCCAATCCTGCCTGCGGCAACCGACGAGGAATGTTCCTGCGCCTCACAGTCTAGGGCGTTGGTGGAGGAGTCCTTGACCGTCGTGCCGTTGGCTCCTGATTCGTTCAGGTGCCAGACGCCCGTGTATTCCACCCAGGCGTTAGTCGGGTTGAGCTCCTTGCCTGTCTTCGAAGAGCGGTACCACATCGCGAACTCCGTGCCGTTCGTCATGCGCGGGAGGTTCACCCAGACGAGCGATTCGCCCGATGGATTCCACGTGTCGATGTCGTAGGCGAGGCCGTTGCCTGCGGCGTCGACGAAGCCGATGTCAATGAGCGAAAGGTCACTGCCATCGGCGTAGAAGTCGGAGTAGTGGAAGCCGCTGATGCCCTCGCCGGTGGTGGAGTTGTACTCCTTCAGGCGCACCAGCACGGGGAAGTTGGTAAGGACTTCCGAACCGCCGTTGTAGCCGGCGACGGTGAACTTCACGCCGCGGGCGAATTCGGCGACGGCGGGATCGGGGCGCGGTATCGTCACCGCCTGTTGGGCCCTTGCAGGCAGCGCGAGCGCGGCGAGCGCAAGGAGGAGGAGTTTCTTCATTGGGAGGGCTCCGGGGAGGGTTTCGTGGCGGCAGGTCATTCCACGCGGACGCGGAAGAAGCGCGATGAGCTTTCGGCGGGTAAGAGGTAGATGGTCGTGGGGATGACACCCCCGGCCCTGGACGGAGAGACGGAGACCGCCCTGGTCGCCGCCCCGCCCTCCGAAAGCGCGAAGGGTTCCGACGCCCAGACGGCGCCCACCAGGTTCGTGGCGGTCTCCAGTGTGTAGGCTCGGCCGGCGGAGGCGCCGAAGGAGAGCGAGCCGCCGTCATACGCATGGGTGAAATCGGTGATGCGCAGCACATCGTCGGCGCTGAACGGATTCGTGCCGGCGTACGCCTCGTCGATGGCGCTGACGCCGTCGCCGTCGTAGTCGGCGTTCGGGTCGAACGCCTCGCCGGGGCGCCAGAAGTCGCTGTCCTCCCACTGGTCGCGCAGCGCGTCGAGAAGGGCGTCGTCGATGCCGTCGCCGTCCTTGTCCTCGCAGAGGACGATGTCAACGTGGCGGACGCCTCCGGCCTCACCGCAGGCGGCGTTTGTGATGACGCCGTGCCAGACCTTGCCATTGTCATCCGTGGCCTCGATCTCCAGGACGTCGGACTGCACCGCGAATTTGCCGGCCGGGGACGTGGCGACGGGGATGCTGAGGGCGTAGTTGTCGCGAAGGTCCGCACGGAAGACCGTTTTCGTCGAGGCGAGTTGCTCCCCGTTCGCGTTCTTTGCGCTGAGCGAGCAGACGCGGGAGCCGTCGAACCCGGCGTGGCTCGCGTCCATGACGCGGCCGGTGAAGACGTATGGCGTCGCGGCGGCGGAAGGCGTCGCGGCGGAGAGCGAGGAAGCAAGAAGAAAGAAGCAGGAAGCAAGAAGTGGGAAGTGTGGGTGGCTCATGGCTTTCGTTCCTTTCTGGATTAGGGTTATGGTGGAACTAGTTCCCCGAAGTTGAGTAAGTCTTGAGACCGAGCTTGAGGTCGGTCACGGCGTTTACGAAGGTGGCGAGGGCCGCTTCGCGGTCGGCGCCGAGCGACGAGGCCGGTACAATCAGGAGCCAGCGCGTGTTCCAGGCCGAGCGCCCGACGAGGCGCGTGCAGTCTAGCGACGAGTCCGATGGCTCCGTCCCCGTCGGGGCGTAGTAGGCCCGGAAGGACGGGTGCTTCCGGATGCGCGCGCCGAAGTCGTTGCCGCCGGTTGCGCCGTCGTAGAGCGGCGTCCAGTCGGGGTCGTCGAGCTGCGCGGAGCCAATTGCGTAGGGCGCGGGGATGGTCTGGTCCACGACCTTCCAGGAGAGAACGGTCTCCGGGTCGCCGACGGCGCGCATCCGGTCCTCGCCAACAGGCACCAGGTAGGCGGAGGGGGTGCGGGAGAGGGAGATGGCGGAGGGGACGTAGCCCGCGAAGTGGACGCCGGCGGCGCTCACGTGCGTGGCGAACCATGTGGGGTCGAGGGCCGCGTCGTCGCCGACCATCTCCTCGCCAAAGAAGTTGCGGCCAGCTCCAATAAATGTGGAGAAGGGAATGACGAGCCCCGGCTCCTTTTCGGCCGTGCCGCCGGCGAGCGGCTGGCAGTAGTGGCGGAACTCGGCGACCTGGTTTAGGTCGTCGACCATGTATTTGCGCAGCTCGGTGCGCCACGCCTTTTCGCCGTCCTCGCCTGGGAGGATTCGGAAGAGGTCGTGCCTGAGCGAGAACCACGTGGCGTAGGGCTGCGGGTTGTTGATGCCGAGGCGGGGCTTGAGGACGAGCCAGTTCGCGTCCATCTCGGCGAGGATGGCGGCGAGGCCGCCATCGCGTTTCGCGCCGTCGGCGGCGGCGAGCGGATTGCCATCGTCGTCGAACTCGCCGATGGCGCGGGCGCCGACGATGCGGGCGAGGAAGGCGTCGCCGGAGGCCGGGTCGGCGGAGAGCAGGCCGGTCTCGTAGTCGTAGGCCTGCGCGGCGAGGTAGCAGTATTTCTGGGCCAGCTCGAACTGCGCGTCGTAGCGCGAGAGGGCGGCGTTGCGCGCGAGGCGGAAGAACATCTCGTTGTAGCGCGCCTTGGTAAGCGTTCCGGACGCCTGCTGGCGGGCGAGGGTGCGCTCGTCGATGATGCGCTCGGCCTCGGCGACGACGGTCTCGACGGCTGCCTGCTTCGCCTGCAGCTCGCGATAGGCGTCCATCATTCCGGAGCTGGCGTCGCGCAACTCGTACCACATGCTGCGCAGCCGCGTGTAGGTGTCGAGGCGTTCCGCCGCGATTTCGCCGACGGCGCCGAGCAGCGCTTTGGCGATTTGCGTCCAGGACTGGCCGGCCTCGAGAATGGCGAGGGCGTTCTTGGCGGAAAGCAGCGCGGCGTCCTCGATGGTCGTCTGGGAGATATACGCCGGACGCGACACGGCCGAGGCGAGAGCCTTGGGGTCGATGTTGACTGTCATGCCGGCGCCTTGAATCTCCGGAATCGCAGCCTCCATGGACTCCATCATCTTTTGAGAGAGGCTCTTCATGTTCTCAAGGGAGTTGATGGAGACCTTGAGCGCGAGCTTCTTGCCAGCTGTGACATAGTCCATGATGCCCCCTGCCGCGGTGGCGGTGGCCTTGAGCTCCGTGACACCCGCCATGAGGGAGGAGCTGAACACCTGCCCCTCGAAGTCCTCAAGCTTGTTCTCCATGTTTGAGATGCGGGATTCCAGGCTGGCGTAGGCGACGAGGAACTCGCCCATGGCGTCCTGTATCTTCCCCTGGGCGCGGCGGCGGCCGGTGACCGTCTTGGGCTTTACGATGAAGCCGGTGGCGGACTTCTCGAACGTCCATTTGTCGGTGGCCTCCGTCGAGGAGGACGGCCAGAACGGGACAAAGACGTTGACAATCGCGGGCTTGCTCTTGACGGTGCGGGTGACGGCGACAGTGTCCTTGACGGAGGTGATGCCGTAGGTCTCCAGGTCCATCCATGCGTAGTTGTAGATGTCCGGGCCGTCGTAGCCCTGAGGGTAGGTGCCTGCGGGGCCGATGTCGCCCTCGTAGGGGTAGCCGAAATACTCGATGAGCTTGTTCTTGGTCTCGAGCTCGGTCGTGGCGGTGGAGTTCTCCCAGCCCTCCGACGCCTCTGCGAGGAGGCGGAGGCGAGAGCCGTATTCCTGTGCCTTTTCGAGGGAGCGGCGGGCGTTCTCCAGGGCGGTACCTGCGCGCTCGCGAATCTGCTCGTAGTGCGTCTTGCCGCCGTCGCCGGCTTTGATGGGCGTGAGGTCGAAGGCCATCGCGCCGTCGGCGAGGCCGAGCGGCGTCAGGCCGGCGTCCATGCGGTCCACCTTCTTCTGGATGTCGGGGATGACGTCGGCGAGGGCGGAGAGCTCGGGGACGGTGGAGCGGTCGATGCGCAGCAGGCCCTCGTCCTCGAATGCGACGTTTATGCCGCTTGCTGAGGCCTCGATCCAGCGGCCTCCGGAGACGTACCAGAAGAGGTTCTTCTCCGCGATGTCCTGGAGCGAGGTCGTCGGGGCGTCCGCGAAGGTGCGCAGATAGAGCGCGAGATCGCCGGAGATTGGCGAGACGAACTCGCGCTGCGCCCGGAGCTGCTCGTAGGAGCGGACGGCGGAGCCCCAGACGCGGATCTCGCCTATTTCGCCCTGGTAGCCTGCGCCACCGAGGGTGGCGCGCGCCTCCTCTGAGAGGTCGATGGAGAAGCCGGATGGCAGCGCGAAGTTGGTGGAGGCGACGAGCGCGCCGGAGGCGTCGAGAAGGATTGCTTCGACGCCGCCGGCCGTGCCCCCTGAGCGCAGGGCGACAAGCGTGTTCCGGCCTTCGGGGGCCTCGCCGATTTCGACGGCCAGGAGCGGTTCATCGGCTGGCTGGTGGATGACCATGTCCAAGTCGAACTCGATGAGGCCGGACTGCGTCTCGAGGACTGTCGCTCCGGTCTCGAGGTCGGTCTGGTCCTTGACGTATTCGCGGAAGCAGCTCCAGCCGGGGAACTCGGGCGGGTTGTCCGCGAAGTCCGCGATGTCATAGCCGTCAGGGAAGGCCGTTGGGACGTCGCCGGAGCCGACGAAGAGGCAGGCGTATTCGCGGTTGCCCTCGGTTATGTCCAGGACGAAGCCGTTTTTGTCATCGGCCACCGCAAAATCGACGCCGTTGGTGTAGATCCAGTAGGAGATGTGGAGGGAGTTGGTGACGGGCTCCATGCCGCCGAAGAGGGCGGAGACGGTGCCGCTCGCGTTGCGGACAAGGGAGAGGATGTGGGAGTCATCGGAGAGGTAGAGGAGGCCGCCGGTTTCCGCGGCGTCATACTGGCCGGGCACGATCTGCATCTCGATCGTCCAGGGCGAGTAGGAATTGAGTAGACAGGGGACGCTTTCCGGAATCGTGGCCGAGATAAGGGAGTCGGCGCGGCCGTCGAACCAGTAGCGCGAGTATTTTCCGCCGTCGGGCGCCTCGGCAAGGAGAGCGTTGGCGACGGCCCAGTTGGCGAGGGCGCCGAATACGCCGCGCGAGCCCCATTCGCCGTAGCCGAAGTTGCGTGCTGGCGCGTTGTCGAGGTAGCCGGCGCCGGGGGCGCCGCCGTTGTCGCGCCAGGCCTTGCGGGCGGTGCGGTCCACTACGAGCGCGGCGGTCTTTGCCACGTCGTAGGCGGCCTTGGCGAACTTAGCCTCGTCGTAGTAGTCCACGTTTAGGACGCTGTCCGCGACAACCATTTCACCCATGGCAGGCTCACCCCAGGAGAAGTAGGGGTTGCGCAGGAGGCGGTAGTAGCCGGAGAGGGCGGAGAGGTAGTGCCCGTAGGCGTCGCCGTGGCCCTGGGGGAAGAACACAGCCGCGTCCTTCGCGTCGATAAGTCCGTCTCCCTGGCCGTCGGCGCCGGCGGTGTCGGAGATGTCGTAGTTGACCATGTAGGCCACCTCGCCGCCGACAGGGCTTTTCGTGACGTTCCACGGGAGGCGGTTGTAGTAGGGCGAGATGCGGACGGATGGGGCGTTCTCGCCGGAGCGGCCACGCAGGAGCGCAAGCTCCTCGTCTAGGAGAGTCGGCACCTGGTTGTCGAAGCAGAAGAGCGAGGAGGAGAGCGTACCGTAATCCAGGTCGAACCAGCTCGTCGGCGTGTTGAACGAGCCGCCGAAGCCGATTGTCGGGTTGAGGGCGTCGACGTAGGCTTCGTCGCCGAGCGTGGAGTAGAGGTCGGCGAGGCGCGCGACTGCGAGCTGCAGCTGTTTGTTGGCGTCGGCGTCGTCGAGGCCGAGGAGAAGCGACATCGACTCGGCCTTGGAGAGAATCGTCTCATAGAGCTGGATCAGGCCGACGGACGTCAGGTTGTCCTGCGAGAGCGCGACATCGCCCTCGTAGGGGCCGCCGGCCTGGCGGAGCATGGAGACGGCGGTCTCCGCCGTGTTCTCGGTGAAGTCGCGCATCCGTTGCGCGAAGGGGGTGACGTTGTTGAGGACGCGCTGGACCCAGCCCTCGGCGAGCGCGGGCGGGGTGGTCCAGGCGCTCCAGGCGTCGCCCATCGCCGCATAGGCGGGCGAGGACGGCGAGGCGGCCTTGTAGCGCATCGCGTAGTAGGTGTTCACCATGTTGGCGAGCGTGTCGCCCTGTCCGCCGAGTACGAAGCGCGTAAGGCCGGCGGTAATCGGGAACTGGAGCGTGTATTCGTCCTCGAAGTTTTCAGGGACGGTGCCGTCGGCGTGCGGGCGGCACTTGCGCCACTCGAAGACGTAGTCGCCGGGCGATCCGGCGAACGCCTCGGCGTAGAGGACTGAGAGCTGCTGCGAGAGGAGGTTGAGCGGATCCTCGCGCGTGACGACGCGCGCGACGTAATATTTCGGCACGACGCGTATGAGGTGCATTGAGATCGGGTCGCCCTCGGCGACTTTCATCAGCTTGTTGGTGGAGTCGTTCTCGATGAGGGTGACGTAGTTGGTGGCGCCCATCGTGAAGAGCGCGTAGTGGTCGCGCGGCTGGTAGTCGATGCGCTCCTCGGAGTCTGAGACCGCCTTGTGCGGGCTGGGCAGGACCGTGGCCTTGGCGAGGCTGTCGATGGCGTTGTGCCAGGCGGTCTTGCCGGTAGCGGAGGCCTTGTCGTCGAGGAGCGTGCGGAGTGTGGCGCGCTCGTCGTCGCTCAGGACGTTCACGTGCAGGAGCGAGACGCCGCCGGGGTTGTTCTCCATCTTCCCTTCAAGCTTGAGGCACGAGCCGACGTCGGCGGTGGTATCGAGGTAGAATCGGCTGGAGAGTGACGGCGGAAGGTCGTCGAAATACCAGCGTCCCCTGCGCAGCATGGCGTTGCCCCCGGCGCCTTGCTTGATGCCGAGGGAGGAGACTGCGGCCGCGACGGTGGCGAAGGTCGATTTTGGGAATCCAGATGTCTGCGCCACGGTTGGGTCGAAGAGGACCGCCGTGGCGGCTCGCCCGGCGTCCGTCGCGGGCCAGACAACGCCGACGGAGCCTGCGTTCCAGACCTCCGGGAGACCGGATGCGGCGGTCGTGAGCGTGCGCCCGATCTCGATCTCCGGGACGGCGTCGGGCCAGCGGACGCGCCACGTCCATGGCGCGGGGTTGGCGGAGAGGGCGGCTGCGGACGCCGGGTCGCCGCCGAGGAGCGAGAGCCACGGCACGGCCTGGCCTATTGCAGGCCACTGCGACGGATCGATGGACGGGAATGCGAAGCCGTCCTGCATCCGGTAGTACATCCGCATCGTGGCCGTGCCGGCGGCGCGCGCCCAGAGCTGGCCCTTGCGGTCGCGGAAGGCGGGCGCGGTCGCGGACGGCTCGTCCCACTTGTCCTCCGCGCACCAGGGGTTGTCCATCAGGTCGATCGGGTGCGGTCCGGGGAAGGCGAGGCCGGCCACGCAGTCGGCGGCGAGCTCCGGGTAGATGGAGTTCGTGACCGCGACGTCGAACCACTGCATCGTCTTGCGCCCGTTCCTGACGTATTCGACGAGGACGCCGGGACGGGAGGATGCTGCGGTGTTGAGATCTGTGCGCAACGCCCAGGCAATGTGACCGCCCGAGCCTGGCATGACCATGGCGTGCTCCTCGTTCGGGTTGTAGCCGGTCTTGACCGGATCGTTCTGCGCGTAGATGCGCGGCGTGCTGTCGTCGTCGGCGTCGATGACGCCTGTGTCCCTTGCGGGCGGGCCGTTCTCCTCGCAAAGGCACTTCCAGGCGGTGCAGACCGTCCCCAGCACCTTGTCCGTGAAGGTGCGACTGTCGGTGCCGTTGACCGCGAGGTCTTCGTCGTTGACGAAGGTGAAGCAGCCGGTCAGGTGGTTCTCCCGGCCCGTGTGGACCTTGAACATCTCCGAGGCGATCTCGGCGTCCGAGAGCGCCTTGTTCCAGAAGAGAAGTTCCCCGACGGTCGCGCCGTCGGCGGCCGAGAAGTAGTCGAACTTGCCGATGGCGGCGGCTTCGACATTCGCGAGCATCGTGCCGAACGTGTTGCCGTATGAGGTGACAAGCCGGCCGTCGATCAGGACGTCGGTATTGGACGAATTGGCGCGCAGCGCGACGTGAACCCACCCGTTGAGATCTCCGGATACCGGGAACGACTCGTAGTTGTCGGTCGAACCGCCGCGCAGGTTGACGAAATTCACGTTCCACCGGGAGCCCACCTTCAGGAGGCCGACATAGACGCGCGGCTTGCTCCAGTTCTCGCCCGTTCCGCGAAGCCCGATGACGGCGGCCGTTTCGATGATGTCGTCATGGGCGTCGGGGAGCTTCACCCAGAACATGACCGTGCCGCCGTCGCTCTCGTCGAAGTACTTGCGCGCGGGGAGCGATGCGGACGAAGCGGAGTCCGAAAGATAAAGTGCGGCGTTGTGCGAGAACACCGACTCGCTCGCGGAGCCAAGCTGCGAGGCGATGACGATCTGCGGCGTCTCGCCGGCCTGGGGCCAGCGAACGGAATAGACTTGCGGGAGCGTCGGAATCTCAAGCGGCTTCGGCATCCCCGTCTCCTGCACCGTGGTGTTCCACCAGACCTCGATGCGGGGAGCGGGGAATGGGGAATGGGGAACGGGATTGGCAGAGACGGCATAGATGACGGACTCGTACTTATTCGTGTCGGCGGAAGTCTCGTCGGCGGCGTCGGCCGCGTTGTCTGGCTTTGGAGCCGCGTAGAGGTTCGGGTTCCACACGGGGTCGGACGCAGCCTCGTAGATGTAGCCCGGGCTCGACGGATCGCACTTCGGCGCAAACCCGGGCGCCGTTCCGGCCACGCTGCCCCCGCGTAGCTGCAGCTCGTACCCCACGCGAATCTCCTCCGGCTCAAGCGTGAAATAGTCCGTGTTCGTCCGGAGAATGGAATGGATCGGAACGAACCAGATGTTGTCGTCCGCGACGAGCTTCAGGAGCGACCACCCCTCGCCGAGCGTGTTGAACGTGCCGTCCGTCGCGACGGCGCGCGCGTGCCCTTCCGGCTCCTGATAGCTCATCAAGGTGGCAGTGTAGTCGGACGGCACGTAGATCGGACGCCCCCCGCCATTGTCGCCGCGCACGAAAACGGTGGCGTCGGCCGGCCAGTCGCATGCGTACTGGTCCAGCTCGAACGGCCAGTCCACCTCCATCTCATCCCGCTCCATCCAGTAGACCTCCATGTTCCACGGGGCGTTCTTCGTGGGGCGGAGCGGATAGACGTTGCCGTGCTTGGGACTGTACGAGTACCGTCCCTGATGCTGGTAGTACCAGTCGCCCCGGTTGTCCGTGGAAGCCACGTACGTCGGCAGCGCGCGGAGGCCGGAGGTGTCGTAGCCGCGTCCGTCGGGCCTGAGCGCGCGCCCGATCTCGCCCGTCAGGCGGTTCACCTGCGGACGGCACACCTCCACCACCTGCACGTGGAGGAGACGGTCGAACGTGCCCGTGTCGTAGTAGGCCATCACGGCCTGCCCCTGCAGCTGCCCGTAGGCGTAGAGCGTCTTGGTGGAGGGGTCGACGTAGAGTCCGCTCACGACCTTGTTCGTGACGACCATGGGAATGCCGCCGGCGGAGTTCGTGACGCATCCGTAGCGGATTGTCAGGATCTCGTCGTTCCCAAAGAACTTCACGAACTTTCCGGTGAGGTCGACGCCGGGGGCATTGTACGGGTAGTCCGTCCAGTAGATGCGCCGGGGAC
>JAEEGG010017880.1_pt1 | contig 14524 bp, 10 predicted proteins | sample 9134161 | NCBI WGS metagenome assembly JAEEGG01 (sample SAMN16246543, study PRJNA631951) | gut metagenome | biome: gut microbiome; feature: rumen; material: CR-attached | host: Bos | place: Iran: Karaj | collected 2018-10
TGACAATCTTCGTGAGTATTTGATGGGGATGATATAGCGGGCTTGTCTCCGGCGGGAAGGTACAATTCGTTCCGCTCAGATGGCGAAAAAGGGAGCGGCATCGCTCGCTTGACGGCGAACTCCTCCTTATCCGGGCCCATGGGCCCGGAACGTTCGTCAAACAAAACGCCGTCATGGCCTTGTCAGGGCCCTGGTTCCCCAGGGCCCTTCCCGTCGGCCACCGCTCGCTGCACAAGCCCCACCCACGTCCCTTTTTACGCCAATTCGCTCCAGAATTGCACCTTTCCCGCCTGCGCCAAGGCCCAAAAAAGTTATGCTCGTGCGAGCATCTAAATTGTTTGCGGATTGAAGTTATTGTGCTACCTTTGCAGCGAAGGAAGGCGAATCCGAAATTTGCGTAGTTAAGTCTATTTGCGTCGGTGAGCCTTCCTTTTTTTGTACCCAAATGATTATCAGGTAACTTTGTATAGATAACAATCAATAAAATATGAACGAAGATCTCGACAATACTCAGTTTTCGCCCATTCTTAATTATGATTATGCCGAATGGTTTCAGAGTATTCAATACAATGGGAAGACTCTTAATGATCAGGAAAGGGAAGAGTATCTTCAGATGAGCGATGAGGAGATTGAAAGGTACTCTTCTGGTCTTTCACTGATGTTCAATCTAATGAAAGAGATTAAAGGTAAAAAGGATGAGTCTTGCGATTTTGAGAGAATTCTTTATTCTTCGTTCCTTTATGTTACTATGACGACGGCCGATTGTATAGTTGCAAGTAAATACTTCCTTCTTGCTAATACTGACTACGATAAGCGTTATATGCGTGGCAAGCTGAAAGTTGTTCTCAATGAGGGGTTTAAGAAACTTTATGGCTTCAAGGAAAAAAAAAGATCAGACAATATGGTCTAACTTGTCTAGTTGTATGAAGAATTGTCCAGATGAAGTAAAACGGCAATACCAAGAGCTAACGATTCTTCTTGAGAAACACGCTCAATCTTCTTCATGGTGGAAGGAGGAGCGGGATATGGAAACGCATTTAGAAACAGATAAGTTATATGAATCAAGAATGATCGAAGTGGAGGAAAGCAAAACAATGACTGAGACGGTTAGATTATTGGGCGCCCTTTACGCAGTAGATCTGTTCTAATCCAATGTCCTAAATAGTTATGTAAATGGTCTTCGGGGAATGTATAAGCGGGGTGAATTAATTGGGCAATAGGTTATGATTTCCGCTGAATAATCATTAACTTTGCTTGTTTCACAAGCAAATCTACCTGATGGCAAAAAAAGACAATTCGAAGTCGATCGACTCGGTGTCTGACCTCTTCATCTTTTTGTTTGAGGCCTGTAATATTTTGCGCGGACCAGTTTCTCAGGATGGTTTCAAGGACTATATTACCCCCATTCTATACTACAAGCGCATCAGTGACGTTTATGATGAGGAAACTGAAGCGGCTCTAGAAGAAAGCGGTGATGATAAGGAATATGCATCCCTCCCTGAACAACACCGCTTCGTGATTCCGGAAGGCTGTAGTTGGAACGATATTCGTGAGCGATCCGAGAACCTTGGTGCTGCCATAGTTGGTGCTATGCGTAAAATAGAATTGGCGAATCCTGATACCCTTTACGGCGTCCTAAGTACATTCTCCTCGCAGAAATGGACCGATAAGAAGAACATTTCTGACGGCATAATTCGTGACCTGATTGAGCATCTTTCAACAAGGCGCTTGGGCAACAAAGACTACCCGGCCGACTTAATGGGCGATGCCTACGAAATCCTCCTGAAGAGATTCGCTGATGACAGCAAAGCGAAAGCTGGCGAATTCTATACACCACGTCCTGTAGTCTCTCTACTGGTCCGAATTCTTGACCCTCAGCCGGGAGAAACCGTGTATGATCCCGCTTGTGGCTCCGGTGGTATGCTCATAGAAGCCGTGCATCATATGCACCACGATAACCTTTGCTGCGGAAGCATTTTTGGCCAGGAGAAGAACGTTGTCAACGCGGCCATTGCCAAGATGAATCTCTTCCTCCACGGTGCCTCGGACTTTAATATAATGCAGGGAGACACGCTTCGTAATCCGAAGATCCTTTCTAACGGTGAGCTGGCCACCTTCGACTGCGTGATTGCAAATCCTCCGTTTTCTCTAAAAAAGTGGGGCTCAACAGAATGGTCCAACGACAAATATGGCCGGAACATCTGGGGTACGCCGTCGGATTCCTACGGCGACTTTGCTTGGATTCAGCATATGATTGCCTCGATGGGCCGTGGTAACAGCCGTATGGCCGTTGTAATGCCACAAGGAGTCCTCTTTCGCGAAGAAGAGAAGAGTATTCGAGAGAAACTCATCAAATCCGACCTGGTTGAGGCCGTTGTCACTCTAGGTGATAAACTTTTCTACGGCACCGGCCTTTCACCGTGCTTCCTCATCTTGCGTCGCCTCAAAACTGCAGAGCACTCCTCCCGTATCTTGATGGTTGACGGTTCAAAGATTCTTACCGCACGTCGCGCCCAGAATATCCTCACCCCGGAGGACGTTGACCGTCTGTATGAATTGTATACTGGATATCAGGATCTCGAAGATTTCTCAAAGGTCGTGACAATCAAGGATATTGAGGCCAAAGATTGGAACCTTTCTCCGAACCGGTACATTTCCTATCACAAGGAAGATGTCCGGCCGTATTCTGAAGTATTACAAGAATTCAAGGACGCTCTCAAGGCCGTTCAAGATGCCGAGGCGGCGTTCAGGATAGCAATAAACAGGTAGAGATATGGCGTACAACACAAGATCACTGGTCGCAGGATACCGACTTCCCGGGCAGCCAATCTCCCTGGACGAGATGAAAAGCTTCCTTTGGGGCGCAGCGACACGCCTCAGAGGCCAGATAGATGCCGCCGGTTACAAAGAGTACATCTTTCCGCTGCTTTTCTTCAAGCGCATCAGTGACGTCTATGACGAGCAGTATAAGGGATTCCTGATGGAAGGCGGAGCCGAATATGCCGGAATGCAGGCGGAAGAGCTTGCAATCAAGATTCCTCAGGGCGCTCACTGGGACGATGTTCGTGAAGTTACAGAGAATGTCGGTCAAAAGCTCGTTGAAGCATTCATAGCCATTGAACAGGCTAATCCAGGGTTGGAAATCGACGGCCGCGTGGTCGGCGGTCTGGAAGGCATCTTTGGCCCCAAAGACGGTTGGACTAACAAGGCAAAGATGCCGGATAGCATCATTACTTCGCTTATTGAGGATTTCTCTAGATACAATCTGTCCTTAGCTTCATGTCCGGCTGACGAAATGGGCCAAGCCTATGAGTACCTGGTTGGAAAGTTTGCGGACGATGCTGGTAATACCGCACAGGAGTTCTATACCAACCGAACGGTCGTCACCCTGATGGCGGAGATCCTTCAACCGAAGCCGGACGAGAGCATCTACGACCCTACATGCGGCTCCGGAGGTATGCTTATTAAGTGCCTAAACTATCTACGCGATAAGGGCCAACCGTGGCAGGGGGTGAAAGTGTTTGGACAGGAGATTAATGCGCTTACGGCTTCCATTGCAAGAATGAACCTGTATCTCAATGGCATTGAAGACTTTTCGATTGTACGAGAGGATACTCTTACTCATCCCGCGTTCGTCGATGGCAGTAAACTCCGTAAATTCGATATAGTTCTAGCTAATCCACCTTATTCCATCAAGCAATGGAATCGGGATGCTTTCGCTCACGACTACTGGGGGCGGAATATGTTTGGCACGCCACCGCAAGGGCGTGCTGACTACGCGTTTATTCAGCATATCATAGCATCGATGAGCGATAAGAATGGTCGTTGCGCAATACTATTACCCCATGGAATTCTATTCCGAACCGAAGAGTCTGATGTGAGAAAACAAATGATTCTTTCAGACAAAGTCGAAGCCGTCATCGGTCTGGGGCCGAACCTGTTTTATAACGCACCGATGGAGGCTTGTGTACTTATCTGTAATAACAGAAAGTCAGAGCAATTGAAGGGAAGAATAATCTTTATCAATGCGAAGAATGAGGTCACAAGAAAAAATGCCGAGAGTTATCTTGAGCAGTCTCATATTGAGAAAATAGTATCAGCATATAGAATTGAAAAGGATGTCCCTGATTTTAAGAGAATAGTAGATCTCGATGAGATAGAGCGGAATAAATATGATCTGAGCATTCAAAAATATGTGTTCATCAACGATGTCTCTTCAGACAAGGTTGATTTTAATGATGCTCTTGCAGAATGGGAATCGAGTCATTCTATGATGAGTCTCTTGATGACTGAACTCCTTAATATGCTTTAGTTTATGGAATACAGATTTGACCAGATAGCATATAATAGCACCGAGAAAAAGCAACCCGAAGATCTGGACCGAGTTCATTATATTGGCTTGGAACATCTTGATTCAGGCTGCTTCGAAGTTACAAGATGGGGCTCTGACGTTACTCCGACAGGAGAGAAATTGGTAATGCGTAAAGGCGATGTCCTGTTCGGTAAGAGGCGTGCATACCAGAGAAAAGTCGGAATTGCCCCATTCGATGGAATTTTCTCTGCTCATGGTATGGTACTAAGGCCGAAGGAGAATATCATTGACAAAGACTTTTTCCCTTTTTTCATCGCATCGGATCAGTTTATGGAGCGTGCCGTTCGTATTTCTGTGGGTGGTCTATCTCCAACAATTAACTGGAAAGATCTCAAGGAACAAGTCTTTGAGGTCCCGACTATTAAAGAACAAAAGGTGCTGGCGGATAAGTTATGGACAGCATATAGGCTAAAAGAGAGTTACAAAAAGCTTTTAGTCTCAACAGATGAGATGGTGAAATCCCGATTTATCGCTTGGTCTAGTGAATGGAAGAGTCATACTACCATCCGCGACCTTGTTGACACATCAGTAGATAAAGCTAGCAGAAAGTTTAAGCCAGAAGATATCATTCGTTACATTGATATTTCGTCTGTCGATGGCGAATCCAATAGCGTCATAGGAACCACGGAGTACAAATTCTCAGAAGCACCGTCACGAGCGCAGCAATGTACAAGAAAGGGAGATATTCTTGTTTCAACAGTTCGTCCGAATCTTAAGAACATTGCTGTAAATCAACTTGATGAAGATAATCTGGTGGCTTCATCGGGGTTTTGCGTATTGCGTCCTAAAAAAGAATACTTCGGTCTCATCCTCGCGTATGTCCTTTCGGAGCCATTTACACTGAAGATGGTGGCGGAAGCAAAAGGGTCTAATTATCCGGCAATTCATGATTCAGACATATTGGATTACCCTATCACTGTCCCAGAATCACATGATTTGGCCAGCGTTGGAGTATTCGTTCAGCAGGCCGATAAATCAAAATTTAACGGATTCAAATCCCGATTTATCGAGATGTTTGGGAGTTTCGAAAATACTAAGCCATTATCTGAATGCATTGGTATCACCTTCCCTGGCGAATGGGGTGAGGATGATTCTGATGGCACTGGCGTGAATGTCATCCGAACAACGAACTTCACGAATTCGGGGAAACTTGATTTGACAAATGTTGTGACAAGAAAGATTGACCAGGCGAAGATAGATAAAAAGCATCTGATTCCAGGTGACATCATTCTTGAAAGATCTGGCGGAACAGCTGATAATCCTGTCGGAAGAGTCGTTTATTTCGAAGCTATAGGGACTTTCCTGTTCAACAACTTTACCCAGCTCCTTCGCTGTAAGGACGGGGTGAATAGTCTGTTCGTCTTTTACTCATTATACAATTATTACCACACGCATAAGAGCGAGATCCGGAGCATGGGAAACAAAACCACCGGTATTCAGAATCTCAAGATGGACAAATACTGGGAAATTCCCATTGCAGACGCTTCCCCTGAGCTACAAGATCAGTTTATGTGCTTGTATAAGCAGGCAGAAAAATCAAAATATTTGAGTTAGATAACACGAAACACTATGGCATATTTCAACGAAAACAACACAGTGGAGCAAATGCTCATCAATGTGGCAGAGAAAAATGGGTGGAGATACGTTGAGGCCCAGAATATCCCTCGTCAATATGATGAGATTCTCGTGGGAGAATGGCTCCTGCAGGCACTTCTGCGCCTTAATCCCATCACTGTGGACCAAGCTGAGCAGGTTATCTTTAAACTTCGTGCTGCCGTATCTATTGGCAGCAATGCAGACGAATTGGTCGCGGCAAACGACCGCTTCCGGAAGTTGCTCTTTGAGGAGAATTCCTATCCTTTTGGGGACGATGGAGATAATATCAATATCCGTTTCTTCAGCGACAATCCGGCTGTTCCCAACGATTGCGTCGTAACAAATCAATGGGAGTTCCCCAGGGCCAGCAAGGAAGGAGGGAAACGCTTGGATCTTGTCTATATCATCAATGGCATCCCAATGGTTATCGGCGAAGCTAAATCACCGGTGCGTCCCCAAGTCACCTGGGGAGATGGAGCAATAGACATCGTTCACTACCAGAAGAGCATCCCCGAGATGTTCGTGCCCAATATTCTTTCCTTCTCAAGCGAGGGCCGTGAGATTCAATATGCCGGTGTAGGAGCTCCTGTGGACAAATGGGGCCCCTGGTACGCAGATGAGTCCCGTAAGAAGGGCGACCTTAACGCCGTTGCATACAATTATGGCTTCCTCATTCAGCCTGAAAGACTGATTGACATCTATCGGTTCTACACGGTATTCACAGGCTCTTCAAGCGGCCGCAAGATTAAGATTGTTGCCCGCTACCAGCAATATCTTGGCGGTGAAGCAATAGTGCAGCGAGTTCTCTCGACTTATCGCGCCGGCAAGGGCCCCCGCAAGGGTCTCATCTGGCATTTCCAGGGCTCCGGTAAATCTTGGTTGATGGTTTTCGCGGCACAGAAACTGCGTCGCCAGAGCATTCTGAAGGCTCCGACAGTGATTATCGTGGACGACCGTATTGACCTGGAAGACCAGATTACCGGCGACTTCACCAGGGCGGAAATTCCCAATGTGGAGAACATCACTTCCAAGCAGGAGCTAGAGACGATGATTAGCCAGCGAAAGATACTCATCACCACCATCTTCAAGTTCGGTGATCTGGATGCCGGTGAAGTCATTGACACCCGCGACAACATCATCCTTCTGATGGATGAAGCGCACCGTACCCAAGAAGGAGACCTCGGGCAAAAAATGCGTACAGCTCTGCCTAACGCATTCTTCTTTGGTTTGACCGGTACACCTATCAACCGGAATGATCACAACACCTTTGCCGCGTTTGGCGCTGATGAAGACAAATACGGCTACATCTCCAAATACACCTTCCAGAACTCAGTCGCTGACGGAGCTACACTGGAACTTAACTTCAAGACCGTTCCGGTGTCTATGCATCTGGACGAAGAGAAGTTGCAGGAGGAGTTTGACGCCCTTACTGACCAGATTAACGAGACAGATAAGGAGGAACTTGTTCGCCGTACCAGCGTAGAGGCGTTCTTCACAGCCGAGGACCGCATCAACGAAGTATGCAAGTATATTGTGAGTCATTTCCGCGAATACATTGAGCCTACGGGTATGAAGGCCCAGGTGGTTGTGTACAACCGTGCCTGCTGCGTCAAATACAAGAAGGCGATCGATGCCCTTCTTGGCACAGACGACCAAACTACGATTGTCATGCATACTGGTGGTGATAAGGCTGATGATTACAAGGAGTATCGCCGCACCAGGGATGAGGAAAAGAAGCTGTTGGATCAATTCCGCGACCCTCTTTCTCCCCTTAAGTTCGTCATCGTGACCAGCAAGCTGCTGACTGGCTTTGATGCGCCCATCCTACAGTGTATGTATCTGGATAAGCCGATGAAAAATCATACGCTGCTCCAGGCTATCTGCCGTACCAATCGTACCTACAACGAGAACAAGAAATGCGGATTGGTTGTAGACTTTGTGGGCGTATTCGATGACGTGGCCAAGTCTCTTGCCTTCGATGAGGAGACGGTCAAGACCATCATTAAGAACATCGATGAAATCAAGGCTCTCATTCCTGCCTATATGCAAGAGTGCATAGAATTCTTCCCGGGCGTTGACCGCACCATCGGTGGTTGGGAAGGTCTTTCTGCTGCGCAGCAGTGCCTGAAAGACGAAGGTGTTAAGACCAACTTCGCCAAGAGATTTGCCCGTCTGGCCAAGGCTTGGGAGATTGTCAGTCCCGATGTGTTTCTGAGTCCTTGGCAGGAAGATTACTCATGGCTAGCACAGGTCTACCAGAGCGTGCGCCCTGTGGCCACGGGAGGTTCACTAATATGGACGCTCTTGGGGGCCAAGACCATTGAGATCATCCACCGGAACATTGATACTATCGACATCGGCACTCCGCTTGAAGACTTGGTCGTAGATGCGGATATCATCGACTCCGTGCTTCAGGATGAAAAGTCACGGCAGAAGAAGATCATCGAGGTGGAGAAGATCCTGCGTCTGCGCCTGGGCAACCATAAAGGCGAGCCGAACTACAAGAAGTTTGCGGAGAAATTGGATGAACTCAGACAGAAGATGGAACAAAGCCTCATCACCAGTATCGATTTCCTGAAGCAGCTCTTGCAGCTGGCCAAAGATGTCCTGGAGGAGGAACAGCGTGTCGAGCAGCCACAGGATAAACGTGCTAAGGCCCGTGCCGCCCTCACCGAACTCTTCGAGAGCATCAAGACGGAAGAAACCCCCATAATCGTCGAGCAAGTTGTTAACGACATCGATAATGAGGTGGTCAACATCATTCGTCAGTTCAATGATGCTTTCCAGAGCGTTACCGCCCGTAGGGAAATCAAAAAGAAGCTACGTGCCATCCTTTGGATTAAGTACCAGATAAAGGATCAGGAAGTCTTCGATAAGGCGTATTCTTATATTGAGATGTACTATTAATGACCAGACGCTTCCAAACATTATGAAATAAATGGAATAAGACAAATATGAACCTATTATCTCTTTTCCACGGAACTCTCGGAATCATCACGATATTGTGGCTAATCTTTATCGTCGTCGTATTGATTGCTGCTATCTTGCGATTCCGCACAAAAAGTAAGAAGATTCAGGAGGACTGCGATTCATTAGCTTTTCCTATTTCTGGCGAAGATTTGGAGAAGACCTCTGTTGGAAAACTATTGTTGGATAATCAACTTACACCATCCACGGATTTTGCTGAAGATGTCGTTTCGGTAAATGCTGTAGCGGCAGCCTACAAACTGAATGTTCGCCTAGCTCAGGCAGTTCCCAGTATATTGACCAGTCTTGGTATCCTGGGTACATTTGTGGGTCTTTCCTTTGCGGTCTTACATTTTGACTCATCGTCTTCAGAGAGTATTCGGGCGAGTATCGAGACTTTGCTATCCGGTATGGGAACAGCTTTCTTTACTTCCGTGTTTGGTATGTTGTGTTCGCTGGTGTTCTTGTGGTTCGAGCGCTCTCGTTACAACCAGCTCTGCAACTCCGTTGAAGCGCTGTGCTCTCGCATTAATAAAGCCTACCATCGTTCATCTGAAGGTTTCTTGACGGATGGACTTGGGCTGATCACTGAGAAGATTGATGGCCTCCAGCTCTCTTTTGGCGATGACTTGGACAAGGTCTTTGATGAAAAGGTAACCCCGGTAATGACGGATATCGCCCAGAAATTGGAGAATCCAGCTCAGGCGGTAGTGGATGGCCTTATCGAGCAATTCCGTAGCTTAACTGAAGGTCTTTCTGATAAGCTCATTGAGAAAGTAAATGGAAAGATGAACGACCTGTTGGAGCAATTCATCCTGGCTACAGACGCAATGAAGGAAATCCCGAGTACCATAGACGCCGCAACCAATAATCTTGTCAAAGCGGGAGAGGGTGTTACGGAACAGATTGGGGAATCTGCGAAGGCGTTGAAGGGGATTCCGGAGGAAGTTCATCAGTCTGTAGAAGCCCAAAAGGGTATCACCGAAGAGCTCTCTAAACAGCTGGAAGGCCTCAATTCGATGGAGATGATTTATACTGCTGCCATTGAAAAACTCACAGTTGCCAATAAGGATCTGGCCGACGCGAAGTCGGGCGTCGCTATGCTGACTTCAAAGATTTCTGAAGCTGCTACTTCAATTCAGTCCGCTTCTGCTGGTATGGTTGAAAGCAACACAAAGATGTTGGATGATTTCAGTGAAATCTATGAGCTTAACCGTGCCGTCACCAGCCAGGTCAAAGAGTATAGTGAACGTATCAGTGGTATTGAGAAGGGCCTGCAAGACATCTTCTCTGAGATTGAAAAAGGTCTCGTCAACTATGCCAATACTTCCAAGAGGAATATGCAGGGAATGTTGGATGGGTTCACGACCGCCGTTACCGATGCTACGCAGAGCATCGCAAACGCCACGAATCCTCTCCACGAGTCAATCAGTGGCATTCTCAATGCCTTGGACAAGACAGAACGAAGCGCTCGGGCCTTGCTGGATCGGGTACAAAAGCTTCCCCAGCAGAAAGACTATTGATAAAAGATGAAGCGCTCCAAAGACATAGAGAGTTCAGAGAACCCTTTCTCGTTGTCTATCGGTGACCTTATGGCCGGCGTGCTATTCATCTTTGTTCTACTGCTGGCCTCAACGATGCTGGATATTCAGCAGAAGGCCGAAGCCGATGCCGAGATTGCCAGCCGATACAACAACATCAAGTCGGAGTTATACTTGGACATTGCCAAAGAGTTCCGCGATGATCTTGCCAGCTGGAATGCCGTTGTCGATTCTACAGACCTGTCTGTACGGTTTTTGACCAACGAAGCCGTCGACGCGAAGGTATCGTATTTTTCTAAGGGCAGTTCAATTCCTCAAGATAGTTATAAGTCTATCTTGAGCGATTTCTTCCCGCGCTTCATGAAGATTATTTCAGATCCACGGTATAGGGAAGCCATCGAGGAGATCAGAATAGAAGGTCACACCGATTCGGATGGCGGTTACATGTACAACATCAACCTGTCTCAGAGCCGTGCCCGTGAGGTCCTGAACTACTGCTTGAATATCTCTGACGCGATGGAGGGAGGTAAAGAAATTATGGATTGGGCCAGATATAGGATAACGGCCAATGGTCTTTCATATAGCCATCCCATCCTCAATGCCGATGGCTCTGAAAATAAAGATCTCTCCCGCAGGGTTGAATTCAAGATAAGGACGAACGCAGAGCAGCAGCTCGAGGAAATCGCCAAAATACGCCTGTAAATATGGATCGAGCTGCATTGAAGAAGACATTGGGTTTCGGGTACGACGAAAAGCGCGTATTCGGGTTTGCCGATGCTGGATATAATGCAGATAAACTCAACGCGAATATCGAAAAGCTTACGGCCATCAGCAATGATATGATGGACGTGAAAGATATCCTTCGCGAAGACGAGATTCGCAAGCTCCTGGAATGGCTTCACCGGTTATGGAAAAGAGGAGTCTCGCTCCAAGAGGTTGAGCTCTCGTTTTTGGAAGCTAAAAGCATCGGGTATGGGCTCACGAAAGAAACAGAACTCGATTTCTTACTCTATCTGCATGGCGTTGAGGAGCAAGAACCCAATTGGACGCCATCCTGCCTGAAGGGATTCTTACATAGTACACTTGCGCATTGGTTCGACTTCCAGCCTGGTGTGTGTGAGGCTAACGCTGCTTTCATTCGCAAGCACGTTGAGAAAGAAGCCGGGGAGTTATTGTCAGTTATTCCTTTCATCGAAGAAGATGGTCCGTATAAGTTGGGACTAATCATCCGCAAAAGGGGGCAGTCCTATATGATGGCTCCTCAGGAAGTCTTGATGCCTACAACTCGTATTAACTACCCATATTTTGGCGATACGCTATTGGCTTTTTTTAATAATTATTCCAAGAGGGAATACGACGATTTAAAAGCAGCACTAGACTTGCACAACCAGGCGAGGACTGATAAGGTTCTCATACCCAAACTAATACTAGCGGCGAAATCGTATGATAAAAAGCTTTTGGAACTAGCGACTAAACGAATAGGTGATCCTTTCGATGAATTCAAGTGGGCTGCTATAGCGAGTTTGACGACTGAACAGCGAAATACCCTGACTTTAGCAAGAAAACGGCTTCTGGGCTGGGTAATGCAAGAAGTTGTTCGAGTTTTCTTCGAGGTTTTTTGTCATGACAAGGAGAGGAAGGACTTTTGGACGAAACACGCTCATCAAGTATCCAATTTCTATATTTTTGGATCATACGGTTCACGGAACATAGCTTTGGGAAGGCTCCCATACCAAAGCGTCCAAAGGCATTTTCGGACAGTTGAGTCCACGGTTGACAATTGCGCGTTGGCTATGTATATTGGCGATTATGCGATCGTTGAGTTTACCCAGGTAGGCGCCCTGTATGCGTATAAAGTCAGTGGGCAGAATTATAAGCGGGCTTTTAGTCGAATTAACAACCTGGAAAAGATTGATGATCTAAAGATACCATCTATTCCTATGCTATATGATCTCGATTATAGCCGATTCGCCAAAGAAGGGAAAATGAATCATCAAGGCTATTGGGTCTCGCGTATGGACCGATGGATTGATCATCAGGTTAAGCTCAATATGGATGAAGAGAGTAGCAAGTAGTTAATCATACTATTATTGTCATAATTCAATAAAACTATATGGAAACATTTGACTCCACTAAAAAATCCCTCACTGATCTATTGAGAAGCATCCAAGAAGGAAAGATTCAGCTTCCTGATTTCCAGCGAGGCTGGGTTTGGGATGACAATCGGATTAAAGGTCTTATCGCATCTGTCATTAAATCTTTTCCAATCAGTGTTGTGACGCTGCTCGAAACGGGAGAGAATGTTGCTTTTAAGACAAAGCCTGTTGAGGGTGCTACCGTCTCGGAAGATATTAAGCCGGAGTTCTTGATATTGGATGGGCAGCAGCGTTTGACAAGCTTATACCAGTCTATTGTCACAAATAAAGTGGTCAAGACTAGAAACGCCAAAGGATATGATATTCTTCGGTGGTACTATATCGATATGAAAAAAGCGATGGATCGGGATCTGGACTTGGAGGAAGCCGTTTTTTCCATTAATGAAGATAAAGTAATTACCGGAACTCTAGGCCGTGGAATATTGCTTGATTTGAGTACATCAGAAAAGGAATACGAGAGTCTTATGTATCCCGTGTGTATGATTGATGAGTTCAAATTATGGCGAAGGGGCTTCTTGACATATTGGAACCACGATCCGGAGAAGTCAATATTCCTCGATAAGTTTGAAGAAAGTGTGATAGATAATTACAGCCATTATAATGTGCCAATCATTATAATGAAAAAGGAGAATTCTAAGGAAGCCGTTTGCCAGGTTTTTGAGAAAGTGAATACCGGAGGTGTGTCTCTTACTGTTTTTGAATTGCTTACTGCTACTTATGCTGCGAGTGGTTTTGATTTGAAACGAGATTGGGAGACGATTCGAAATCAGTTTAGTGACACCAAAGTACTGAAGTTCACGAGTAACACTGATATCATTCAAGCCATAACCCTTCTCTCAACATACAAAAAACGAGCTGCGGCCATATACTCGGGCGGGGAATCCGATAAATTACCTGCTGTCAGTGCAAAGAGAAAGAATATGCTTGAACTTAAAGTTGAGGAGTATCTGGAATCAAGAGACGACATTGTAAAAGGTTTCATTACCGCAGCTAAAATTTTGACAGACAATCATATATTTACGGCTCGAGATCTTCCCTACACAACCCAATTGATTCCAATGTCTGCAATAATAGCAGTATTGGGTGATAGTATTAATAGCTTTGGGTATAGGAAGAAATTGATGCGATGGTTCTGGTGTGGTGTTTTTGGTGAACTATATGGATCTGCGAATGAAACCCGCTACGCCTTGGATATCCAACAGGTGGTTGACTGGATACTGAAGGATGCCACAGAACCACAGACCATATACGATGCAAACTTCTCTCCGTCTCGATTGAACACCCTTCGAACTAGGAACAGTGCGGCGTATAAAGGCATCTATGCGTTACTCCTGGAAGAGAATACGAAAGACTGGTTAACCGGTTCCAAGATTGATAATATGACCTACTTCAAGGACTCTATTGATATTCATCATATTTTCCCGCGCCATTGGTGTGAAAAGAATGGTATCCCTCGGAGCGATTTTGATACGATTATCAATAAAACACCGCTTTCTAAAGGAACCAACATCTTTGTAAGTGGAGAGGCACCGAGTAAGTATCTCGTCCGTTTGCAGAAAACGGCTCAAGCATCAACAGAAGAAATTGATGCTCTCTTACGTGGGCATTTGGTGAATCCTGAGATTATTCGTTCAGACGATTTTTATGCCTTCATAGCAGACCGGAAAGAACAAATTCTTCAACGGATTGAACAAGCTACTGGGAAGGCGATTATTAGAGACGTAGCTATTAATGTCGACGAAGGAGTATTCGCCGAAGATGATCTAACAGAAGAAGAGGAGTGAGCTATTAACGTGCGCAGAATAATTGGATAAAGTACCAGATCGGAGATTGAGTATACTAAGAATAACGGCAAGAAGGTTCTTTATCTCGAATTATAATTAATCATATGT
>JAEEGG010017883.1_pt1 | contig 14521 bp, 10 predicted proteins | sample 9134161 | NCBI WGS metagenome assembly JAEEGG01 (sample SAMN16246543, study PRJNA631951) | gut metagenome | biome: gut microbiome; feature: rumen; material: CR-attached | host: Bos | place: Iran: Karaj | collected 2018-10
AACGTGCTAAAATCTTACAGTAACTAATAGAAACAGTTTCTTCCTGCGGGCATAGTTCATTGGTAGAATGAAAGCTTCCCAAGCTTTAGAGGTGGGTTCGATTCCCATTGCCCGCTCCAATAAAAAATAACTCCTGTCATAGCGGCAGGAGTTTTTTGTTTTGGTGAGGGGTTACGGTTTAGCGTTTTTCATAGTAATGGTGACTTCCACTGTGGCGTTTTCCGGCAGCTCTTCCGGTTTTTTGCAGGAGAAGAGCGTGACGGTGTTCTGTTCGATTTTGCGGATGACGGCAGGAAATTCTTTTTTGCTTCCGGTGGCGCTCACACTGGCTTCCATTCCTTCGGCAAGCCGGGAGTCTGTGATTCCGGTCGTGATTTTTATCGTACAGTCTGTGGCAGACAGAATCCGCATGACAGGCTGTTCTTTTTTTACCGCTTCCCCGTTTTTGGCTAAGATCTGCCGGACAGTACCCGTGGCGGGGCTGACGATTTCACTGCCTTCCACGGTGAGGACCGCAGCGTCATAGGCCGTCCGATTCTTTTGCACCTGCTGCTCCAGTTCAGCCAGCTCTTCCGGGGTGTAAGAGCGGCTGGCCTGTTCGTAGCGGGCCTGGGCAGCAGCAAGCGTGGCCCGGGCGCTTTGCAGGTTCAGTTCTGCCTGCTGCAGCCGGATACGGCTGATGCCTCCCACTTTGTACAGGCGTTCCATCTTAGTATAATTCTGTTCGGCGTTTTGCACTTCGGCCCGGGCGCTTTGCAGGGTGGCAGCGGCTGAAGCGCGGCCGGCTTCCTTATTTCCCTGGGTGGCGTTGTTCAGACGGGCCTGGGCTTTGGCCAGTTCGGCAGCAGCTTTCCCCACTTCCGGATTCTCGTCCTGTGTCCCCAGTCCAAAGAGGGGCTGCCCTTTGCGGATGCGCTCTCCCGGTTCCAGGATCAGGCCGCGGACCTCTCCGTCCACCGGCGCCTTGACTGTATACAGGACAGCTTCCGTCTTGCCTTTCAGGCGAATGCTTTTTTCGGTTGTCTGCGGTTTGCTGCAGGCTGCGGTAAAGAGTAAACAAAACAGCAGCAACAGCATACATACTTTTTTCATGGTGTGTCTCCGGTAAAAGGAATCTGTGATTCCTTAAGATTGTATTACATTTTCCTGTTGTTGTCACATAATATTATAAAAAAACGTCTTTTTTGTGAACGGGGGGAAGTTTGCAAATTCTTCATAAAAATGAATGTAAAGAAGTTTACAATGAAGTGTAAAATGTTATATAATACCATAGAAAAGTGTTTTAAATGTTATAAGATACAGAACGATTTTTTGAAAAATGTAAATATTTTCTCACAGAAAAGGAAACGCTGATGTTTTTTGATAATTACGATACCCCTGTGTTCCGTCCTCCCAGTGAGGCGAACAGTTTTATCCTGCGGGTGACCCGGGGCTGTGCCCATAATAAATGCACATACTGTAATATGTACCGGGGCGTACCCTTTCAGGTGCTGACCGATGAAGAAATTGCCCGGCAAATGGCGCTGGCTTATTCCTACAACCGGGACGGCGTGCGCCGGGTCTTTCTGGCTGACGGCGATGCGCTGGTTTTGAGCACGGACCGCCTGCTGCGTATCCTGCATGCGCTGAAGCAGTATTTCCCCCATCTTCAGCGGGTCTCTTCCTATGCCGCGCCCAAGGATATTCTGCGGAAAACGCCGGAAGAACTGGTACAGCTGCGGGAAGCAGGGCTGAAACTCCTGTACTATGGCATGGAAAGCGGCGACTCCGTCACCTTGAAAGCCGTGAACAAAGGCGTAGACGGGCCTCAGTCCATTGAGGCAGGCAGGCGTGTGGTTGAAGCCGGCATGAAGCTTTCCATCATGATCATCCTGGGAATCGCAGGCGTGGAAGGCAGCGAGCGCCACGCACTGGAAACGGCGAAAGCAATCAGCCAGATACAGCCTACCATGCTGAGCGCCCTGTGCCTGATGCTGTACCGGGGCAGCGAACTGAAAGAACAGTTTGAGCGGGGGGAATTTCATCCTCTTTCCCCGGGCGGTCTGATGCACGAGCTGCACCGGATTCTGGAACATGTGGAGCTGCCGGAACATTGCCATACGATATTCCGGAGCAATCACGTTTCCAATTATGCCAATTTCGCAGGCAACCTGCCGAAAGATAAAGAACGTCTGCTGGTGGAAGTGCAGATGGCGGCAGAAGAACTGGATAAACTGAAAACCTGGGATGTTTATAACGACGACAGGTATTGATGGGAATTATACTAAGACTGATAGAGTGAGGAAGATACACCTGCCAGCAGTGTGTATCATGCGTGAATTGTATGCAGTATAAAGGATTACGAAGAAGGATTGCCAAAACGGTGGCTGCCGGACTGGTGGCATCTCTGTATCTGGGGTGGGGGTCGCAGCTGCTTGCGGCTCCGGTGATTACCAATATGCCCCACCGGGCGGACGGCACGCGTATTATGGGCAGCCAGCCAGTACCCAAAGAGATGCCTCGGGATGTGGTGGTGAAGACAAAACCGGCCACACCCAAGCCGGCGACGCCACCTACCCAGGCAGCGCCTAAAGCGGAGGCTCCGAAACCAGTAACGCCCAAGCCGGCGACGCCGCCTACCCAGGCAGCACCCAAAGCGGAAGCTCCGAAACCGGCCACTCCAAAGCCGGCGACGCCGCCCACTCAGGCAGCTCCCAAAGCGGAAGCTCCGAAACCGGCCACTCCAAAGCCGGCGACGCCGCCTGCCCAGGCAGCACCCAAAGCGGAAACACCGAAACCGGTCACTCCGAAGCCGGCGACGCCGCCTGCCCAGGCAGCGCCCAAAGCGGAGGCTCCAAAACCGGCCGCACCAAAGCCGGCGACCCCAAAACCAACGGTAAAACCGGCAACAGACAAATTGCCGACAAAACCGCCCGGCCTGGAAACGAAAAAGCCTGATTCGGTGAAACCGGCTGCCCCGGCAAAGACAAAGAAAGCGAAGAAACCGGCAAAGCCGGAACAGGTAAAAGCGGTTTATAAGGTGGGGGACAAGGGATGGAAAGTCAAACAGGCGCAGCAATACCTGCAGAAACTTGGCTTTGATCCCGGCGAAACAAGCGGGCAGTTTACCAAAGCGACACGCAAAGCCCTGCGCAAGTTCCAGAAAAAATATAAACTGAAAGAAACCGGAAACCTGGATAACGCGACCTATGAAGAACTGAAATGGCAGGCGGAAGCCAAGGAATACGGCGGCAATGTGGCCAGCACCAAAATCCTGAAAACGGCGGCCCAGTACAAAGGCGTGCCGTACGTGTTTGGCGGAACCACACCGCGAGGCTTTGACTGCTCCGGATATGTACAGTATGTGTTTGCCAAACACGGGATACGCCTGACGCGTACGGCGGATACCCAGGCGCGGGAAGGCAAGTTTGTTTCCAGGAAGAATCTGAAACCGGGAGACCTTGTATTCTTTACCACATACGAACCCGGCGCGTCCCATGTAGGGATCTATGCCGGCAATAACCTGTTCTGGAACGCAACCAGTTCCAGAGGCATCATGCTCAGCAATTTAACTGACAGCTACTGGGGACCGCGATACTATACGGCCCGTCGGATCCTGACCGGTAACGACCGCAGCCGCTGAAACAGATGAATGGGGAGAGAGAGGGAATCTGCAATGATTCGAGAAAAAAGAAATAAAGAAAAATTAACGGCTTATTATAATAAATTCATGGATGACGGCATCGTGGACCCCAACGTACATCCCTGGGTGGCGGAATCCTGGCAGCGCTGCCGGAATCTCCGTCTGCCCCATGAAACCATGCCCAGGGTCAACCGTCTGACCCGGGAACAGATCCTGGAACATCAGAAAACCCATGCGCATGTGATGGAATATGTGGACGGACTGTATGAACAGAATAAACAGCATTTTAACTCCCATAACCTCAGTATGCTGCTGATCGACAGCGAGGGATACATAATCAAAAATTATGCTATGCCCTTTTTCCAGCGCGTCATGGATGATATCCAGGGAATGCGCGTACTGGAAAGCGATATCGGAACGTCCAGCATCAGTGTTGCCCGGGAACATAACGTACCGTTCCTGATGTTCGGACCGGAAATGTGGATCCGGGAAAGCCATAACGGGGATGCCTGCAGCGCGCCGATCTGCGTGCAGGGAAAAATCCGTTATATCCTGTCATTCTGCTCGGTAGACCAGAGTGAACTTCCCTACGACCTTTTGCTGTCGCTGCTGATGACCATGAAATATTCCGTGGAGAAGTATCTGGAGATGCTGATCTATTGGAACGTGCAGAAGATGATCCTGAACGAGCTTCCGGTCAGCGTGTACTGGCTGAACCGGGATGAGAAGATACAGTATTGCAACGAAAACGGGAAGAAACGGTTAGACGGGAAGAGTTCTCTTTCGGATGTGTTCCTGAACTATGAACATATTCCGGTACGGCAGGCTCTGGCAGGGAAACCGGCGTACCGCCGTGAAATACCTTGGATCACTGCAGACCGCACTTATGAGGATATAACAACGGCTTTGCCTGTCCGGCTGGGCCAAAATGTGGAAGGGGCCGTGCTCCTTTCCATGTCCATTGAGGATTTAAAGACCACCATTGCCCACGCTACCGGTTACAGCAGCCGGTACAGTCTGTACAGCATGGTAGGAGAAACGACGGAGTTTCTGGCGCTGCAGCACAAAGCGACGCGGATCGCCAGGGCGGACAACAATATTTTGCTGCAGGGAGAACCGGGTACCGGCAAACAGCGCCTCGCTCACGGTATCCATCAGGCCAGCGCCCGGGCAGCGGCCCCTCTTATCGTTGTGAAATGTTCGGACGAGTCACCCAAGGCGATGGAAGAAGAATTTTTCGGCAGGCCGGACGGTGATAATCCGCCGACAGCAGGGAAATTGGAACTGGCCATGGGGGGAACCCTGTTTATTGATGAAGTGGAAAAACTGCCGGTCAGCTTAGGGGACCGGCTGGCGGACGTTTTGCAGAACGGATTGCCCATACCAGGATCCCGGGAACGGAAAAAGCTGAATATCCGTGTGATCGCAGCCTGCGACAGCAACCTGAAACGTCTGGCGGACAAAGGGCTGTTTAGCCGCAAACTATTTGAAATGGTGCTGGATACGGTCATGCGCATCCCACCGCTGCGGGAACGGGTGAAGGACATTTCCGTGCTGGCCAACCATATCCTGGCGGAAATGAGCGCCCAATACAACATGCCACAGAAACATCTGAGCCCGGAAGCGCTGAAGATGCTGACCGGCTGCAGCTGGCCCGGCAACATCAAACAGCTGCAGGGCGTGATCGAACGGGCTTTCTTCCATGTGCCCGGCAGCCTCATTGAAGCGGAAGATATCAAGATGCCGGTAGACAAAACCATGGAAAAATCCTGGAAATATGATAAAGATGCCTTTATCTCCGTATGGAAATCCGCCGGCGGCAATATTTCCAAACTGGCCTCCATGCTGGACGTCAGCCGCGTAACCCTGTACCGGTATCTGAAAAAATATAACCTGGGGCCGGGTTCGGCAGAAAAGAAAAACTAAAGGAACTCTGACACATGCGCTTACGAAAGAAACCCTGGATCGAAAAAGCAATGCCGGAAGTGATCGAGGCGGGCTTTTTGTACAGGGAACATATAGAACGGTTTAAAGGCCGCTGGCAGGAACGGTTCCCGGGCAAAGAGATCTGCCTGGAGATCGGCTGCGGAAAAGGCGGCTTTATTACGGGAATGGCTGCGCTGCACCCTGAAAAAGCCTTTATCGGCATCGAGACCCAGTTTGACATTTCCTATTATCCGGCCCGCAAAGCGATGGAAGCGGGGATGGACAACATGGTGATCCTCAATGGGGACGCAGCGTATATGGAAGACTGGTTTGCACCGGGAGAAATCAAAACTCTCTACCTGAATTTCAGCGACCCCTGGCCCAAGGCGAAGCAGGCGAAACGCCGCCTGACCCACCGGAACTTTCTGGGCCTGTACCTGAAGCTGATGGGTGTCGGCGGACGGTTGTTCTTTAAAACGGATAACCGGAAGCTGTTTGATTTTTCCGTGGAAGAATTTAAAGAATTCGGACTGGAGATCCACGGGCTTTCCTATGATCTGCATCACAGCAGCTATCGGAATGAAGTCCAGACGGAATACGAGAAAAAATTCAGCGGGATGGGAACACCCATAAACTATTGCGAAGCCGTTTTTACGGAAAACTCGGGCAAAGTGGTTACCCGTTCCCCCCGGAATATCCGTCCGGAAGAAAGCCCGTCATAATACGAGGATACTAACACACATTATGCGAGAACGATTCATGTTATGGGAAAATCCCAAAGACGCCATTATTACGCTGATGATCCTGCTGATGGTCATCGGCTGCGTGAATGTGTTCAGCGCCAGCTTCGTCAGGGCGGAGGCTATGACCGGAAATCCCTACCACTTCCTGGTCCGGTATCTGGGATACGCGGCAGCCGGCGGACTGGTGTTCTGCGTCACGGCCTTTTACGTGAACTATAAACGGCTGATGAGCCCGCGGTTTTATATGGTCGTTGCCGGTATTACCATAGTTTTGCTGGCGGCGACACTGGGAATCGGAACCGTGGTAAACGGTTCCCGGCGCTGGATCTATATCGGCGGCTTTTCTCTGCAGGCATCGGAATTGGCCAAGGTTTCGGTCATCCTGATGGCGGCGTCTTTTTTGGGAGACCGGCTGCAACGGGGCCTGCGGGTCAGCCTTTTGGGGTATCCGTCGAATCAGGCGCTGTTTTTTGCCGGAGTGTTTGCGGCCCTGATTTTCCTGCAGCCGGATATGGGAACCGCTACCATTGTGTTTGCGCTGATGCTGGGCATGTATGTACTGGCAGGAATCCCCAAAATGCAGATTTTGTCTCTGGGAGGCCTTGGCGTACTGATCTGCGCCCTGGCCATGATGGCGCCCTACCGCCGGGCCCGTATCTTTCTCTGGCTGGATCCTTGGAAGGACGCCCAGGGCGGCGGGTACCAGATGACCCAGTCCCTGATGGCCATTGGCAGCGGCGGACTGACGGGGCTTCCCTGGGGTCAGGGCTCCAGTAAATTCTTTTACCTGCCGGAAGCCCATACGGACTTTGCCTTTGCCATTTTCTGCCAGGAATGGGGCTATATCGGCGCGTTGTTTTTAATCGCCTGCTTTGTGATCATGGCCTGGGCCATGGTTACCATCGCCATGAATACGAAAGACCGGAGAGGGTACATGCTGGTAGCCGGAGCTACCCTGTTCCTGATCGGGCAGGCTGCGGCCAACATGGCCATGGTCACCGGTCTGTTCCCGGTTATCGGTGTGCCGCTGATGTTTATCAGTTACGGCGGTACATCTCTGATTGCAAATATGTTTACCCTGGGGCTTGTCGTAGCGGTATACCGGAATGAAAGCGCCCGGGAGACTATGGAAGAACGCATTGCGGCCGGCCTTCCCCCTACGGAGGAGAACAGGCTGCGGGTGGTCTCCTCGAACCGGAACAGGAGGCCCTTCGAATGAAACGAATCAAGTTTACGTTACAGGACAGCCGGAACCGTCTGTTGTTTCTGGGCGGTCTGATTCTGTTCATGTTCATTGCCGTGGCCATCAAGCTGCTGTGGATTCAGATCGTCAGCGGCACGGAGCTGGGGAAACGGGCTACCATACAGGTTACAGACAAAATCAAACGACATACGCCCCGGGGGCGGATCGTGGACCGGAACGGGGAAGAACTGGCGGTCAGCATCATGGTGCATTCCCTGTATGTGAATCCCGATGAGATGAACAAGAGCGCCAAACCAGGCAAAGAGAAGGCAGAATACCGGGACATCCCCCGAATCGCAGCCCAGAAACTGGCGCCGGTTCTGAACATCAGTGAAAAGGCTTTGTATGAAGACTTTACACTGAAAGGCCAGTTTGTCTGGGTCAAGCGCATGCTGGAACCGAAAGACTATGAACAGGTCGTAAAGATTATTAAAGAAAATAAACTGCCGGGCCTGCATTTTGTTGCCGAAAGCAAACGCTATTATACGAAAAAATCCATGGCAGCCCAGGTGCTGGGCTTTGTAGGAACGGACGACAGCGGGCTTTCCGGACTGGAACTGGCGCTGGACAGCATTCTGAAAGGCGCGGAGATGCGCCAGACAAAAATGGTGGACGCCATGGGCCGCACCATTGCCGACCAGGACACGGACCTGGAAGAAAACCGGGAAAAAATCCAGGTGGCCACCGTGTATCTGACCATCGACAGCAAGATGCAGTTTGTCATCGAAGACGCGCTGGATGACGCCATGAAACGGACCAATGCGGCAGCCGCCGCGGTGCTGATCATGGATCCCCATACCGGGGCGATCCTGGCCATGGGCAGCCGGCCCACGTTCGATCCCAATCATTTTGGGAAGTACCCGGCCGTCAACTGGCTGAACCGGGCCATCTCCATTATTTACGAACCAGGTTCCGTCTTTAAACCCATCGTCGGCACCATGGGCCTGTCGGAAGGCCTTGTAACGCCGGATACGCCCATCAACGATACCGGCTCCATCCGCATTGCGGACCGGGTCATCAGCAACTGGGACGGCTCGGGCATGGGGATGTGCAAATTTGAAGATATCATCAAGTACTCCATCAACACCGGCATGGTGCAGCTGGGCATGAAACTTGGCGCCCAGCGGGAAATCGAGTGGGCCAAACGGTACGGCTTCGGCACTGCCACCGGCATCGAGCTGCCCAGCGAGGAAGACGGGATCCTGTACGATCCGAAAAATATGTATGAGCCGGATATTGCCACCCTGGCTATCGGGCAGGGCATTGCGGTAACGCCCCTGCAGGAACTGCGGGCCATCTGCGCCATCGCCAACGGCGGGGAACTGCTGCGGCCCTACATCATCGACCGCATCGTGGCTCCTAACGGCGAAGTGATCCGCAAAGGAAAAAAACAGGTGGTACGGAACGTGATTAAGCCGGAAGTGGCGGCCCAGATGCGTACCATGATGGAAAAGGTGGTCAGCGAAGGCGGCGGCAAAACCGCCCGGATCAAAGGCTACCGGATCGCGGGTAAAACAGGTACCGCCCAGAAGATCGCCGAACAGGGCGGCTATGCACCGGGAAAATACATCGCTTCCTTTGTAGGCTTTGTACCGGCGGACAAACCCCAGTATGCCATGCTGGTCATGTTGGATACGCCCCGGGGCGCATTCTACGGTTCTCAGGTATCCGCGCCTATTTTCCGCGACACCCTGCAGCAGATCCTGGTGGCCAAGGGCATACAGCCCAGCAACAGCGAAGGCCTGCCCAGCTTTGAAGCCCACGTAAAACCGGGACAGCGAGTGGAAACGCCCAAGTCGCTGCCTGCCTTGAAACAAAAAGGAAGTAACTGGATCGTTCCGGACTTTTCCGGTTTCGATGCCCGGGCCATTACCGGAGAACTGCAAAAAGGAAATCTGGTGCTGGAGCCTTACGGTTCCGGAAAAGCCTATAAACAGAAACCTTCCGGCGGTACGGAAGTGCAGCCCGGAACAAAAATAGAAATTTGGTTTCGGTAAATGAGATTTTAGGGTATAATAGAAAGCGTAAACGCAAACGGTAGCAGTATCGAAAAGCGCACATAAAAATTTTGTTAAGTTATAAAGAAGTTACAGGGAGAGGAAGAAAAGGAGGAGTTGCCATGTTGTCTGATATCGAAATTGCCCAGCAGGTAAAAATGCTGCCTGTTACGGAGATTGCGGAAAAATTGGGGATTGATCAGGAAGATTTGGAGCTGTACGGAAAATATAAAGCCAAACTTTCCTATGATCTGATCCGCAAAGTGGAAGACCGGAAACCGGGAAAGCTGGTGCTGGTAACAGCCATTACCCCGACTCCGGCCGGGGAAGGGAAATCTACCACGACGGTAGGTCTGGCCCAGGGCCTGCAGAAAATCGGGAAAAAAGTAATCGTTGCCCTGCGCGAGCCCTCGCTGGGTCCCTGTTTCGGTATCAAAGGCGGCGCGGCTGGCGGCGGCTATTCCCAGGTGGTGCCCATGGAAGACATCAACCTGCACTTTACCGGCGATTTCCACGCCATTACCTCCGCCCATATGCTGCTGTCCGCCATGCTGGATAACTCCATCCAGCAGGGGAACCCGCTGAACATTGACCCCCGCCGGATCATCTGGAAACGGGTCGTGGATATGAACGACCGGGCCCTGCGGAACATTGTCATCGGCCTGGGCGGCAAAGCCCACGGCGTACCCCGGGAAGACGGCTTTGACATTACCGTGGCCAGTGAAGTCATGGCGATCCTCTGCCTGGCTTCCAACTTACATGACTTGAAAGAACGGCTGAAACGAATTGTTGTGGCTTACAACTATGACGGCAAACCGGTTACGGCGGAAGACCTGCATGCGGCCGGCGCCATGGCGGCTCTGCTGAAAGATGCGGTAAAACCGAACCTGGTCCAGACACTGGAACATGTGCCGGCCATCATCCACGGCGGTCCCTTTGCCAACATCGCCCACGGCTGCAACAGCGTTATGGCCACCCGTACGGCCCTGCGGCTGGCTGACTTCACCATTACGGAAGCCGGATTCGGCGCTGACCTGGGCGCGGAGAAATTCTTCGATATCAAATGCCGTCAGGCGGGGCTGGCTCCGGACGCCTGCGTGCTGGTAGCCACGGTCCGCGCCCTGAAGATGCACGGCGGCGTAGCCAAAGCAGATTTGAAAGAACCCAACGTGGAAGCGGTGAAGAAAGGCCTCCCGAACCTGGGCAAGCATATTGAAAACATCTTTAAGTTCGGCGTACCTGTGGTGGTTGCCATAAACATCTTCGCCCAGGATACCAAAGAAGAACTGCAGGCCGTCTACGATTTCTGCGCCGGCATGGGCGTCAACGTAGCCCTCAGCGACGTATTCGCCAAAGGCGGCGAAGGCGGCGTGGAACTGGCCAAAGAAGTGGTTGCCCTGGCGGAGAGCGGCATGGCCCGCTTCAAACCCATTTATCCGGAGAACATGTCTCTGCGGGAAAAGGTTGCTACCATTGTGAAGGAAGTGTACGGCGGCGACCGGGTGGAATTCCAGACCAAAGCAGCTCAGGCCCTGGACCAGTATGAAAAAGAAGGCTACGGCAACCTGCCGGTCTGCATGGCCAAGACCCAGTACTCCCTGTCGGATGACCCGGCCCTGTTAGGCGCTCCTTCCGGCTTCACCGTAAATGTAAAGAACGCCAAGATCAGCGCCGGCGCCGGCTTCATCGTCATTTACACCGGCGACATCATGACCATGCCGGGCCTGCCCAAGAAACCGGCTGCGGAAAGCATTGACGTAACGGATGAAGGCAAAATCAGCGGACTGTTCTGATTGCTTCTTCTGCTGAGTGTATAAACCCATTGACAGACATTCCCCCTAATCAGGGAATCCTTAGTAATTAAACCAAATCGAGACCGACAGATGTTCCTGTCGGTCTCTTGCTATCGAAGAGGAAATGCATATGGAAACATTGGTAATGAGCGGCCGTCCTGTGGCGGATGCGTATAAAGAACAAATCAAAGAAAAAGTGGAAGCGGCGCAAAAATCCGGAAAGAAAGTCACGCTGGCCATTCTGACCGTGGGCCAGGACCCCGCATCCTTTGTGTATCGGAAGCGGCTGCTGAAAATTACGGAAAGCCTGGGCATCGGCAGCCGTTGTGTGGAACTTCCGGAAATGGCCACTACGGAAGAAACCGTTGCGGCAATCCGAAAACTGAACGAAGATCCGGACGTCACCGGCATCCTGCCCATGATGCCCATGCCGAAACAGGTGGACGGGGACGCGGTCGGTGCGGCTCTGGCTCCGGAAAAGGACATGGACTGCCAGAACCCGGCCAACGGCGGCGCCCTGCTGATGGGGAAAGGCCGCTGGGCTGCCTGCACGCCCCGGGCTTGTATGGCGATGCTGAAATTTTATAAGATTCCGCTGGACGGAAAGCATGCGGTCGTGTTGGGCCGCAGCAACGTGGTGGGCAAACCGGTGGCATTGCTGCTGCTTCAGGAAAACTGTACCGTTACGGTCTGCCATTCCCATACAAAAAACCTGCCGGAATTGGTCCGGCAGGCGGATATCGTTGTGGCGGCCATTGGAAAAGCCGGTTTTGTTACGCCGGATATGGTGAAACCCGGCGCGGTGATCGTGGACGTGGGAATCAACGTGACGGAAACCGGGATCGTAGGCGATGTGGCGCCGGAAGCGACGGAAAAAGCTTCGGCCTTTACCCCGGTGCCCGGCGGCGTGGGCGTGGTCAGCAACGTGATGATGATGGACGCGGTGGTGCGGAACGTATAAATTTTTTTACATCCCAATTATAATTCCGCCGCCGTGTCCATGGTGGTGGCGCCCGTGGCCCCAGCCGAAGCCGATGCCGATCCCAATCGGCCAGCCTCCGGAAGTCCGGTTTTCTTCCCGGGCCACATCTTTTTCATCCATTACCGTGAAGTTGAGGGTCTTGCTGGTTATGTAACCGCCAATCTCTACTTCTGCCAGCACGTCGCCTTTGCCCCGGGTGACACCGTACACCCACTGCTGGCCCTGCTCGTCTGTTTTGATGGTGAGGGTGTTTTCGTTGAGGCTGGTCAGCGTCAGCTTGTAGGGAATGCTGCCCGGGACCCGGATCAGTACTTTGCCGACCCCATCCTGGGGTATTTTTTTGTATGCGGGATAAATCTCAACCTTTGCCAGCAGCTTTTCGGTGGTGCCGTCCAGCAGTTCCGTACGGGCTTCCCCGGGGAAGCGGCGAAACACGCAGCTGTCGTCCTTGGCCAGCAGGAAATCGCCGGTTGCTTTGGTGCTGTTGGGAAGGAACGCCCTGACATGATAAAAGTAATCGCCTGTGAGGGTTTTGTCCATGCGGTAGCTGTAGTCTACCTGGGGATCCAGCCCGGTTTCTTCCGGGTTGATGTACAACAGTCTGGCAACTGCCTGGTCCAGCTTTTTGCCCTCGGTAATGTAATAATCGGACTGCGCCTTTTCACGGGCGGCCTTACGGACGGCAGGGGCTTTTGAGGCAGGCACGACGGCGCCGTCTTTATAAGTTTGCGCGGAAGAATCCGCTTTCCGGATTTCGGCGGCGCTGACAGCTGACGAAGCGGTCAGGCCTGCGGTGAGAACGGACAGTGTGACAAGCCCTGCGGCCATGGCTTTCCATTTTTTCATGGTGAAGAACCTCCCCATCTGTATTATTCTGGTTTTATTATAAATATAAAATTAATTTTTGACAAATGCATGGCAAAACCAAAACTATATACAAAACGTGAAAATCCCCTGTCGAATCGGCAGGGGATTTTGCATAAAGGGGGGAAGTTAGATTTTATCTTGTTTGCGGCGCCGGCTTATAAAATGGGGAAATGTTTGGGCCGACGATGCCGCTCAGATTGCAAAACAATTAAGCTTGCGCAGGAGCTGCCGCTTTGGGACCCTGGCCGTTATGAGGCCGGTGTGCTCCTCTGGGACCGCCAGGTGCTCCCTGACCGGGGCCGGGGCCGAAACGGTGATGAGCTTTCTTCCACTGCTCTTTTTCTTCCGGAGTCATCTGTTTCCATTTCTTCCAGAACGCTTCCATCCGTTCCTGCTGGCGCTTATCCCGCTCCAGGAAACGTTTCTTTTCTTCCGGGGTCATATTCTTAATGCGTGCGTTCACCATTTCGTCGTGTTTCTTTTTGAAGTAATCATGCCGTTCGTCTTCTGTCATTTTGGCAATTTTGTCACGCTCGGCCTTCTTGGCGGCCTGGCGTTTTTCAAAGTGAGCCTTCTCTGCATCGGTCATGTTCTTCGTGCGCTCTTCGTTGACGCGGCTGATGAACTTTTCGGTGGCTTCCCGCCGTTCCCTGTCGGACATGCTGCCCCAGTTGGCAAAGAACTGTTCCCGTTCTTTGGCTAACTGCTGGCGCTGTTCCCTGCTCAGCCTGCCGGGCCGGCCCAGATCGTCTCTGTGGCGGGCTTGATGCCTCCCGACATGATGCTTGCCGGGACCGCCGTGATGCCCGTTGAGTTTGTGATGGCGCGGGCCGGGCTTATGATGACCGTCCTTATAGGACCGGAAGGGGCGGCCTTTTTCAGTGCCCGGAACCTGCTGCTCAATTTTTTGGTTGTAATCCTGACCGCTCTGCTGGGTTGCAGCATCTTCCGCCTCTGTAGCGGCAAATGCGGAACCTGCCAGTAACGTGGCTAATATGCCTGCGGCAACCATGCTTTTTTTCCAGTACTTAAACATCTTCATCTCTCCTTCTTTTTATGATTTAGTGTCTTTTCGTCTGCGTCTTGTCTACGGAACCGGCGGACGGGAAAGCCTGCTGCTGTCTGAAGGGGGTCGGCCGTGCCAGTTCTCTGTGGTGCAGCCTGCCTGTGTGCCTCCGGTTCGACTATATAATACTGCCTGTGTATGACAAAATCATGTCATTTTCAGAACAAAACTATGTTTTTTATGATTTATAATTTTAAACTGCATCCGTGATTTTTGCAAAAACAGTTTTAATGAAAGAAGTTTTGATGTATAATTATGTTGTATAAGTGTCTTTGTAAGTCT
>JAEEGG010017887.1_pt1 | contig 14518 bp, 9 predicted proteins | sample 9134161 | NCBI WGS metagenome assembly JAEEGG01 (sample SAMN16246543, study PRJNA631951) | gut metagenome | biome: gut microbiome; feature: rumen; material: CR-attached | host: Bos | place: Iran: Karaj | collected 2018-10
TATCTCGAAGAGAATGGGCAACTTCTTGGTGTTGAAGCCCTTGTAGCGGATGTTGCACAATATATCGAGTTGTGTATTGGTCAAAACGGGTTGTGGCAGGCGTACCATCTTACAGTTAGAGGCATCGGGTGTCAGGATGTTCGTGCCTACGGCTCCGATGTACTCAGTCAGCGACATCACCAGCTCCTCGCGGATGGGGTCGATGGCAGGGTTCGTCACCTGTGCAAACTGCTGACGGAAGTAGTTGAACAGTATCTGCGGACGGTCTGAGATAACGGCCAGCGGCGTGTCGTTACCCATTGCAGCGACCGGCTCCTGTCCGGCAGTTGCCATCGGCACAATCGTCTTGTCGATGTCCTCCTGACCGAAGCCGAAGGTGACGAGCTTCTGCTGAAGGTTCTCCACGCTATTCTCCACGTGCCTTCCGCTCTTCAGCTTCTCCAACTGTACGCGGTTCTCGTTCAGCCACTCGCGATAGGGATGAGCCTTCGCCAACTGTTCCTTAATCTCGCCGTCGTAGTAGATCTTGCCCTCCTGCGTGTCGATGAGCAGAATCTTTCCTGGCTGCAAGCGGCCCTTGCTAACGACGTCGCCCGGCTCGAAGTCCATCACGCCAACCTCGCTGGCCACCACCATCATACCGTTCTTGGTAATGGTGTAGCGGCTGGGGCGCAGACCGTTTCTATCCAGCATTCCGCCCGCATAGCGGCCATCGCTGAACAGCAGCGCAGCAGGTCCGTCCCACGGCTCCATCAGGATGGAGTGATACTCGTAGAACGCTTTCAGGTCCTCGCTGATGGGGTTCTTGTCATTGAAGCTCTCAGGCACTAAGATGGCCATCGCCTGCGGCAGCGAGAGTCCGCTCATCATCAGGAACTCAAACACGTTGTCGAGGCTAGCTGAGTCACTCATACCCTCCTGCACAATCGGCCGCAAGTCCTTGATGTCGCCCAAAGCCTCGCTGCTCAGCACACTCTCGCGAGCCTTCATCCAACCACGGTTTCCACGAATGGTGTTGATCTCACCGTTGTGCGCCAACAAGCGGAAAGGCTGTGCCAGTTTCCATTTAGGGAACGTATTCGTCGAGAAGCGCGAGTGTACCAATGCCAGTCCACTCGTCAGATAGTCGTTGCTTAAATCAGGGAAGTAGCGGCGCAGTTGTCCGCTCGTCAACATTCCCTTATAGATGATGTTTTTGTTTGACAGCGAGCATAAATAAAAGTCCTCGTTGTCTATACGATTCTCGATTCTTTTGCGTACCTTATATAATATACGCTCGAACACGGGAACATCCTCGTCGGAGACGCCCGTCACGAAAACCTGCTTAATCTCCGGCTCTACTTCGCGTGCTGCTGCACCCAGAACCTCCGGATTAGTCGGTACCGTCCGCAAGTGCATCAGCTGCAGACCCTCGCGCTCAATCTCCTCGATCATCACGCTCAGAATCTCCTGCTGCGCTTTCTCGTCCTTCGGCAGGAATACCAATCCAGTGCCGTATTTTCCTTTTTCAGGCACGGGAATGCCCTGCAACAGAATAAACTCGTGGGGAATCTGAATCATGATGCCCGCACCGTCACCCGTCTTGTCACGGGTTTCAGCACCACGGTGCTCCATGTTTTCCAGCACCTTCAGTGCATTGTCCACCAGTTCGTGGCTCTTTCCGCCGTGGATATTCACTATCATACCCACGCCACACGCATCGTGCTCATACTCTTGTTGGTATAGCCCCGATTGAGGTCTATGTTCATTCTGTGCTCTCTGCGTTGTTTGAAGTTTACATTTTGTCATATTATCCTTACTTTTGCTTTCCTTTTGTTTGTTTTCGGCTGCAAAGGTAATGCAAAATGTCGGAACTACCAAAGAATTGCTTTCTTTTTTCACTTTGTTTTGGTCGAAAATTGACGTTTTGTCAGCAAAAGCACCTATTTGCTTTCAAAATGAAATCAAACCAAGCCGTTGCAGCCATCTATTTCTTACATATTGTCATTTTGCTCTATTTTCAAGCCTCATCATTCCACATCTTTTACCTGTCAACTTACAATTTGTAACGAGATGGCAGATTATCAAGGCAAAATGTTAGCAAAGTAAAAAGAAATGCTCCACTTTGCCTTTACAGATTGTAACTATAGTGTAGTTTTAACAATCAAACTGCAATTATTTTGCATGTTTTTACGACAAAATGCATTACCTTTGCATCGTCAATTGACAGAGTGTTACCCAAAGAGAGGGTATAGTAATTATTAATAAGGTAAAAAGGAAAAGGTATGAAAAAGATTGAAGCAATTATCCGGAAGACGAAGTTCGAGGAAGTGAAGGAGGCTTTGCTGAGTTCGGACATCGACTGGTTTGAGTACCACAACGTACACGGCATTGGCCAGAGCCGACAGGAACGTATCTATCGTGGCGTGCAGTACTCGACGGACGTGATAGAGCGCGTGGCACTGACCATCGTCTGCCGCGATCCACTGGTAGAACCGACGGTGAAGGTGATACTCGAAGTAGCCCACACTGGCGAGGTTGGCGATGGCCGTATCTTCGTGAGCGACGTCATCGATACGTGGAGTATCCGTACTGGCGAGCACGGTGACACCGTATTAAGAGATAAAAAGTAAAAAGGTAAAACATTAAAAAGGTAAAAGGATTATGAACGAAATAGGAATATCACTCGATACCGTATGGATGCTATTGGCAGCCATGTTGGTTTTCTGGATGCAGCCGGGATTCGCACTGTGCGAGGCGGGATTCACCCGTTCGAAGAACACGGCCAACATCCTGATGAAGAACTTTGTCGACTTCATGTTCGGCTCGTTGTTGTTCTTCTTCCTCGGCTTCGGATTCATGTTCGGCAGCGAGGGTGCAGGTTTTATCGGTATGCCCAATTGGGGCGACCTCACTTTTTACAAGGGCGATCTGCCCGTTGAGGGATTCTTGATTTTCGAGACCGTCTTCTGCGCTACCTCTGCCACCATCGTCAGTGGTGCAATGGCCGAGCGCACGAAGTTCTCGATGTATCTCATCTATAGCGCGGTCATCTCGTTGTTCATCTATCCCATTGAGGGACACTGGACGTGGGGCGGCGGCTGGCTTTGCAACGATGCTGCCGACAGCTTCATGATGACTACCTTCGGCGATGTGTTCCACGACTTTGCCGGCTCGGCTATTGTTCACTCGGTAGGTGGTGTGCTGGCCCTGATTGGCGCACTGGCCCTCGGTCCCCGTATTGGCAAGTATGGCAGCGACAGCAAGAGCCGTGCTATTCCTGGTCACAACCTCGCAATGGCTGCCTTGGGTGTTTTCATCCTCTGGTTAGGATGGTTCGGCTTCAACCCCGGCTCACAGTTAGCTGCTTCTGGTGAGGTCAACCGCGTGGCTATCAGCCATGTGTTCCTGACGACGAACCTTGCCGCTGCCGCAGGTGGTGTGGCCACCATGTTCCTCACCTATCTGAAATACGGCAAGCCTTCGCTCTCGCTGACGCTCAACGGTGTGTTGGCAGGACTGGTGGGTATCACCGCTGGCTGTGACCTGGTATCGCCTATGGGTGCTGTCATCATTGGTTTCGTCTGTGGTATCGTACTGGTTTACGCTATCGAGTTCATCGACCACGTGCTGCATATCGACGACCCCGTTGGTGCATCCTCCGTACATGGTGTCTGCGGTATCCTCGGCACGTTGATGACGGGTCTGCTCTCTACCTCTAACGGAGCATTCTACGGACATGGTTGGGGATTCTTCGGCGCTGAGTGCTTTGGTGTCCTCATCATCGACCTCTGGGCTGCTGCTTGCGGATTCGTCCTGTTCTATGCCATCAAGAAGATACACGGACTGCGTGTGGACAAGCGAATCGAAGAGGAAGGTCTCGACATTTATGAACATGGAGAGGCTTGTTATAATTAACAGTTAAGAATTAAGAATTTAGAAGTATGAAAAAGATTGTTTTATTCGCAATGGGACTGGTCATGAGCATGACCACTCATGCACAGGAGATTGAGACAACGATAAGTGGAGATATCGTAAGTAGTTACATCTGGCGTGGTCAGGATTTAGGCAACGTATCGCTACAACCTACACTGGGCATCGGCTATAAAGGTTTTTCACTTTCGGCGTGGGGCAGCGTAGGACTGAGCGACCCTGCTGACACCAAGGAGTTTGACCTGACGTTAGGCTATACGGTCGGTGGACTGAACATCGGTATTACCGACTACTGGTTCAACGCAGGACTTGATCCGGAGAACCGCTACTTCAAATACGATGCTCACGGTACGAACCACGTGTTTGAGGCCAACATTGGCTACGACTTTGGACTGGCCTCCGTTCAGTGGTTCACCAACATCGCTGGCAACGACGGTGTAAACAAGGACGGCAAACGGGCCTACAGCAGTTACATGGAAGTAGCTGTCCCGTTTAAAGTTGCTACGGTTGACTGGACTGCCACGGCCGGTGCAGTCCCCTACGCCACCGATTTCTATGGCACAACGGGCTTTGCCGTGACCAACGTGTCGCTACGGGCCGACAAGGAAATCAAAGTGACCGACTCGTTCTCGATTCCCGTCTTCGGACAGGTTACGGGCAATCCATGCAGCCAGAAAGCCTACTTAGTTTTTGGCATAACGTTACACCCATAATTTATAACCAGATAGCCCCCTCCTTCTGTTGTAAATCAGAGGAGGGGGATTTTTATTTTGTCAAAATGACACTTTGTAACATTTTGGCAGATTTTTGGCTCAATATGTTACACTATGGCACCTTTTCAATTTATAAACGTTACATTATGATAGTTCGTGTTTGTTTTAACAATCAAAACGGAAGCATATTTCGCGTTAATCTGTCAGAATGTAGTACCTTTGCGCCCAAAAACAACCAGAAGGCAAGAAAAATATGAAGGTAAAAAGACGTTGGATAATCCTGATGACGGCCATGACATTGATAGCCGTAGCGGGTTTGTTGGTAGGCGAGCCTACCTTTGAATGTGACTGGTCGGTGATTTCAGCCGCCGATGTGGCGTGGCTGATCACCGCTACCATTTTTGTGCTAATGATGACACCTGGTCTGTCGTTCTTCTACGGCGGCATGGTGGGTGCGAAGAATGTGATTAGCACGATGTTGCAATCGTTTATTGCGATGGGTCTTATCTCTGTGCTGTGGGTAGTCGTAGGCTTCTCGCTGTGCTTTGGCGACGACATTGGCGGCGTAATCGGCAATCCGCTGACGTTCCTGATGTTCCAGCAGGTAGGAGCAGAGGTATATACCACACCGGCAGGTAACGTCTTGGGCGGAGCAACGATTCCGTTGGCACTGTTTGCCCTTTTCCAGATGAAGTTCGCCATCATCACGCCGTCGCTTATCACGGGCTCGTTTGCCGAGCGTGTCAGGTTCTCGGCCTATATGTTTTTCATGATTTTCTTCTTCTTTGCCATCTACTGTCCGCTGGCTCATATGACGTGGCATCCCGAAGGATTGTTCCTGCGCTGGGGTGTGGTTGACTTTGCAGGTGGTATTGTGGTACATGCTTCATCAGGCGTGGCAGCATTGGCTGGCGCCATCTATTTAGGACGACGCAAAGCGGAGACCCGTAAGAGCGAACCGGCCAACATCCCCTTTGTACTTCTGGGTGCTGCTATGTTATGGTTAGGTTGGTTCGGCTTCAATGCGGGCTCTTCGCTTCATGCTGACGGACAGGCCATCAAGGCATTCCTGAACACGAACACCGCTTCGGCTACAGCCATGATGACGTGGATATTCTTCGACTGCCTGCGCGGCCGTAAGCCGTCGGCTATGGGTGCTGCTGTGGGTTGCGTGGTTGGTCTGGTGGCCATCACGCCGTCGGCAGGCTACGTCACCGTGGGGCAGAGCATCTTTATAGCGTTCGTCATCACGCTTATCTGCAACGTCGCCGTCTATTGGCGTTCGCGCAGCAGCATTGACGACGCACTCGACGTATTCCCGACACACGGTACAGGTGGTATCTTCGGCACGGTGCTGACGGGTATCTTCATCCAGGAGGGACTCATCGCAGGTACATGGGATGGCTTCGTGATTTTCCTCTATCACCTGCTGGCCATCACCATCGTATTCATCTACACCTTTGCCATGAGCTGGCTGGGCTATAAGTTCATCGATCATCTTATCCCCATGCGTGTATCGGCTTACAGCGAAAAGGTGGGTCTCGACTTCTCACAGCATGACGAGCACTACGGACTGGCGCACATCGGTGAGAGAGAATTGGCAGAATACGAAGAACATATTCGTGAAAAGAACAAATAAGATATGGATACAAAATACATATTCGTTACGGGCGGCGTAGTTTCCTCGCTGGGGAAAGGTATTATTTCTGCCAGCATCGGCAAACTGCTGCAGGCACGTGGCTACAAGGTTACTATTCAGAAGTTCGACCCCTACATCAATATCGACCCCGGGACGTTGAATCCCTACGAGCACGGTGAGTGCTACGTGACGGAGGACGGTTTTGAGACCGATCTCGACCTGGGACATTACGAGCGGTTTACGGGCATTCATACTACGCGCAACAACTCGATTACGACGGGCCGCATCTACAAGACGGTCATCGACCGTGAACGGCACGGTGACTATTTGGGAAAGACCATCCAGGTGGTGCCGCATATCACGGACGAGATAAAAAGGTGCATGCTGAGACCCACCCCCGACCCCTCCCGAACGGGAGGGGATGGAGGTGGATACGACTTCATCATCACCGAAGTGGGAGGCACCATAGGCGACATTGAGAGTGCGCCATTCATGGAGGCCATCCGACAATTACGATGGCAATTAGGGCGCAACGCCGTCTGCGTACACCTGACTTACGTTCCTTACCTGAAAGCCGCCGACGAACTGAAAACGAAGCCCACCCAGCACAGTGTAAAAGAGTTGCAGGGAATGGGTATTCAGCCCGACATACTCGTACTGCGAACTGAACGCCACCTTGACAATGCCCTGCGCATGAAGGTGGCGTCGTTTTGTAATGTAGATTTAGAGTGCGTCGTGCAGAGCGAAGACATGCCCAGCATCTACGAGGTACCCGTGAGCATGCAACGTCAGGGACTCGACGCAGCCATCCTCCGCAAGATTGGCATTCCTGTAGGAGAGACACCAGCGATGAAGGGTTGGCACGACTTCTTGGACAAGCAACAACATGCCACTCGCGAGGTACACGTGGCACTGGTGGGAAAATACGACCTACAGGACGCCTACAAGAGCATCCGCGAGAGTCTGAATCTGGCTGGTATCTACAACGACGTGAAGGCTCGGCTGCACTTTGTCAACAGCGAGGAGATAACCTGCGAGAACGTCGGCGAGAAGCTGGCAGGCATGGCGGGTATCGTCATTTGTCCTGGTTTCGGCCAGCGCGGCATCGAGGGCAAGATTATTGCCGCTGAATATACTCGCACTCACGACATTCCCACCTTCGGCATCTGCTTAGGTATGCAGATGATGGTCATTGAGTTTGCCCGCAACGTGTTGGGATACAAGGATGCCAATAGTGCTGAGATGGATGAGCAGACACCCCATAATGTCATCGACTTGATGGAAGAACAGAAGAACATCACGCAGATGGGCGGCACCATGAGATTAGGCGCATACGAGTGCGAACTGGTGAATGGCAGCAGGACAGCGGAAGCCTATAACGGCCAATGCACCATCAAGGAGCGTCATCGCCACCGCTATGAGTTCAACAACGCCTATAAGGACCAGTATGAGGCAAAGGGTATGAAGTGCGTAGGTATCAACCCGGCCTCCAACCTTGTGGAAATCGTGGAGATACCTGACAGGAAATGGTACATCGGTACGCAGTTCCACCCGGAATATTCGTCGACGGTGCTCCATCCGCATCCGTTGTTCATGTCGTTCATTAAAGCCAGCATCGATGGAACAGCTGAAGCATGAGTGTGGTGTGGCGATGATACGCTTGCTGAAGCCGCTGAGCTATTACGAGCGTAAGTACGGCACGTGGCGCTACGGGCTGAACAAGCTCTATCTGATGATGGAGAAGCAGCACAATCGCGGTCAGGAGGGTGCCGGAATGGCTTGTGTCAATCTGAATGCTCCCGTCGGTACCGAGTACATGTTCCGCGAGAAGGCTGAGGGTAAAGACGCCATCACGGAGATCTTCAAAAGAATAGACGACTCCTTCGCCGGCCAACTCTATATGGGCCACCTGCGCTACTCGACTACTGGTAAGAGCGGTCTGCAGTATGTTCATCCCTTCCTGCGCCGCAATAACTGGCGTGCCAAGAACCTCTGTCTGTGCGGCAACTTCAACATGACCAACATCGACGAAGTCTTCGATTTCCTCACCGCCCAAGGCCAGTCGCCACGCATCTATGGCGACTCGTACATCACCCTCGAACTGATGGGCCACCGCCTTGACCGCGAAGTGGAACGTCTGTTCGTCGAGGCCAAGGAGCAGGGACTTGAGGGTACCAGCATCACCGACTATATCGACAACCACGTGGAGATGGCGAATGTGCTGCGAACGACGATGCAGCACTTTGATGGTGGCTACGTGATGTGCGGACTGACGGGTTCGGGCGAGATGTTTGCCGTGCGCGATCCTTGGGGCATCCGTCCGGCTTTCTGGTATCAGGACGACGAGATAGTGGCGCTGGCCAGCGAACGTCCTGTCATCCAGACCACCTTCGACCTTCAGGCCGACGACATCCGCGAGTTGAAATCCGGCGAGGCACTAATTGTACGCAAGAATGGGGACCTGTCGCTGGAGCAGATACTACCTGCCAACGATTTGAGTGCCTGTTCTTTCGAACGCATCTATTTCAGCCGTGGTTCCGACAGGGACATCTACCAGGAACGGAAACGACTGGGCGAACAACTGACTCCGGCCATCATGCGGGCCATCGACAACGACGTAACCAACACCGTTTTTTCATATATTCCCAACACCGCCGAAGTGGCCTTCTATGGCATGACCGACGGTATTCGTAAACTCAATCACGACGTGCGCATCGAGAAGGTCGTTTGGAAGGACATCAAGCTCCGCACCTTCATCAGCGACGGTGCCGAGCGCAACGACCTTGCCGCCCACGTCTACGACATCAGCTACGGCTCGCTGCGCCCCTATACGGACAACCTTGTCATCATCGACGACTCGATAGTGCGCGGCACCACGCTCCGTGAGAGCATCTTCAAGATTCTCGACCGTCTGCATCCCAAGAAGATTGTGATGGTTTCGAGCTCGCCGCAAATCCGCTACCCCGACTACTACGGTATCGACATGTCGCACCTCGAAGAACTTTGTGCCTTCCGTGCCGCCGTAGCCCTCATCAAGGAGCAAGGAAAGGAACAGATTATTGCTGACACATATAAGCAATGCAAGGCACATATTACACAGCGGGAACCGACCCTATTGTGTAATTTCGTGCGCAACATCTATGCGCCGTTCACGGTCGAGGAAATCAATGCAAAGATTGTTGAGATGCTGCGGCCTGAGGGGATGCAGGCACCCATAGAACTGGTGTTCCAGAGCATCGAGGGACTGCATGAGGCCTGCCCCCGTCACCCTGGAGACTGGTACTTTACAGGCCATTATCCGACGCCAGGAGGCATCCGCATGGTGAACCTGGCATTTGTGAATTATGTAGAGAAAGTATTGAAATTACAGTTATGATAGAAGCAAAGTTAATACTCGATGACGGAAGCCAGTTCGTTGGCCGCTCGTTCGGCTATGAGGCCGACACGGTGGGTGAGGTCGTGTTCAACACGGCCATGACGGGCTATCCTGAGAGTCTGACCGACCCCAGCTATGCGGGACAGATATTGGTGATGACGTACCCGCTGGTAGGCAACTATGGTGTGCCCGATACTGGTATGGGCGACGATAGTCTGCCTTTGTTCATGGAGAGTGAGCGTATTCATCCGAAGGCACTTGTTGTCGCCGACTACAGCGAGAACTTCAGCCATTGGAATGCGAAGGAGTCGCTATCCCAGTGGCTGAAACGTGAAAAGATACCCGCCATTACGGGCATCGATACGCGACGGCTGACCATGCTGCTCCGTGAGCACGGTGTGATGAGAGGAAGGGTGAGCATTATGCCCAGTGGGGGTTGCGGCAGAGCCGCAACGTACAGAGAAGAGGAGTACGGTGCCGTGAACTGGGTGGAGCGTGTGAGCTGCAAGGGCATCGTGCGGTACAATGAGGGAGCTGGCAAGAAAGTGGTGCTGGTCGATTGCGGTGTCAAGGCGAACATCGTCAGGTGCTTGATTAGGCGAGGAGTCGAGGTGATTCGTGTGCCTTGGGACTATGACTTCAACCAGCTGGAGTTCGACGGGCTGTTCCTGGGTAACGGGCCAGGCGACCCTGTGCGCTGCGAGGCTACGGTGAACCACATCCGTCAGTTCCTCATGAACAAGGAAGTGCGTCCATGCATGGGTATCTGTCTCGGAAACCAGCTGCTGGCTCGTGCTGCCGGTGCCGAGACCTACAAGCTGAAATACGGTCACCGCTCGCACAACCAGCCTGTACGCGAAGTAGGCACCAGCCGCTGCTTCATCACCTCACAAAACCACGGCTATGCCGTTGACGACAAGACACTGCCTGCTGACTGGCAACCGCTGTTTGTGAACATGAACGACGGCTCGAACGAGGGTATCCGCCACAAGACGAAGCCCTGGATGTCGGCACAGTTCCATCCCGAAGCCTGCTCAGGGCCTACCGACACGGAATGGATGTTTGATGAATTTGTAAAAATGCTGAAATGATGGATAAGATAAAAAAGGTAATATTATTAGGCAGCGGTGCGCTGAAGATTGGCCAGGCGGGCGAGTTCGACTACTCGGGCGCTCAGGCGCTGAAGGCACTGAAGGAGGAGGGTGTGGAGAGTGTGCTCATCAACCCGAACATCGCAACGGTGCAGACCTCACAGGGCGTGGCCGACACGGTGTACTTCCAGCCCGTGCAGGCCGACTTCGTGGAACGTATCATCGAGAAGGAACGGCCTGACGGCATCCTGCTGTCGTTCGGCGGCCAGACGGCACTCAACTGCGGCGTGGAGCTGTATCAGCGCGGTGTATTGGAAAAGTACGGCGTGCGCGTATTAGGCACTCCCGTGCAGGCCATCATCGACACTGAGGACCGCGACCTGTTTGTAAAGCGGCTCGACGAAATAGGAGTGAAGACCATCAAGAGCGAGGCTTGCGCCACAGTCGAGGAGGTACAACAGGCAGCCCGTGCACTGGGGTTCCCCGTGATATTAAGAGCTGCCTACGCCCTCGGCGGGCTCGGCTCGGGCTTCTGCGACAATGAGGAGCAGCTTCTGGTACAAGCCGAGGAGGCCTTCTCGTTCTCGCCGCAGGTGCTGGTCGAGAAGTCGCTGAAGGGCTGGAAGGAGATAGAATACGAGGTGGTTCGCGACCGTTTCGACAACTGCATCACCGTCTGCAACATGGAGAACTTTGACCCGTTAGGCATCCATACCGGCGAGAGCATCGTTGTGGCACCGTCACAGACGCTCACCAACTCGGAATACCATAAACTGCGCGCTCTGGCCATCAAGATTATACGTCACATCGGCATCGTCGGTGAGTGTAACGTACAGTATGCCCTCGACCCGAACAGCGAGGACTACCGTGTCATCGAGGTCAACGCCCGTCTGAGCCGTTCGTCGGCATTGGCATCGAAAGCCACGGGCTATCCCCTGGCCTTCGTTGCCGCCAAGCTGGGACTCGGCTACGGCCTGTTCGACCTGAAGAACTCGGTTACCAAGACCACCAGTGCCTTCTTCGAGCCCGCCCTCGACTACGTAGTGGTAAAGATACCGCGCTGGGACCTCACGAAGTTCCACGGTGTGAAGCGTGAACTCGGCTCCAGCATGAAAAGCGTCGGCGAGGTGATGGCCGTCGGTCGCACCTTCGAGGAGGCTCTGCAAAAAGGCCTGCGCATGATTGGCCAGGGCATGCACGGCTTCGTCGAGAACCACGAAATCAAAATCCGTGACATCGAGAAGTCGCTCCACGAACCCACCGACATGCGCATCTTCGTCGTGTCGAAAGCCCTGAAGGTGGGCTATACCGTTGACCAGATTCACCAGCTAACAATGATTGACCGCTGGTTCCTTGAGAAGCTGCGCCACATCGTCGACATCGACCAGCAGCTGAAGCAGTTTGCACAGGTCTCGGAGTTCATCGAGTTCATGGACAACACCGAGTTGTTGGAATACCTCGAAGCCCCCGAGTTTGTAAACCTGCTCCGTGAGGCCAAGGTCTACGGTTTCTCCGACTTCCAGATAGGTCGCGCCCTCGGTCTCGAAGGCCTCATGAGCATGGAGCTGGCAGGTCTCACCATCCGCTCCTGGCGCAAAGAACTTGGCATCGTTCCGACCGTCAACCAAATCGACACCCTCGCCGCCGAGTATCCCGCCCAAACCAATTACCTCTACCTCTCGTATCTCTAAAAAATCGTACATAAATAAATAGTACATTGTACATCATTAAATAGTACATAAAACCATGTGTGGAATCGTAGCAATATTAAACGTCAAGGAGCAGACGCATGAGCTCCGTGAGAAAGCATTAAGAATGAGTCAGAAGATCCGTCACCGCGGACCAGACTGGAGTGGTATATATTGTGGCGGCTCGGCCATACTCGCTCACGAACGACTGAGCATCGTCGACCCCGAAAGCGGAGGACAGCCCCTGTACTCGCCCGACCGCCGTCAAGTACTGGCCGTTAACGGCGAAATCTACAACCATCAGGAGATTCGCCGCCGCTATGCCGGGCAGTACGATTTTCAGACGGGTTCTGACTGTGAGGTTATCCTTGCACTCTACCGCGACAAGGGCATCGACTTCCTCGAAGACCTCAGCGGCATCTTCGCCTTCGTCCTCTACGACGAGGAGCGCAACGAGTTCCTCATTGCCCGCGACCCCATCGGCGTCATCCCCCTCTACATAGGCTACGACGCCGACGGCACCGTCTATGTCGCCTCCGAACTGAAAGCCCTCGAAGGCCAGTGCGAACGCTATGAACCCTTCCTGCCCGGCCACTATTATTGGAGCGTCTCGCCCGGCCTGAAGTGGTACTACCGTCGCGACTGGATGCAGTACGACGCCGTCAAGGACAACCCCGCCTCGGTCGAGGCTATCCGCGACGGTCTCACCGCCGCCGTCAAGCGCCAGCTCATGTCCGACGTGCCCTACGGCGTACTGTTGTCTGGTGGTTTGGATTCGTCCGTCATCTCCGCCCTCGCCGAGAAGTTCAGCGAACACCGCATCGAGGACGACTCGAAGACCCGCGCCTATTGGCCCCGTCTGCACTCGTTTGCCGTCGGACTGAAGGGTGCTCCCGACCTCGCCAAAGCCAAGCTCGTGGCCGACCACATCGGCACCGTACACCACGAAATCAACTACACCATACAGGAGGGTCTCGACGCCATCCGCGACGTCATCTACTTCATCGAGACGTACGACGTCACCACCGTCCGCGCCTCTACGCCGATGTACCTGCTGGCCCGCGTCATCAAGTCGATGGGTATCAAGATGGTGCTCTCGGGCGAGGGTGCCGACGAGATTTTTGGCGGCTACCTCTACTTCCACAAGGCACCTACAGCCAAGGATTTCCACGACGAGACCGTCCGTAAACTCGGCAAGCTCTACCTCTACGACTGCCTCCGCGCCAACAAGAGCCTCTCGGCCTGGGGTGTCGAAGGTCGCGTACCCTTCCTCGACAAGGAGTTCCTCGATGTCGCCATGCGTACCAACCCTGAAGCCAAGATGTGTCCCGGCTCTATGATGGAGAAGAAAATAGTACGCGAAGCCTTCTCCGACATGCTGCCCGCAGAAGTAGCTTGGCGACAAAAAGAGCAGTTCAGCGACGGCGTAGGCTACAGCTGGATTGACACCTTGAAACAAATCACCGCCGAGGCGGTCACCGACGAGCAGATGGCCCATGCCGCCGAGCGATTCCCCATCAACCCGCCGAAGAACAAGGAGGAGTACTACTACCGCAGCATCTTCGCCGAGCACTTCCCCAGCGACTCTGCCGCCCGCAGCGTTCCCTCCGAAGCCTCCGTCGCATGCTCTACAGCCATCGCCCTCGAATGGGACGCCGCCTTCAAAGGCATGAACGACCCCAGCGGCCGTGCCGTGAAAGGTGTCCACGAACAGGCCTATTAAAAATACAGAGAGACCGACCGTAGTTGGTACTCGGTCAGTCTCTCTTTCATAGTCGTTTTCGGTGCTTTCAGAAAGGGCCGTGGCCCATGCTTGTTATTCGTTGACAAGACAAGGGTAGGGGCTATTTGCAAACTCCAGTTGGCATTTTGCGCTGGAAGCGGAAGGGGTGTGGAGTAATTTCGTGTATATATACACTCAATATCCAAATTATTACAACTTGGTAGGGGCTTAATTCTTAATAAATTAGTACCTTTGCACCCGCAAAAATAGAAACGTAAATAGAAATAAGGAAAAATGCTTAGTACTTACAGAAACCTGCATATTGTAGATGCAGCACGGCAGCTTCGCCATGAGCGCAAGTATCATCCCAGTAACA
>JAEEGG010017889.1_pt1 | contig 14516 bp, 9 predicted proteins | sample 9134161 | NCBI WGS metagenome assembly JAEEGG01 (sample SAMN16246543, study PRJNA631951) | gut metagenome | biome: gut microbiome; feature: rumen; material: CR-attached | host: Bos | place: Iran: Karaj | collected 2018-10
TAACCAGCGGCCTTAATGAAGTGAGCATCGAAGCCTCCATTACTGCAATCCTCTCCTCCACATTCTTTGTTGCATAAATGTCAATCAGGAATGTGTAGTAGTGCTTCTGCACCTCACGCTGATGAAACAGATTCTCAATCAGTCCGGTCTTGCCTATACGGCGAGGGGCTATCAGGGACACATTGTTACCATTCTTCAGCAGTTGCAGCAACTGAGAAGTTTCTTCCTTACGGTCGCAGAAGTACTTCTCCGACTCGTAGCCATACAGAATGAAAGGATTGTTCACCATGCGCATTGTTCTTTTGTTTGCAAAGATAATTATTATCTTATAATTATCATAGTATAATAATCATATTATAATAATCTTTAACCATTTCATCCTCTCTTTTTTAGTCAAATGTATCGTCAAAACTCGCGCGAAAATCAGCAAGTGGCCACTCGCTTTCAAATTTGCGAGTTTTGAGCGTTTTGTAACCTCTTGTGTTACAGGTAGATACGAAATAGTGGTCTTGTAAGTGCCTCTAAATCAAGCGTTTTTCACGATTTAGGCTGTTTCAGATTACCGTTTAGGATAGATGGTGACACGGTTTAGGTTAGATCGCGAAGCGAAACAGCCTAAATCGTGACGTGAGATTTCCTAAATCGCTTCGTGATTTTGGCTAAATAACAGCACTATTGAGCCGTCAAAGTGGTGTAAGGGAGTCGGCGGTTTGCAGAAAATAGCGAAAATAGGAACACTAAAATGACGAAAATTGGTCAAAAGAAACAATAATTATGCAAAAATGAATACCTTTCTGCTCTTGAAAACCATGAAAAACGCGCTTTTTTTCTCTAGAATGAGATTTTTATTTGTCTTGATTTTCGAAAAAGTATTTTTCTTGACGAGACTCAACTATTGTTAATTTTTGATACGGTTTTAGCAATTTTACAGCATTTATCTTTATTTTTGTGCTCCTATACTAAGTTGATTTGGATATTAGGCCAGACCAAAAACGTTTCGAGCCTATGAAAAAATATCTATTCTGTAACAGGGATATATGAGAAAGATACTATTGTTGGCTGTTGCTGCCATGATGGCAGTCGCCAGTGTTCAGGCACAGCGTAGGGACTGTATTCAACGTAGTGCTACGATGCGTGCAAGCAGTGAAAGAATGCTGCCTGCACCATACGCTTTCGACCCGCAGAAGACCTATCGGGTGCCCGTGGTGCTGTTCTCGTTCAGCGACTTGGATTTCTCGATGGACAATCCTGCGGAATACTACGACCGGCTCTTCAACGAGAAGGGGTTCAACGAGGGCATGGGACCGGGCTGCGTGGCCGACTATTTCCGCGATCAGTCGGCAGGGTGCCTCAATCTGAAGTTCGACATCTACGGCCCCGTGAAGATTGACAAAGGAGCGCGTAGCCACTACTATAATGACACTGGCTCGGGGGATATGACAAAAGTCCTCCAACTGTTGCCCGAGACCACCAATGCCGACTTCAGCGTTTACGACTGGAACGGCGACGGAAAAGCTAATGAGGTGATATTCGTTGCTGCCGGACTGATGGGCAATTCGATCAATGGAAACAATTATCTGGGGCCAAGCTCCTTCTTCCAGATTCCAGACACGAAATTGCCAGGCGGCATTGACTATTTCTTCTACAGTCTCGTTTGCGAGCGCATATACGGTGACCATCTCAGTGGCATAGGAACCATTGTACACGAGTTCAGCCACAGCCTCGGACTGCCCGACCTCTACCCCATTGGCTCTGGCACAGCCTTCTCTACCGTCGATGAGTGGGACCTGATGGACGGAGGCAACATCACCAACTATGGCTGGTGCCCCCCCAGCCTTAGTGCGATGGAGCGGATGTACTTGGGCTGGGCGATGCCCGAGGAACTGACAGAGCCTGTCACCATCGAGGCCATGAAACCGCTGAGCGAGGGAGGCAAGACCTACCTCGTGCGCAGCACCGGCAACAGCAATGAGTACTATCTCCTGGAGAACCACCGGCAGACGGGATGGGACTACGGATGTCCCGGTAACGGCCTGCTCATCTTCCACGTCGATTTCGATACCGATGCATGGATAGACAATCGGGTGAACACCTCCGACCGGCACTATCGCTACGGACTGTTTCATGCCTCAAATATGAACTTCCGTGCCTGGTGTCCCAAAAACAATGGTACGGACCTTACCCGATGGACAGAGGACAACTGGCTGCGCAGCCGCTATCTCAGCACCTCGTCCTATCCCTACACCGATCCCACGACGCTTGCTGTCAACAACAGCCTGACAGATGAGTCATCGCCTGCTGCCACACTCTTCACGCCTGCTGCCGACGGTCGCGGATTCATGGGCAAGTCAATCACCAACATCCAGTTGGCAGCCGATGGCACCATCTCCTTCGACTTCATGAAGGGGACCGACACATCCGTGCATTCCCTGCAAACGCAGGGACACAACACCGCTGCTCCCATCTACGATTTGCAAGGACGCCGCCAGTCGGCACCTGTCAGGGGCATATACATACAAGAGGGAAAGCTCATCATAAAGAAATGATTTCGACCTGTACGGTTAGTAGAGAACAAAAACAGCTTATAAATGATTGTTTCTTGCAGCGGACTACAGGACTGAAAGACTTTTACGCATCGTTTGCGAAAGAGTCCTCAAGTCCTCAGGCCAAATCGTGGCATGTATTGGTAGAATTATTAGGAATTTGAGAAGAAATGGCCATCCGTTTCCGTCGTAATTTTGTTCGTATTGCGAAAAAAACAGTCAAAATTTTGTTCGTTTCATGGAAAAGCACTAAATTTGTAATCAGAATTCTAAAACCCAGAACAATTATGATAGACGTTAAGGAAACACTGCAGAAAGCAGAAGAGAGAATGGAGATGGCCGCCATGTTCCTGGAAGAGGAACTGAACCGCGTGCGTGCCGGTCGTGCCAACGTGGCCATTCTCGATGGCGTGAGAGTGGAATCATACGGAAGCCGCGTGCCGCTGAACCAAGTAGCCAACGTGAGTTGCCCTGATGCGCGCACCATTGCCATCAAGCCTTGGGACCGCAAGCAGATTCGTGATATTGAGAAGGCTATCATGGACAGCGACGTAGGCATCACACCCGAGAACAATGGCGAGGTGATTCGCCTGATCATTCCGCAGCCTACCGAGGAGCGCCGTCGCGACTTGGTGAAGCAGTGCAACAAGATAGCTGAGAAAGCGAAGGTGGAGGTTCGCAACGTGCGTGCCGACGTGAAGGAAAAGCTGAAGAAGGCCATCAAGGACGGACTGAGCGAGGACAATGAGAAGGATGCCGAGCAGGAGCTGCAGAAGATTCATGATAAGTACATCAAGAAGCTCGACACTCTGATGGAGGCCAAGAACAAGGAGATTATGACGGTCTAATGAAAACTGAGAATTTCTAATCTTCAATTTTCAATCTTCAATCTTCAATTTGTGAAAGGTCTCGTTGTGAAAAATACTGGAAGCTGGTACACCGTCCGTGCTGACGATGGCCAGCTTCTTGAGTGTAAGGTGAAGGGCAACTTCCGACTGAAGGGCATCCGCTCGACCAATCCAGTGGCTGTGGGCGACAGGGTAAGCCTCACCCTGACCCTCCCCGAAGGGAAGGGAAATGTTGAGAAGAGAGAAAAGAAAACGGATGAGAAGTTCGGCTGGATTACCGATATTGAGGAACGCCGTAACTACATCATCCGCAAGAGCATCAACCTCTCGAAACAGAGCCATATCCTGGCGGCAAACGTCGATTTGGCATTGCTGGTGGTCACCGTGAGCCGGCCCCAGACCTCTACCACGTTCATCGACCGTTTTCTGGCTTCGGCTGAGGCTTATCGCGTACCCGTGTACCTTATATTTAATAAGACCGACATTCTGGACGAGAATGAGCGGCACTATCAGGAGGCGATGGTACGACTCTACCAGACAGTGGGCTACGAGTGCCGGCAAGTCTCGGCTGCTACAGGCGAGGGCATTGATGAGCTGCGCCCTCTGTTGCAAGGCAAGGTGGCCCTGCTCAGCGGCAATAGCGGTGTGGGGAAGTCCACACTCATCAACCAATTGGTGCCTGGCGCTCATCTGCGCACGGCAGAAATCAGTGATGCCCACAACACTGGCATGCACACCACCACGTTCTCAGAGATGATACCCACCCCTGAGGATGGGTACTTGATCGACACACCGGGCATCAAGGGCTTCGGCACGTTCGACATGGAACCAGAGGAGCTGACCAGCTACTTCAAGGAGATATTCCATTTCTCGAAGGACTGCCGCTTCAATAACTGCACTCACACGCACGAACCGGGCTGTGCCGTGCTGAAAGCACTGGAGGAACACTACATAGCCGAGAGCCGCTATCAGAGCTACCTCTCCATGCTCGACGACAAGGAGGAAGGAAAGTATCGTGAGGCTTATTAAGCCAGCCTTGCTATCGATAACTGTAAATGAACATAAGACTATAACAACCATAAGCTGACAAACATGAAAAAACGTATGACTTTGGGAGCACTGCTGCTGGCTTCGGCCTTAGGGCTCTCGGCACAAAAAGCCATGACACCGCCTAAAGGTGGAAAAGCAATTAGTGACGAACTGATCGGTATCTTCTTCGAGGACATCAGCAGCTCAGCTGACGGTGGCCTCTATGCTGAACTCGTGCAGAACGGTTCATTCGAGTATAGTCCGACCGAACACGATGGATGGGGACCCGGCACCAGTTGGCGACAGCTGCGACCCGGACATTCGCTCGGTATGATGGAGGTGCGCATGGATCAGCCCATCCATCCGAACAACCCCACCTACATGCGACTGCACGTGGAGCGTGTGAAGGAATACTATGACTATAAGGGCTGGAAAGGCTACGGACTACAGAACGATGGATTCGATGGCTTCTCGCTTAAAAAGGGTGAGAAATATGATTTCACCGTATTCCTTCGTAATGTGAAGGGTGGCGCTAAGACCGTTCGCGTGGCACTGGTGGAACCTCATCACAAGGGCGAACCGAAGCTGCTGGGCGAAGCCGTCATCAGCGGGGTGGATGCACAGTCGTGGAAGAAGTACGAGGCGGTGATTACTGCCAATGCCGACTGTAAGAAGGCGGTGCTACAGGTGCTCGTGCTCAACGAGGGAGATGTGGACATTGACATGGTGTCGCTCATGCCGCAGGACACTTACAAGGGGCATGGCTTGCGCCGTGACCTGGCTGAGGCACTGGAAGGACTGCATCCTAAGTTTATGCGCTTCCCCGGAGGCTGCATCGTGCACGGTGGAGGCGACGGCTTCTGGAACACTTATCGCTGGAAGAACACGGTGGGGCCAAAAGAGCAGCGCCAGGGACTGAAGAACACTTGGGGCTATCACCAGTCGATGGGACTGGGCTACTATGAGTATTTCCAGTTGTGTGAAGATCTCAACATGCAGCCGCTGCCCATCTTGCCCTGTGGCGTGAGCTGTCAGGGCGCTGGCGGTGGCTGGGGCATGAAGCATCAGGCGCAGGACGTGGTGCCCATGAGCGAGATGGACGAATGGGTGCAGGACGCACTCGACCTAATAGAGTGGGCCAATGGCGATGCTTCGACCAAGTGGGGAAGTGTGCGCGCAGCAGCCGGACACCCGGCTCCATTCAATCTCAAGTATCTCGGCATTGGCAATGAGGAGCGCATCTCACCCGAGTTTGTTGAGCGATTCAAGTACATGTATAAGAAAATCATGGAGGCGCATCCAGAAATCGTAATCGTGGGTACTGCTGGCCCTGGTTCACATCCCGGCAATCCCGACTTTGACAACGGATGGAAACTGGCCGAGGAAATAGGGCTGCCCATTCTGGACGAACACTACTACGAGAAGCACGACTACTTCTTGAATAGCCGACAATACGACAAATATCCGCGCAAGCGTAAGACGAAGGTCTATCTGGGTGAGTATGCCGCTAAAGACAAGAAACTCATCGATGCACTGGCCGAGGCACTCTACTTGCTCCACGTGGAGCGCAATGGCGATGTGGTGTGTATGACCAGCTATGCACCGCTCTTTGCCCGTACCAACCACACCAGCTGGAACCCCGACCTGATCTATTTCGACAATGAAAAGCCTTACCTTACTTGCAGTTACTATGTGCAGCAGATGTTCGGCTTGTCGTCGGGCAACTACTACTACGGCAACTGCGTCAGTTTCAAGGGCGACAAGAAGGGCGTATGCCAGCCTGTGGAGAAGAGTCGTTACGGACAGTCGGTGGTGTTGAACACCAAGACGCGCCAACTGTATGTGAAGCTGTGCAATGCCGGCTCGGAGGAGAAAACGGCTGTGATTGATCTGTCGCGCTTCAAAGGCCTGCAGCCCACTGCCGAGAAAACCACACTCAGCGGACAGCCTGACGATGAGAATGCACCCATCCTGGGCAAGTCAAAAGAGAAGAGTCACGAACCGAAGTCCGTGACTCCACAAAAAGAGACTGTATCTGTGAAGAATAAGATGGAGCTTCAGGTGGCTCCCTATTCATTCGTGATGTTGCAGATTACGCTGAAGTGATGTGCGCTTGTTGCTGCTGTAGCGACATGTCTTTCCGCCAGAAGCGATAGGTGATGTCGTCTAAAGCACCATTGGCCCCCACACGGTAGAGCCGCTGATTAGTCGTAGGCTTGTTGAGCGGACCCAGATGGCGGATATAAGGACCGATTTTGATATAGTCGAAGTCGGTCTTTTCTATGCCTGCCGGGATGCGCAGTCTGCCGCTGTACCAAGCCACCTTGAACTGTGGGTGCTCTTCATGCATGTATTGAGCCAGCATGCTGATGCCGCGTGGGTCGGCATCGCCGCCCATGAACGCCAGACAGGTGATGTTGCGACCGTAGCGCTCGATAAAAGCATCGATGGCATGAGTATCTAAGGGAAGACCGATGTCTTCCCAAAGATAGTGGCTATGACACCCAGGACAGCGACAAGGGCAATTGGAAATGTTGATTGCCAGTGTCACTTCGTCTGGTATCTCCTGAAAAACAATTCCTGTATTAACGTACTTCAGCATTTCCTAAATTCAGCACAATTATAATTTAGAATTTATAATTTAGAATTAATATTAATATAGTACCGTCGTGCTGCTTCCTCCTGTCGAGGCTGCGAGAAGTTGCTCACGCGCTTCAGATAACCAATGATGCGGGTCATGTAGTCAACATTCTTCGAGTGGCAGTGCGGACACTCGTGCAGATAGCGCTTGTCGATGGTTCCGCAGTCGTTGCACACGGTGTTGGGAATGTTGAACGTGAAGTAGTTGCAGCCTTCCTGGGCAGCCACCTTCAACAGTTGCTTGTACTGCTCCTTTGACAGGTGCTCCTCCAGGTTCATGTGCAGGGCCGAGCCACCGGTGAGATGCTCAATATAGGGCGCACCATGCAGTTTGAACTTGTCGATGATGGAGAGCGAATCGTCTTCCACCACGTAGAAATAGCTGTTGTAGCAGTCGCGTGGCACGAAGTAACCGTCTTCTCGGTCCCACTTGGCGTGCTTCACACCCACATTTTCGGCAGGAATCATTTCGCAGTTGAACATCACTTCCTTCGTGCGATACTGCTTGTTGTACTTCTCAATCAGACCGAGAATGCCCTGCACGAACTTCTTGTAGTCATCGTTGGGCGTAATCTTCAGTCCCATGAACTCGGCAGCCTCTACCAATCCGTTGATGCCGATGGTGAGATACTGGCGGCTAATGTTGATGTAACCTGCATCGAAGAGGGGCAGCATGCCGTGGGCCTGCAAGTCCTTCAGGTTCTCATTGTAGGCCATTTGCACTTTGTGGCAGAGGTCGATGATTTCGCCCAGATACTCCAGATAGTCCATCTTATGGTTGACGGCATACTGGATGCAACGGTTCAGGTTGATGGTGAGCACACTCTTTGAACCTGTAGAAACACCACCAGCGCCAAGCGTGTAGCTGAAGCCATTGTCGGTAATCTCGTTGCGCAGGCGACAGCATGACGAGAGTGAGTCGGCATTGTCGCTCATGTAAGTGAAGAACGAGTGGCCTTCGGCATACATTTCAGCGGTGAAGTCGCCCCATTCCTTGTCCTTGCACTCGCCGTTCTCATCGACGAGCAGGGCCATTGTCTCTACGGGGAAGGTGAGCAGGGTCTTCGTGCGTTCCTTGTTGAACCACTTCATGAATCGCTTCTGCAGCCACGACAGACCGTCCCAGTCGGGCTTTGAACCATCGGGGAAGTAGAATTCGCCGAAGATGCTCTCAAAGTAGTAGCGGTCGTAGTAAGCCACATTCCAGAACACGGCTTGATAGTTGCGTGCGCCAGTGGGCTGGTTGAGTGTATAGACAATCTGTTCGAAGTAGTCGGTGATGACCTTGTCGAGTGTCCGGTGTTTCAGCGAGAGATCCACCACCTCGTCGGCACGCTGCCAGTAGTCCTTGCCGAACTCCAGTCCGATGAAGTAGTTCATGTACATGAGGAACTCGGGCGTGGCGCAGGCACCGGAGAGCATGGAGCTCACCATGAACACCATGTTGACGAAGCCGCCGCAGTACGACTTGAGGTTGGTGGGAGCCGTTGAGTTGCCGCCAATAGAGATGGTGCCACCGATGAGCCAGGGGTACATGGTGATGGAGGCACAGTAGTTGGCCAGCGAGGTTTCGTCGTTCTTATATATAAAGTGGTGTGTGAGTTTGTCAATATATTCGTCGGCCAGCTGCTTGCCGTACATCTTTTTGATGCGCTCGGTGAGCAGACGGCGGTTCAAACGGATGAAGTTCGACTTGGGCAGCTCGCCGATAAGTGTGGCGATGTTCTTGTGCTCTACGTTGGCATTGGCATCATATTTCGAACCTGTAGCAGCGTTCATGCTCTCCATGTATTCTGAGAGGAACATCATCTTCTCCAACGTCTCGCGGTCCTCGGTGTGTTCCTGTCGGTAAAGGATGAACGACTTGGCCACCTTGTAGAAGCCTTCGCGCATCAGAGCCTCTTCCACCTGGTTCTGAATGTCTTCAACCTTGATGTCGTCGTGTATGTCCAAATGGCTCAGAATCTTCGAGATGGTTGACAGGTCTGAGGGCTCATCTACACTCTCAAATGCCTTGATGATGGCATTCATAATCTTGTCAAGCGAGAAGCGGTCTTTCGAGCCGTCGCGCTTGGTAATAGTAAAATTCTTAATTTCCATTGTTGGTATTTTCGGTTATCTTTTTGGGTTATTGTCTGTGCTGAAGTTATCCGTTTTGGAAAACTTTTTTGGTTAGCCTGTTGAAAAAGTTGTCCGTTTTGGAAAACTTTTCGTTGTGCAAAGGTATGACATTTTTTTTAATTTATATATAAATCGCATTGTAAAAAATATATAAATGTGAACTTTTGTTTGACCAAAGACAGAAATGTGAATAAGTTTGCAAAAGTTATCAAAAAATATTTGTGTGTTTAGCAGCTTTGTCGTAATTTTGCATCCATGAACACAAAAACAAGAAGAAAAGTTACGGCACTTGTGATGTTGACTCTATATGTGTCAATACTCTTTTCTTCGTGTTTTCATATTCATTCAGAAAACCTTTTCGCAGCCAGTGAGTGTGACCAGTGTGTGCATCATCTGCCTCATTCCGGCCATCTGACTGCAGGCGGCGGGCTTCAGCACGATTGTCTGCTATGTCAGTTTCTGAGTCTGGCTTATGTGGCTGCTGCCGTGACCACTCTTATAATATATAATAAGGTGTGCGCGCGGCATTATGATGCTCCATTGGCTCGTATAGGGTTGACAAAATGGGGCATCCTTGGATTGCGGGCTCCTCCCTTTAGCTTCGTTTGAGGAGAGAGACGTCTTTTAAAATATAAACAGCGCTGCCTATGGCGGCGCACATCACAACGAAGCAAACATGATATCCATATTGTGTACTGCTGTGCTGTTGTGCATGCAGGAGCCTTCGGACACGACGATAGCCATTCAGAATGTCGAGGTGACGGGCATGGCACGCCAGCGTCAGCAGATGAAGAGTTCGCAGAACAGTGTTCAGGTGGGCAGAGACTATCTGGAGAACAACCTTGCAGGCAGTTTGATGCAGACCTTGCAGGGCATTCCCGGCGTGAAAGCCATGTCGATAGGTTCGGGGCTTTCGAAACCCACCATTCGTGGTCTGGGCTTCAACCGTATGGCTGTGACCGAGGATGGGGTGAAACATGAGGGACAGCAGTGGGGCGATGATCACGGACTGGAGATAGACCAGTTTGCCGTTGACCGTGCCGAGGTCATCAAAGGACCTGCGGCCCTGCTCTACGGTTCCGATGCCATAGGCGGTGTGCTCAACCTCTTTACCACCCACATTCCCGAGCGGCCTGTTGAGGGAACCGTGCAGTTCGTGGGCCGTTCCAACAATGAGTCGCTGGGCGGTTCGGCCAAGATTGGCGGACGGCTGGGCAAGTTTATCTACCGTGCTCATGCCACATACGTAGATTATTCCGACTACAAGGTGCCTACCGACAGCATACAGTATTATTCCTACTGGATTCGCCTGAAGAACGGACGGCTGCGCAATACTGCAGGACGGGAGCGCAACGGCAGCCTGATGTTGGGCTATGCAGGCTATAACTTCCACACCGACATACGCATCTCCGATACCTACTCCAAGAGCGGTTTCTTTGCCAATGCTCATGGACTGGAAGTTAGACTCTCCAACATAGACTACGACCGTTCGCGCCGTGACATCGACCTGCCCTATCAGTGGGTGAACCACCTGAAGGTGCTCAGTCATACCTCATGGACCGACGACCGCATGTCGCTGGAACTGAACCTTGCTTATCAGAACAACGTGCGCGAAGAGTTGTCGGAGCCTGTCTCGCATGGCTACATGCCTACGCCCGACGGTACGCTGGAGCGACGTTTCGTGAAGAACACCTATACAGGGCAGCTGACTCTGCACCGCCAGCTGTCTGAGCACCATGAACTGAATGCCGGACTGAACGGTGAGTATCAGCATAACCGACGGGCAGGGTGGGGATTCATCATCCCTGACTTCGAGACCCTTTCGATGGGGGCATACGTCTTCGACCGTTTCACCATCACGGAGCGGCTCATCCTGAATGCCGGACTGCGCTATGACCATGCCCGCACCCATATTCATGCCTATTATGACTGGTATAAGACACCAAGCCTCACCCCCAGTCCTACTGGAGAGGGGAGTGAATACCCCTATATGGTGGCTAAGCAGCGTTCGGCTGATAGGGTGAGGCATTTCAATAGCCTTACGTGGTCGGCTGGCATCAACTGGCGCACGGGTGAGTGGGTGCTCAAGGCAAATGTGGGCAAGAGTTTTCGTGTGCCTATTCCGAAGGAGCTGGGGGCAGACGGCGTGAACTACCACATCTTCCGCTATGAGCGTGGCAATGCCAACCTGTCGCCCGAGGAGAGCTATCAGCTCGATGCCGGTATCAGTTGGAACCACGACCGCCTTTCCGTGCAGGTGGATCCCTACGTGAACTATTTCCCCAACTACATCTATCTGAATCCAACTTCCAGGTATGTGGAGGGTTTGCAGCTGTATAACTACATGCAGGCCCGTGTGCTGCGTTGTGGATTTGAGGCTCAGGTGGATTATCAGATTCACCGCAAGTGGCAGGCTTCGCTCAAGGGCGAGTATCTCTATGCCGAGCAGTTGTCTGGCCCTAAGCAAGGCTACACGTTACCGTTCTCTACGCCTTGGTCGGTCGATGCCGATGTGCGTTACACGTTCCGTCGGCTGTTCGAGCGTCGCCCTGGTGGAATGGGCTTCGTGGCGCTCAATGTTCATGTGGTGGGAAGGCAGAACCGTGTGGTACCGCCCGAGCGCCCCACCGATGGCTATTTCACGCTGAATGCCTCGGCTGGCAAGCACTTCACGCTCGGCAGACAGTTCACTCTCAAGGTGGCGCTCCGTGCCGACAACCTGCTCAACCGTCGCTACTACGATCACACCAGCTACTACCGCTTGATTGATGTACCCGAGCCCGGGCGCAACTTCTCGCTCACGGCTGGACTTGATTTTTAGTAATCTTTTTTTTAATAGCATTCATAACAATGAAAAAGATATTTTCCACGAGCCTTTTGATGGCTCTCACCGTAATCACATTATTTGTTTCCTGTAATAAGACCGACAGGGACGAGACCCAACCCGTCATCACCAATATGGGCATCACGGCCAACCCCGTGAACTGCCAAGTCTATCACCCCGGCGACACGATTCCGTTCTGCTATCAGTTCGAGGACGATGTGGAACTGGGTAGCTTCAACATTGAGATTCACAGCAACAGCGACCACCACAGCCATAGTACCGAGAGCGACGATCACGGACATGAGGGTGGTGAATGTGCGCATGAGCACGATCATGAGGAACATGAACACGAGCATGCCGCCGGTCAACAGCCGTGGGTGTTCAATCAGGACTATGAGATACCTATCGGTCTGCGCAGCTATCTGGCCAGAGTCAATATTCCTATCCCCAAGGATATTGCCGAGGGCGACTATCACTTCATGATAAGGCTCACGGACCAAGCCGGATGGCAGCAGCTGAAAGCCGTAGCCATCATTATAGAAGACTAACAACAGAAAAAAAATATAACATGAAAAAAGACTTAACTTTCCTGTTTTTACTGGCGCTCACATTACCCCTGTCGGCACAAGACTGGGAACTCGTTTGGAGCGACGAATTCAACCGTGACGGGCGGCTAGACTCAACCGTGTGGAACTATGAAGAAGGCTTCGTGCGCAATCATGAGGCCCAGTGGTATCAGGCCGATAATGCATGGCAAACCGACGGACTGCTTGTGATTGAGGCACGCCGCGAGCATCGGCCTAACCCAACATTCAAGAAAGGCAGTCGGCAGTGGGGGCGGCAGCGTGAGTATATTGATTACTCATCGGCTTGTCTCACTACGATGGGAAAGTATGAGTTTTGCTATGGTAGGATGGAGGTGAGTGCCCGCATCCCTACCGCAGGCGGCGCTTGGCCTGCCATCTGGACACTGGGACGCGGCATGGAGTGGCCCTCGTGTGGCGAAATAGACCAGATGGAGTTCTATCGCATCAATGGCGTTCCCCATATCTTGGCTAACGTGGCCTGGGGCAACGACCAGCATCATAGTGCGGTGTGGAACAGCAGAAAGGTTCCTTTCTCCCAGTTCACCCGCCGTGACCCTGAATGGGCGCTACGATTCCATGTGTGGCGAATGGACTGGGACGAGACTTCTATCCGTCTTTATCTTGACGATGAGTTGCTCAACGAGGTGCCACTTTCTGCTACTGTCAATGGTTCGGTGGGCAGAGGCACGAATCCCTTTACCCGTCCGCAGTACATCCTGCTCAACCTTGCCTTAGGGGGCGACAATGGTGGTCCTATAGATGATGAGGCCCTGCCCATGCGTTACGAAATAGATTATGTGCGCGTCTATCGTAGTTCAAAAAGATAGCAAATCAAGAATTTTGCTGTCATTTTGTAAAATAAAACGCCCAAGCATTTGTTCTTTAGTAAATAATTGCTACCTTTGCACGCAAATTTTGAAAGAAAAGAAGCTATGAGTAAATTGATTAAGCCGATTGGTTATAAGCCGCTGCTCGACACCAAGCAGACCGAGCAGGGCATCAAGCTCATCAAGGAGTTTTTCCAGCAGAACCTCTCCACCGAGTTGCGCCTGCGCCGTGTCACGGCTCCTCTGTTTGTGCTGCAGGGACTGGGCATCAACGACGATCTGAATGGAGTGGAGCGTGCGGTGACCTTCCCCATCAAGGATCTGGGTGATGCTCGTGCCGAGGTGGTACACTCGCTGGCCAAGTGGAAGCGCCTGTCGCTGGCAGAGTATAAGATAGAACCAGGCTATGGCATCTACACAGACATGAATGCCATTCGTGCCGACGAGGAACTCGACAACCTGCACTCGCTCTATGTCGATCAGTGGGACTGGGAGGCCGTCATTCGCAAGGAAGACCGCACCGTGAAGTTCCTCAAGGACATCGTGGAGCGCATCTATGCCGCCATCCGGCGCACGGAGTATCTGGTGTGCGAGACTTATCCGCAAATCAAGCCTTTCCTGCCAGAGAAGATTCGCTTCATCCACGCCGAGGAACTGCTGCAGATGTATCCTGACAAGACCCCAAAGGAGCGCGAGGATGCCATCTGTGAAAAATACGGTGCAGTATTTATAATAGGTATAGGCGGAAAACTTTCCAACGGAGAGAAACATGATGGGCGTGCTCCCGACTACGATGACTGGTCAACCGTGGCTGAAGACGGTCGTGCAGGTCTGAATGGTGACATCCTCATCTGGTATCCCGTGCTGGCCCGCTCGTTCGAACTCTCGTCAATGGGCATCCGTGTCGATAAGGAGGCACTGCTCCGACAGTTGCAGCTTGAGCATCAGGAGCAGCGCTGTGAACTTTACTTCCACCAGCAGTTGCTCACCGACCATTTGCCACTCTCCATAGGTGGTGGCATCGGGCAGAGCCGTCTCTGCATGGTGCTTCTGCAGAAAGCCCACATCGGTGAGATTCAGGCTAGTATCTGGCCCGA
>JAEEGG010017892.1_pt1 | contig 14512 bp, 6 predicted proteins | sample 9134161 | NCBI WGS metagenome assembly JAEEGG01 (sample SAMN16246543, study PRJNA631951) | gut metagenome | biome: gut microbiome; feature: rumen; material: CR-attached | host: Bos | place: Iran: Karaj | collected 2018-10
GCTTCTTGCAGAGCGGCGTGCTTTCGGTCGGCATATCCTTGATGATCGTCGGCTGGATGAGCTTGCCTTCCACCGTGAGGTCGAAGAGTTCCAAGATGCCACGGCCACGAGTAAATTCACCATCGAGATGACCGCCGAGTTCTTCCATCTTGGCCTTGATTTCGTCGTCGCTCATGTCGCCCACCTTGATGCCACCGAACTTTTCAATGGCTTCAATCATGCTGTAGCGCGGCCACGGAGCCTTGAAGTCGATTTCCTTACCCTGGTAGTTGACCTTGGTCGTACCGTTAGCGGCAATGCAAGCGCGTTCGTAAATGTTTTCGAAGTGCACCATCATGTCGTTATAGTCGGCGTAGGCTTCGTAGAATTCGAGGCCAGTGAATTCCGGGCTATGCGTACGGTCCATGCCTTCGTTGCGGAAGTTCTTGCAGAACTCGAACACCTTTTCCATACCGCCAATGATGCAGCGCTTGAGGTAAAGTTCCGGAGCCACGCGCAAGTAGAGCGTCATGTCAGCGGCATTGTGGTGCGTCGTAAACGGACGGGCGTTTGCACCACCATAAATCGGCTGGAGCGTCGGGGTTTCGACTTCGATGAATCCCTTTTCAAGGAGGTATTCGCGGATAGCCTGCATGATCTTGGAACGCTTGATGAAGACTTCCTTCACGTCGTCGTTCAAAGCCATGTCAATATAACGCTGGCGGTAGCGGGTATCCACGTCAGCAAATTCGTTGAACACAACCTTATTGCCATTTTCGTCAATCTTTTCCTTAGCGACCGGGAGCGGGCGCACAGCCTTCGAAAGCATCGTGACCTTTTCGGCACGCACAGAGTATTCACCACTCTGCGTTTCAAACATCGTACCGTTCACGCCAATGAAGTCACCGAGGTCGGTCATCTTCACGATTTCGTAGTTTTCCTCACCCACTTCGTCACGGGCCACCACAACCTGCAAGCGACCATAGCGGTCCTTGAGGTGCATAAAGCACATCTTGCCCTTGCGATTGAAACGCACCACGCGGCCGGCAAATGCAACCGGTTCCTTAGAAGCCATCAAGGCATCCTTGTTATCCTTCAAAACCTTGGAATCATGGGTCCTGTTAAACTTGTGCGGATAAGCATCCACACCCATTTCCTTGAACTTGTCGAGCTTAGCCAAGCGAGCCATCACCTGGTCATTCATGTCTTGCATTGCCATATTATTTTACCTCGTGAATATATCACGTCTTAAATTTGAACGGGGTAAATTTAGAAAAATAGAAGGCAGGACTATGCGCCGAGAGCTTAGAATAAGGCTAGAGACGAGGTCAAAAAGCACTTCGATAAGGCCATTTTGCCGATTTTATGCTACAAAAATAGCATTTTTGTATTTTTAGTAGCACATTTTTTACTTTGTCTGATAATTTTCACCCCAAAAACAATGCATTCCATGCTACAAAATCCAACATTTTTCACTTTTAGTAGCACAATCAATGCTAAAAAGCACCAAACACCAGTCAAATCTGCATAGTTTGTACAAAATTCATGCTACAAAAATAGAGATTTATCCATTTTAGTAGCACATTTTTTGATTTTCACCCTTTCAGGGTGCCTCAAACTGAATCTTTAAAGCCGCCCGCAACAAGGCGACCATCAAAAAGAGATGCCCGATCGGAGTCGGGCATGACAAGAATAAATTACCCTTGCGAGGTTTCAGCGAAGCTCAATCGTTCGTAGTTCTTGAGCGCGAGATTCAGGCGGTATTCGTTCGGGAAGAGGCACACGAGATTGCGTTCCTTGTCCATCATGCAGTCGCCGGCATATTCTTCGGCGAACTTGCCCACATCAGCTTCGGGGCCGTTCACCCAGCGGATGCAATGGGCTGGCACGCGGTCAAGTTGCACGTCGGCGCCGTATTCGCTCTGCAAGCGGAACTTGAGCACGTCAAACTGGAGTTCACCCACGACGCCCACAACCGGCACAGCAGACTTGAGCGGTTCATAGAGCTGCGTTGCACCTTCTTCCGAAAGTTCGGCAAGGCCCTTCGCCATCTGCTTAGACTTGAGCGGGTTCAAGAGCGTCACACGTGCAAAGTGTTCCGGTGCAAAGTCCGGGATACCCGTGAAGTTCATCTTTTCGCCGTCCGTGAGCGTATCGCCAATGCGGAAAAGTCCCGGGTCGTTAATACCCACGATATCGCCCGCCCAGGCGTGGTCAATGACTTCCTTGTCCTTCGCGAGGAATGCGGTCGGAGCGGCCAAGCGGATGTCACGGCCGGTACGCACATGGAAGACCTTTTCGCCACGGGTAAAGCTGCCCGAGCAAATGCGGAGGAATGCCGTACGGTCGCGGTGTTTCGGGTCCATATTTGCCTGAATCTTGAAGACGAACGCACTGAAAGCGTCTTCGTCCGGCTTGACCGGGCGTTTGTCCGTATCGCGGATCATCGGCGGCGGAGCGAGTTTTGCAAAAGCGTTCAAAAGTTGGCGCACACCGAAGTTGTTCACTGCAGAACCGAAGAACACCGGGCACATTTCGCCCTTCAGGAACTTTTCATGATCGAACGGATCCATACCGCCCGTGACCATTTCGTATTCTTCCTTGAACTGATTCACCCAGTTTTCACCGCAAAGTTCAACGAGACGCGGATCGTCCGGGCCTTCCATCTGGATAATTTCTTGCTTGCCATCGTCCGGATTGAACGTGTGGAACGTGTTTTCGGCAATGGAATAGACGCCCTTGAAAAGCTTACCCACGCCAATGGGGAGCGTAAAGGGAGCCGTCTTAATCTGCAAAACGCTTTCAATCTGGTCGAGCAAGTCGAGCACGTGGCGGCCATCCAAGTCCATCTTGTTGATGAACGTGATAATCGGCGTGTGGCGCATGCGGCAGACATTCATCAAGCGAATCGTCTGCTTTTCAACACCGTTCACGCTATCGATAAGCACGAGTGCGGCGTCCACGGCGGTGAGCGCACGGTACGTGTCTTCGCAGAAGTCCTGATGCCCCGGGGTATCGACGAGGTTGAACATGCAACCTTCGAACGGGAAGTTCAACACGGAACTCGAAACAGAAATACCACGCTGCTGTTCAATCTTCATCCAGTCACTAACAGTATAGCTCTTGTTGGCCTTCGCGCGCACGTGACCAGCCTCGCGAATCACGTTCCCGTACCACAGGAATTTTTCGGTGATGGTGGTTTTACCGGCGTCAGGGTGGCTGACAATAGCGAAAGTGCGGCGTTTTTCAATTTCTGGATTCATGGCGCCAAATATAATAATTTTAAGGGGTAAGTTCAATGATGGGGTCATCCTGAGCGAGAGCCTCGAAATATCTTTTTATTTTTAAGGATATGGCAACAAAGAAGTCGCAAACTAGAACCGCAAAGAATATGAGGACTCGGGTAACGCATGAGTTTCCCGCACTTTTCGACGATAACTCGGAAGTTCTTTTGCTCGGTTCCATCCCCTCGCCCAAATCGCGCGAACAGGGCTTCTATTACGGGCACCCGCAAAACCGATTCTGGAAAGTTCTCGCAAGCGTCTTGAGCGAGCCGCTCCCCGCAACCATCGATGAGAAAAAAACGATGCTTTTAAAGCACCACATCGCCCTTTGGGACGTTCTCGACAGTTGCACCATCATCGGAGCAAGTGATACAAGCATAGAAGACGTCGTCCCCAACGACATCGCCTCGCTCCTCGCGAAAACAAAAATCAAGCGTATCTTTTGCACAGGCGCCACCGCCCACAAGCTCTACGAAAAATACTGCGAAGCAGCAACCGGTATCAAGGCTGTAAAACTCCCCTCCACCTCCCCCGCCAACTGCGCCGTCAAATTCGAGAAACTCGTAGAAGCGTATAAAGCCATACAATCCGTTTAACACAAGAATGGCGACCCCCGAACAAGTCGGGGGTGACAAATGCAAAAAAACGCCCCGCGGTTTTAACCACGAGGCGCTCTTTATTTTACAAGGAAATCCTTATTTCTTTTTCTTGTTGTTTGCGCTATTGCTGCGGACATCCTTCGGCTTAAACTGGACGCTGATTTCCACGTTCGTCACCTTGGAACCGAGTCCAGACGGGTCAAACACCTTGTACGTAAATTCGTCGATTCCAGAGAAGCCCTTGTTCGGGGTATATTCGAAGGAACCGTTCTTTTCGTTCAAGACAATTCGACCATTGCGCGGCTTCATCACGGTCTTCACAGATTCGAGCTTGTCGCCGTCCGGGTCCTTCGCAGCAGACATAAGGCCTGTAGATGCCGGAACCTTGAGCACTTCGCCTTCGCGAGTCTGGTAAGAGAGCGGCTTCGTTTCCGGAGCGTTGTTCACGGCAATCACCGTAAACGTTGCAGTCTTATGAGCCGTTGCGCCTTCCGGGTCGGTGACCGTGAACGTAATACGTTCCGGCTTGCCCTTCCAGTGAGAGTACGGCTGAGCCACAATCACAGTCTTCTTAGACTTGTCGTAAGTCACCTGCAACTGCTTCTGACCCGTGAATTTCCACTTGAGGTCTTCGAAGTTGTGGTCCTTATCGCGAGCATACTGGTCAAGCTTAATCGTTGCAATCACGCCTTCATTCTGATTTTCCCTGATGGTAAAGTCAGGAATATCGCGCATCACCGGAGCGGCATTCACATGCTTCACGATGAACTTCACGACAGACTTGTCAGAGGCGCCAGCCGGGTCAGTAGCCGTAAAGATGATGGTTTCATCACCGAACCAGTTGTCTCTTCTCGGCTTGATTTCAACAACACGGTTGGCGTTGATTCTCACGTCGAGGTTCTTAGCGCCAGAGACCTTCCAGCGGATTTCGTTCTTCTTGTGGTCCGGATCTGTAACGAAGTCATCCAAATTGATAGACTTGAATGCCTTGCCTTCGAGAGTCGTCTGACCCGGGATTTCCTTTACAACCGGAGCATCGTTCACGGACTTCACCGTAAAGCGAACTTCAACAGAAGCCTTTTCCTTGCTCGGGTCATACACGTTGATGGTCACCGATTCACTACCGTTCCAGTACTTGTTCGGGATTTCAACAGTGAGAATACCCTTATCGCTGATGTTGTACTTCAGTTCATGCTTGCCAAAAGTCGGAGCCGGAGCTTCTTCTTCGTGCTTCTTAGCCTTCTTTTTCTTCTTATCCTTCTTGTTGTGCTTAGCCTTTGCAGGAGCTGCAGAAGCAAACGGATTTTCGCCATCGATAGACCACTTGAGTTCATCGATGCTGTTATCCGGGTCAACAACATACTGAGCCAAGTTGATAGCCGGGAAGGTCTTCTTTTCTTCGATGACCTGCGGCGGAATCGGCTTAAACTTCGGCGGATCGTTCACCGGAATGACTTCGAACGTAGCCTTGGTAGACTGCTTGTCGCCAGCCGGGTCCATTACCGTGAACACGAGCGTTTCCTTGCCGTTCCAGTTCGGGTTCGGCGTCGTGATGCTTGCACGGCCGTTCTTGATATCTACAACGAGATCCTTGTTTCCAGAAACAGTCCACTTGAGTTCATTCGGCTTGTTATCCGGGTCATTCACGATCTTAGCGAGATCCACCGGAGCGAATCTTTCCTTTTCCTTGATCTTCTGGTCGCCAAGATGCTTGATAATCGTCGGCGGGTCGTTCACCGGAGTCACATTAAATTCAATCTGCTGAGATGCTCTTGCGCCTTCAGGGTCAGTCACATCGAGACGAATCTTTTCAGAACCGTTCCAGTACTTGTCCGGAGTCGTCACCACGAGCTGCTTCTTAGCATTGATCGTAGCCTTGAGAGCGCGAGTCGGAGCCACTTCGAACTTCAAAGAGCTTGTCGGATGATCCGGGTCAGAAACAAACTTGGTCAAATCAATCGGTTCAAAGTGTTCCTTTTCCATGATAGTCTGAGCAAGAATCGGTCTGATTACCGGAGCGTCATTCACAGATTCCACAACAAAGTTAACGGTCTTGGAATCAGTTGCGCCATCCGGGTCCTTCACAGTGAACACCACGTTGCGTTCGCCATGCCAATGCGGGTCGGCAATGTTGATATGAGCGAGACCGCCCTTATAAATCACAACGCTAAATGCATCCTTGACGACTTCTTCTTCCTCGTCGTCATCATTCTTGCCCTTCTTACCCTTCTTGCTCTTCTTGGCAGGTTCGCCAACCTTCTGGACCTTGACACCCCAGGAGAGCTGCTCCATGGTGTTATCCGGGTCACGGACAAACTTGCTCAGGTCAATATCCTTGAACTGGCCCTTTTCGCGAATCTTCTGTGGCGGGATATCTCTCAAGACCGGAGGATCGTTCACGGACACAATTTCAAACGTGATGGTCTGAGAAGTCTTTGCACCATCCGGGTCGCTCACTTCGAGCATCATCATTTCAGGAGCGCACCAGAAATCCTTGTTCGGAGCAGTCACCGTAAGCACGCGGCTTGCAGAGATTTCAGCCTTGAGCTGCTTTGCACCCGTGATTCTCCAGCGGAGTTCATTCGGCTTGTTGTCCGGGTCCTTCACGAATTCATCGAGCTTAATCTGCTTGAAGGTTTCCTTTTCCTTGATCTTCTGGTCCGGAATTCTCTTCACGAATGCAGGAGGATCGTTCACGCGAGTCACTTCAAAGAGCATCTTATGGCGAGCATAAGCGCCTTCCGGGTCCGTCACGGAGAACGTGAGGTTTTCCTTGCCGCTCCACTGCTTATCCGGAACAGAGACAATCACAGTGTTGTCCTTGCGGATATCCACCTTAAGGTCACGATTGCCAGTAACATCCCACTTCAAGGAAGATGCCGGATGGTCCGGGTCTTCGGCAAGAGATGAGAGGAGGATAGTCTTAAAGCGGCCACCTTCGAGAATAGTTTCACCCGTCGGAGCGTCCTTGGCAATGACCGGAGCGTCGTTGACGGAGCGCACTTCAAAGCGAGCCGTCTTGCTTGCAGAAGCACCTTCCGGGTCAGTAGCCGTAAACGTGATATTTGCAGCACCATGCCAGTACTTGTTCGGGATAATGATATTTGCCACCTGGTCAGCACCCACCTGAACGCGGAGCGTTTCACCAGCAGGTTCATCGTTGCCCTTCTTCTTCGAAGAGCCCTGGCTAATCGGGCTAACCTTGAAAGTCCACTTGAGTTCGCTAATCTTGTGGTCCGGATCCTTCACGAAGTCAGCAAGCTTGATCGGCTGGAACTGCTTCTTTTCGTCAATCGACTGGTCGCGGAGATCGCGCACAAATTCCGGAGCGTCGTTCACAGATTCAACCGTGAAAGTCACTTCCTTGCTATCCGAGGCGCCATCCGGGTCCGTTACCGTGAAGCGGAGCTTTTCAGAACCATTCCAGCTAGCATTCGGCGGAGTCACCGTTACCTTGTGAGTTGCATCCATAGCAACGCGGAGTTCCTTGTTGCCTTCAATCTTCCACTTGAGGCGATTCTTGGCGTGGTCAAGGTCTTCAACGTAGTTGTCAAGTTCGATCGGCTTGAAGGAGCCCTTTTCCTTGATGGTCTGGCTTGCAATTTCCTTCATAACCGGCGGGTCATTCACAGACACAACCGTAAATGTTGCAGTCGTACGAGCCTTGGCACCAGACGGGTCCGTCACCGTGAACGTCACCTTTTCAGAACCGTTCCACATCTTGTTCGGAGTCTTGACCGTCACAATACCGGCCTTGGACATATCGACCTTGAGGTCCTTATTGCCCGTAAAGTCAATCTTCAAGCTTTCAAAGCGGTCATCCGGGTCAGACACGAGTTCAGACACGTTGAACGGAGTGAATTCACCCTTTTCCTGAATGGTCTGGTCTGCCACCTGCTTGATTTCCGGGAGGTCGTTCACAGATTCGACAGTAAAGAGAGCCGTAGAAGAAGCCTTGGCACCTTCCGGGTCCGTTACGGTAAACGTGATTTCTTCAGCACCGTTCCAGAACTTGTTCGGAATGACAATCGTTGCAACCTTGTTTGCATCGATATTGACCTTGAGTTCAGATTCTCTCTTCTTGGAACCGGCAGCCGGCTTGCTAGAAACAGAGAACGAGAGGTCAGAAAGCTTGTTATCCAAGTCCTTCACCATGTCTGCAAGCTTAATCGGCTGGAACTGCCCCTTTTCACGGATCGTCTGCGGCATGACCTGCTTGACAAACATCGGAACGTCATTCACGGATTCCACTGTGAAGTTTGCCGTGCGTTCGTCGCAAGCGTTATCCGGGTCGCAAACCTTGAACGTCAAAGCTTCGGCACCATGCCACTGCGGAGACGGCGGCGTAATACGGACAACGCGAGCACCATCCATAGCCACCTTGAGTTCCTTATTACCCGTAATCGTCCACTTGAGGCGATTCTTGGCGTGGTCAAGGTCTTCAACAAAGTTGTCGAGTTCGATCGGCTGGAATTCGCCCTTTTCCTTAATGGTCTGTTCACGGATATCCTTCATGACCGGAGGATCGTTAATAGCCTTGACCGTAAACTTGGCAGAGGTCGTTGCACGAGCGCCTTCCGGGTCAGTAGCCGTAAACATCAATGTTTCCGTACCGTTCCACTGGTCGTGCGGGATCTTCACAGAAACTTCATGAGATCTGTTATCGATATTGACCTTAAGATCGCGATTGCCAGTGACTTCGACTTTGAGCTTGGAGAAATCGTGGTCAGCATCGCTCAAATAGTCATCCAAGATAAACGAAGAAAATTCGTTCTTTTCTTCAACAGACTGGTCCGGAATCTTCTTGAATACCGGAGAATCGTTCACAGAACGCACGTTAAGGGCGACATCCTGCTTTGCAGAACCACCTTCCGGGTCCATCACAGTGAACGAGGCAATCGTGTTGCCGTTCCAGCTCGGGTCCGGGATTTCAACAGTAGCCACATGCTGGTCATCAATCGTTACGTTGAGCGTACCCGTTTCCGGCATCGGGCCCTGGTGCTTGACTTCGACATCCCAGGAGAGTTCGGAATTCTTGTGGTCTTCATCCTTGACAAAGTCATCAAGCTTGATCTTGGTGAACTGTTGCTTTTCGTTGATGTTCTGGTTCGGAATCGGGCGAATGAACTTCGGCAAGTCATTCACGGAATTGACCGTGAACATGGCTTCGCATTCAGCAGAAGCGCCATCCGGGTCCGTGGCCTTGAACTTGATGGATTCAGAGCCATTCCACATTTTGTTCGGAATGCGGATTGTAGCCACACCGCCAGAAACAGAAACCTTCAGGTCCTTAGCACCTGCAACAGCCCACTTGAGCATTTCGATGCGGTGGTCCGGATCCTTGACATACTGCCCCAACTGAATCGGAGCAAATTCCTGCTTTTCATCAATCGTCTGGTCAGGAATATTTTGGACAAACTCCGGAGGGTCGTTAATGGAGCTTACTTTGAACAAAACGTCCTGCTTTGCAGAAGCACCGGCAGCGTCAGTCACCGTAAACGTCACGCGTTCCTGACCGTTCCAGTTTTCGTTCGGGAGCGTCACAATGGCAGAACCGTACTTGTCGACTTCAATCTTCAAGTCCTTATTACCCGTCACAGTCCAATTGAGCTTCATCGGATCGTCATCCGGGTCAGTGACATAGTCCGCAAGGGAAATCATGTCGAACTGGTTCTTTTCTTCAATGACCTGGTCAGGAATCTTCTTCGTGATTGTCGGAGGGTCGTTCACAGGCTGGACCGTAAATGCAGCGGTCTTATTATCGCTACCGTAATCCGGGTCATTTGCAATAAACTTGATTCTTGCAGCACCATACCAGTGCTTATCAGGAACCACAATCGTTGCAACGCGACCAGCGTCAATTGTTACAGACAAATCGCCGTCGGCCTGTGCGCCACCAGCCGGAACAACTTCGGTATCCCATGTAATCAGGTCTTTCTTGTGGTCCGGGTCATTAACAAAGTCATCCAAGCGAATCTTCGTGAACTGCTGACCTTCCGTAATCACCTGGCTTGGGATTTGAGATACGACCGGCGGATTGTTCACGGATTCGACAGAGAAGTTCACCGTTTCAGAAGAACTAGCACCTCTGGAGTCCGTTGCCGTAAAGGTCAAGTCTTCGGAGCCGTTCCAAAGCGGACTTGGAGTTGCAATTTCAACCATATGGTCCGGAGTAATCGTCACCTTTAAGTTCTTGTTGCCGCTGACCTTCCAACGGATCTGCGAGGGCTGGTCCGTGTCGTCCGAGACAAAGTTGTCGAGTTTAATCTTCGAAAATGTACCGCCTTCCATAATGGATTCGCCAGGAATGCCGCTAACCTGGGGAGCTTCATTGACAACCGCCGGTGCGGGTTCGGGAGCGGGTTCATTTACAGGGGCTGCAGCAGGTGCCGCTTGTGGAGCAGGTGCTGGATTTTGCGCAAACGATGATGTTGCTATAACACTAGCAGAAGCTATCAAGGTCGCCATGGACCTTTTCAGTTTATTCATTTTCGATCTCCGATACCATACACGCAATCAAAATTTCACAGTGAAATTTATCACACGTCCTTAAAAACGTTTCTAAATATAATGCTTTTCCACAAAAACTTTTCATATTTCGAAAATGTTTTTCCGTAACAAAAATTGAAAAATTTGTCTATTCCGTTAAAGAATTTCACGTAAGTATTTGAGTATCAACGACTTACAGCAAAACCGCTCTCCAAAAGCATCTCTTTTGCCATTTTCAGAAAAAATCCCCTTTTTTACGAAAAAAACGGGTTATAGCCAATTTCTATTGTAAATTTTTTGTAAAACTGAAACTTTTTTGGCTTTCGCCCGCCGCCAAGCGGCTCCAAAATATGACAAAATGCTCCAGAAATAACTAATTTTGAATTAAACCATTAAATCTAACCAGGAAAAACAATGAAATTCGTATTCCTCTGCGACGCCAACTATCTCAAGGGCGACATGGTAAACTTCCAGAACAACTTCCCCACCAATCACGAACTCGTGACGATGACCTCTGAAGACCTTCTCCAGAGCAAGTCCATCATCGAAGGGACCTTCGCTATCTTGGCAGAACGCACCACTTGGCAGAAGAACTTCAGCCTTTTCCGCTACTTCGGCTTGCTCCCGCTTCTCGAAGTGCTCCCGCTCGGCATCGTGAGCCGTGGCCGCCGCAACGAACCCATCAAGGGCCGCAGCCAGAACAGAAACCAGGAAATCTTCTTCAATCCGGCCGCATCCGCTGAAGAACTCTACCTCCAGGTCGACAAGTTCGTCGCCGCTCCTCCTTCTGGCTACTCCTATCCGCGCGGTGCCGCCAAGTAAGGCATGCAGAGAAAGGTCCTAGAAAGCCTTTACAACCAAGGCGGGCTTACGCTTTTCGCCATTTCTGACGAAGAAGCGTTGCCCACAGAAGCCTTGTACAAGTTCGCACTGGCACTTAACGCCGGTGCGCGTTTTGTTGTAATTGACTTTACCGGAAAGCGCCCTTTTGAAGGGAAAGCGCCGTTCCAGACTTCGGACCTTTCACAAAAACTCCTTTCCACCGAGGATATCGAACAGATTACAGCCTCCGCCGCAGATGACGGATGCATCTCGTTCACGGGCGTCAAGCCCCATCCCACCTCGGACACCGAATTCCGCACGCTCTACCACAATATCAAAAGCCTCGAAGCGATTGCCCCGCAAGTTATCGGCATCATTTCGACAGAGCAGGTAGAAAACGTCGGGAACCTGGTCTCCATGGCCCGCCTCCTAATGATGCACGTGACCCCGCTTTCCATGAAATCGGCAGCATCGTTTATCGAAGATGTCAAGGAGGCTCAAAAAATCGAAATTTTGTGGCTTTCCAAGGAACGCCCCACAGGGCGCGCCTACCCCAAGGCTCGCAAGGCCATCCGCAAAAACGCCTGCGCCACCAAGGAAGCGTTCACCCTGGATTTCAAGAAAAATCCGGAAGAGCTCGCGAAAGTCATCAAGAAGCTTCACAAGATTTCCATTCTCACTAAGAACCCGCTTGACGGATTTCCGAGACTGGTCCGCAACCTGTTCCCGCTGCTCCTCCTTGCGGTAATCATTGCGCCGTTCCTCTTTGTCACCGACATCGACAGGAGCGATTCCAACCTCCGCGACCGCATCCAGGAACGAAACCAGCTATCCGTAGCCCCGTCATTTGAATACACCTTCGACGGCGTTGAAAACATGCAACGCATCGCGCGCTACGCCATAGGCAGATTCGACGCCATCATCACCAACGAAAAGATGATCAAGAACTATGTGGCGAAAACGCTCGAAGATAACGGCTTTAGCGTCGTCGCATGGGAAAAGAACAACTTGAACATTCCGCCCAAGGGCACGGTCATGCGATTCTCGCGACCAGACGAAATTAAGCGCCCCGCCTCTGCAGATACCATTGGCGCCGCCTGGAAATTCTGGACATCCGTCATTTCGGACAGCATCGCCTACCTCACGGAATTTTATCATGAAACAGCGACCGCCACGCAGAGAAAGCACAACGGCATCGACGTCGCAAGCCGCCAGGGAGCCCGCATCCTAGCGCCGTTTGGAGCCAAGGCCTGGACTAGCCGAGACGAACGCGGAGGCGTCATTATCGCACTTGTCCGCAAAGAAGATGTTATCTTGTTTATGCACTGCGACAAGCTCCTTTATCTGAATGGTCAAGAAGTTATGCCGGGCGACCCGATTGCCACCGTTGGCACTACAGGACACACGACTGGACCCCACGCCCACATCGTAACAGGCCTCGTCAGCAAGAAGGGAAAAAAGAGAATCGGGAACGTTCGTTACGATGTAATTGACCCCATAAAGTGGTTTTACAGGTTCAAGCCGACCTCCAAATAAAAAAATTGGTGTTTTACGTCACACGTAACGTAAAAATACGTGAAAAACGGGCTTTCGTAACAGTAAATTTACACCCATACTATCGCAAATTAATCCACAATTAAGTAACTTTGGTACACGGGATTGATGTAGTTAAAAAACAATGTCAAAACAAAAGGATTAGGACATGAAACATTCAATCATTTGGGCTTCTCTCGCACTCGCTGCAGCACTCGTTTCCGGTTGCTCTGGAGTCGTAACCCCAAAGGCCGAACTCGCCACCCATAACGACGCAGTTCACGATATTCCTGCCATTGACAGCCTCATCGTCAGCATGAAGCAAGACTACATCAAGCAGTGCTATATGCCGGTTGCAAGCCACTTGCCGCCTGAAAATTCCTGCCAGTCCGACTTGTTCCAAATGGTCGAACGCCGCTACCACATGGAATACAACCAGAACCACGTTGCCGCCGCTAGCAACGAACTCTTCTTCAAGGACGTCGTTCCGGAAATCAACAAGAAGGTCAAGAGAGAACCGGCCCTCCGCGATCCGCTGCGCCGCGCATTCTCCAACAGCAACGAAATGCTTGCCTACTACAAGGACAAGTATAAGTTCAACACCCAGATTGAACGCTTCTAATTCTAAAGCATGATTTTTGACGAGAGCGCGGCCGCGAGCTGCGCTTTTTTCTATATTTGACCCGCAATAAAACAAACCTAAAAGAGACAAATCTATGGGAAAATCACTCTATCAGAAAATTTTCGAAAGCCACACGGTAGCTAAGCTCCCGAGCGGCCAGTGCCAGCTCTTTATCGGGCTTCACCTCTGCCACGAAGTGACGAGTCCGCAGGCCTTCGCCCAGCTCCGCGAAGAAGGCCAGAAGGTGCTGTTCCCGGAACGCACTTTTGCAACGGTCGACCACATTATTCCGACCACTTTCCCGGAACGCAACCGCCCGCTCCAGGACGGCATTTCCGAAGAGATGTTCTCCCACATTGAAAACAACACCAAGAACAACGGCATCAAGTTCTTTGGCCCCGCCACCGCCGAACAGGGCGTGATCCACATCGTGGGCCCCGAAGAAGGCGTTACGCAGCCGGGCATGACCGTCGCTTGCGGTGACTCCCACACGGCAACGCACGGTGCCTTCGGTGCTATCGCATTCGGTATCGGCACCAGCCAGGTGGCAGACGTTCTCGCTACCCAGACGCTCGCCATGAGCCCGCTCAAGACTCGCCGCATCAAGTTCACCGGTAAGCTCAAGCCGGGTGTGACCGCCAAGGACGTTGCCCTCGCCTACATCGCCAAGCTCGGCGTGAACGGTGGCGTTGGCTACGCTTACGAATTTGCCGGCCCGGTCATCGAAGAAATGGGCATGGAAGGCCGTATGACGGTCTGCAACATGGCTATCGAAGGCGGCGCCCGCGTCGGTTACTGCAACCCCGACGAAAAGACTTTTGAATACCTCAAGGGCCGTCCGTACGCCCCGAAGGCCGACAAGTGGGACGAAGCCGTTGCTTACTGGAAGTCCGTGGCTACCGACGCCGATGCCCAGTTTGACGACGAAGTCGAAATCAACTGCGACAACCTCGAACCGATGGTGACCTGGGGCATCACGCCTGCTCAGGCCATTCCGCTGAACGGAAACATGCCGAAGATTAGCGAATTCGAAGGCAGCGAAAAGAAGGTCATCTCCGAAGCCTACGAATACATGGGCTGGGAAGAAGGTTCCAAGATGATTGGCCGCCCGATCGACATCGCCTTCGTGGGTAGCTGCACCAACGGCCGCCTCAGCGACTTGCAGGCCGCCGCCGAAATCATCA
>JAEEGG010017901.1_pt1 | contig 14503 bp, 11 predicted proteins | sample 9134161 | NCBI WGS metagenome assembly JAEEGG01 (sample SAMN16246543, study PRJNA631951) | gut metagenome | biome: gut microbiome; feature: rumen; material: CR-attached | host: Bos | place: Iran: Karaj | collected 2018-10
GGCTCAGCACTTCGGTCAAATCTTCGAGCTTTGTGCCCGGCAATGCGCAGAGCGTGTGTTCAATCTGCAACTTGACTTCGGCGACAATCGGATGGCGCCACTTGTAAAGCAAGTCGTAGTTGTCGTAGATGGAACCTGCGGTCGAGTTCTCTATAGGAATGGCGCCTCCGTCAACGACACCTGTTTCAATGCCTTGGAAAATTTGTTCGAACGTGTCCATCGGCACGACTTCGATATCGTTTCCGAACAGGTGGTAGGCGGCGCTTTCGCTGTAGGCCCCGCGACGGCCCTGGAATGCAATTTTCTTCATGAGATGAAATATAAAAAGTAGGAAGTTAGAAGTAGGAAGTAGGAGGAAAAAAGAATATGGAATTTAGTAGTTGGTCATTAGTCAATAGTCATTGGTTGTTGGTTAATTGTTTCTAGTTATTGTAATCGCGCCATCGGCGCCTCATTTAAAACTAATGACTAAGAGCTAATGACTAAAAACTAGCTATTACTTAAACCGTCTTGCACCTTTGTATTTTGACGACCAATAGTTATCGTCCATGGAGGTGATCACCACGCCTTTACTTGTACTGGCATGAATGAATCGGTTCCCCTTTAAGTAAATGCCGACGTGGCTAATTTTCCAGAAGTTTCCGAAAAATACGAGATCGCCTTCTTGCAATTTTGAGCGCCTGATAGAATAGCCGCGACCATCGTCATAAATATGTTGTGCGCTGTGGTCGAGTGGAATCCCGTAAAAACCTTTGTAGACTTGCATCACGTAACCGGAGCAGTCCGTCTTTTTTTTGCCGGCCGCTCCGTAAACGTACTTTGCCCCGAGCCATTCCTTGGCGTATTTTTCAAGGTTCGTTGGCTTGGCTGTGCGCTTTGTTTGTTTTTGCGTTGGGGCTGTCTTTTTGGCGACCGCTTTCTCGGTCTTCTTTTCGGCCTGCTTTTCTACTGATTTTGCTGATGTGTTCGCGACATTTTTTTCGGCGGCTTGTGCTGTAACGCTAGTGGCTGCCTTTGCTGTGTCGCTACTTGTTAGAACGCTTTTGCCGGTGGAATCTTGCTTGTTTGCCTGAACTTCGCCGTTATTTTTCGAGGTCGCGGCAAGCCTTTCTTCTTGTACTAGTTCTTCTTGCTGGTTTACGGTGGTCGAGTCGATTTCTACAGTTTCTTGCTTTGGAACTCTGTAGCGCTTGTAAGAACCGCTCTTTCGGTCGTATCCGGGGCGTACAGGAAAAGCGCAGTTTGCAAGAACCAAACTGCATGCAATAACAATTCCCGTAATGAGGCGACTTCTGAGAGCCATCAGGGAAAATTTAATTAATTACGGCTTTCGAGAAAAGTGATTTTGAAAGATTAAAAGGCTTACTCAATAAATCCGTGCGGCTTGAATCCGAGACCTTTCACAAGCTCAAAATCTTTGCAACTGTTTATGCCTGCAGTGGTGAGCATGTCGTCCGTGATGGCTGCATTTGCGCCGCTCTTGAATGCTCGCTTGCCGTCGTCGCCGAGAACGCCGCGACCGCCCGCAAGACGGATGAACGCCTTCGGGTTGATGAATCGGTAAATCGCCACGATGCGGCAGAACTCGTCGTTCGTGAGCTTCGGGAGGTTCTCGTAAGGCGTGCCCGGGATGGCGTTCAGCACATTTACCGGAGTGGACTTGACGCCGAGTTTGCGCAAATCCAGGCACATGTCGATTCGGTCTTCCATCGTTTCGCCAAGGCCCATGATGCCTCCGCTGCAAATTTCAAGACCTGCGGCAAGGGCGTTCTGGAGTGCGCCGATTTTATCGTCGTAGGTGTGCGTTGTGCAAACATCCGGGAAGTGGCGGCGGTACGTTTCCAGATTGTTGTGGAAGCGGGTGAGGCCTGCTTCCTTGAGCTTGTCGAACTGTTCCCTGTTCAAGAGGCCTGCCGAAAGGCAAATCGAAAGCTTCGTCTCTTTTTTCAGGCGACGGATCGCTTCGCTAATCTGTTCCACGTCGCGGTTCGAAAGCGTACGGCCCGAGGTCACGATGGAGTAACGCGGGATACCTGCCGCTTCTTTCTTCTTGGCGTCGGCGACAATTTCGTCGGCGCTGAGCAACTTGTATTCAGGAGCGCCGGTGTGGTAGTAGCTGCTTTGGGCGCAGTACTTGCAGTTTTCAGAGCAGCGACCGCTACGGGCGTTCACGATGGAACAAAAATCAAAGTCGTCACCGTGGAACTTTTCGCGGATCTCGTCAGCGGCTTTTGTGAGTTCGTCGAGGTCTTCGCTTAAAAGCTTAATCGCCTCTTCGCGCGTGATTTCGTAACCTTGCAATACCTTTAACTTGAGATTTTCGATAAAAGACATGCTGCGCTCCTTGTTGCGCGCCCAAATATAGAAAAGTATCCCTGATTTGAAAGAGTCATGAAAGGAATGTAAAGTCTGTGTAAAGTGATGTAAAGCCTTTGTAAAGTCCAGATAAAACCTTTGGAAAGTGCGATTTCTGAGTCTTGCGCTTTGTTCCGGGGCTTTTTACTTTAAGGTCCGTGAGGTTTTTATGACGACTTTTTATATCATTCTTGTGGCTATGTTGCTGGTGCTTGCCCTGTTCGACTTGTTCGTGGGCGTCAGTAACGATGCTGTGAATTTTTTGAGTTCCGCCGTAGGAAGCAAAGCTTTTAAGTATAAAACCCTGATGATCTTTGCTGCGGTAGGAGTTTTTTGTGGAGCCACCTTCAGCAGTGGCATGATGGATATTGCGCGGCATGGCATTTATATGCCCCAGTATTACACCTTCGCCGAACTCATGTGCGTGTATGCGGCGGTGATGTTTACCGATGTAATCCTCTTGGATATATTCAACTCCTACGGAATGCCCACTTCCACTACCGTTTCCATGGTTTTTGAACTGTTGGGGGCATCGGTCGCTATAGCCAGTGTCAAGATCCTGGGGAACGATTCACTGGTTTTAGGGAACCTCATTAATACTTCCAAGGCATTGACGGTGATTATGGGCATCTTCCTCTCGGTGGCCATCGCCTTTGTGGTGGGCCTTGCAGTGCAATATGTTACTCGCTTGATATTCTCTTTTGGCTACAAGAAAAAACTCCGTTACTTTGTAGGAATTTTCGGTAGCGCATCCCTTACCTCCATCTTCTACTTTATCCTTGTCAAGGGACTCAAGAATATGAGTTTTGTGGGTGAAGGGTACAAGACTTTCCTCTCGGAAAAAGAGACACTCCTTATTATGGCCATGTTTGTGGGCTTTTTTGCGATATGCCATTTGCTCCATGCCGTTGGCGTGAACGTATTGAAGGTGATTATCGCTTTTGGTACCTTCTCCCTGGCACTTGCTTTTGCTGGAAATGACTTGGTGAACTTCGTAGGAGTGCCCCTGACCAGCCTCTCTTCTATGCTGCACTTGCTTAGCGATTCCGGTAATCCTCTAGATTACAATATGTCTTTCCTGTTGCAGTCGGAGCCGGGACAGTGGTACCTTCTGATGATTGCGGGCCTTATCATGGTCCTTTCCTTGGTGTTTTCCAAAAAGGCGAAGAACGTAGTAAAAACGTCCGTTTCCTTGGCTGCCCAGAATTCCTCAGATGAAATTTTCGGAACTAACCCGGTAGCCCGGGCTCTGGTTCGCGGGTCCAATGCTGTGGTCAAGTTCGTTTCTAGTCTTGTTCCAAGGAAGATTTCTAATAAACTTAATTCGCGGTTCAATACCAAGCAGATGATTTTTGGAAGAAGAAGGAGCCGCCTTCGACCTGCTGCGTGCCTGCGTGAACCTGATGCTGGCTAGTTCCCTTATTGCCCTTGGAACCTCTCTCAAGCTGCCTCTTTCCACCACTTATGTGACGTTCATGGTGGCCATGGGTACAAGCCTTGCGGACAGAGCCTGGAACAGGGAAACAGCGGTGTATCGCATTACGGGAGTACTCTCGGTAATCGGTGGTTGGTTCTTGACCGCCTTTGCTGCCTTTGCCAGCGCCTCGGTGGTAGCCACGGTTCTTCATCTGGGAGGGCTTCCCGTGATTTTCGCCCTGTTTGCGGTGGTCATTTTTGTCCTGGTTAGGTCAAATCTGAAATACCGTGAAAACAAGAAGGACAAGACGGAAGAACGGTTTGAGAAAATCCTTGCTGCAAGTCCCGAAAGCAAGGTGTACCCGCTAATACAGGATTACAGTCGCGGAGAATGGAGTGAAATCCTTCGGTGGTGTGCAGATTGCTACGAAAAACTGCTGGTGGGCCTTTTGCGTGAAGACTTGGGAGAACTCCGGTCGGTGAACAAGAAAGTAAAAATCTTGAAGAAACACGTACAACGGAACCGACGCCATGGAACCCTTTGCACGGAAAGGCTTGCCCAGGAAGATTTGGTGGTAAAGAACTTTTTCCTGTATCAGGCCAACGATTTTATGGGAGACGCCCTGTTCAGTCTGGAACAGATTTCGTCTCCGTGCAAGAATCATGTGGATAACGGCTTTAGCCCCGTGGATAAGGAAAAGCGGAAGAAACTTTTGCGGGTGGCCGCCCATGTGAGACAGAAAATAGAATATACGGCCGATATGGTGGAATCCATGGATTTCAGCTGCTATGACGATGTGCGCAATCAATTGCGCGAAGAAGGCTCCAAAATTTTCGGTGAACGGAAAGCGGAAATGATGAAGACCGGTTCAGAAAATATCAGGGCGGAAATCCTTTATTTAACTATTCTTTACGAGTCCTGGGCTTTGTTGGACTCGGTAGGATCCGTGGCCAAGGCCAGCAGGAAGTTCCTAACCGTAAAGCAATAATTTTGCAGGCTGCCTTATGATTTATATTGTTGAAGATGATGCCGAAGTCCGAGAAATGGAAACCTACGCTTTAAAAAGTAGCGGTTTCGAGGTCTTGGCCTTTGATTGTGGCAAGGCCATGGATGAACAGGTGAAGGTCAAAGTGCCGGATTTGTTTATTCTGGATATCATGCTTCCCGGAGAAGACGGCCTGAGTATCCTCAAGCGTCTGCGAAGCCAGGAAATTACAAGGGATATTCCGGTCATCATGCTTACGGCAAAGGGAGCGGAACTGGACAAGGTAAAAGGTCTGGACTTGGGTGCCGATGACTATATGGCAAAACCCTTCGGAATCCTGGAACTGATTTCCAGGGTGCGGGCGGTTCTTCGTCGTTCTGATCGGGGGACCGTGGAATCGAAGGTATCGGAAATTTTTTCTGTCGGCAATGTGGAATTGGATGACAGGCGCCACCTGGTACGGGTAAACGGGAATGCGGTTGACTTGACCTTTAAGGAATATGAATTGCTGAAATTGTTGATGTCTCACCCTGGAACGGTCTATTCCCGTCAGCAGATTCTGGAAAAAATATGGGGCATTGATTTTGATATGGACACGCGCACTGTGGATATGCACGTGAAAACCCTTCGGCAGAAGTTGGGGGACCAGGGGTCCATCGTACAAACCGTTAGAAACGTAGGGTATAAGGCGCTATGAAAAACAGTATCCGGTTCAGCTTGATTTACGTGGGGGTGCTCGCGGCACTCTTTGCTGTGTATTTTACTGCACAGGTTTTTGAAAATGAAATGTCAGAACAGCTGAAACGGGACCTGCGTGAAACGGCGCACCTTATCGAAGTCTCTTACGGCAAGATGGATTCGACTGATGGTGGACCCATTGCGAACTTGTCCGCCTTTTCCAGTAAAAATTTGCGTATTACCTTGGTGGGCAGTGACGGTAAGGTCATCTACGAAAGTGATGCCGAGGCCGGTAAGATGGAAAATCACCGGAACCGCCCCGAAATCATGGATGCCTATGCTAAGGGCTTCGGTGAAAATCTCCGCTATTCCGTGACCCTGAACGCCAAGGTGTTTTACTTTGCGGAACGCCTTGCAGACGGGAATATCTTGCGTCTGAGCCGCCGCCAGGCGAGCCTCCACGAGTCGGTGTCTAAGACCATGCCTTACCTTATCGCGCTGTTGGCAGCCGTGGTCGTTGTGTCGATCCTGATTGCGATCGGCTTGAGCCGCGCCTTTGTGCGGCCGGTGCAGAGGCTTGCCGACAACTTGGGACAGCCGGAATTGATGGACGACGAGGGAATCTACAAGGAAATCGCTCCTCTCGTGAAGACAATCCGTAAACAGAACCGGGAATTGCAGCTGACCGTGGAACAGCTTTCGATGGAAAAACAGAAAACCGCCCAGATGCGTGACGAGTTTACCGCTAACGCCTCCCATGAGCTTAAAACGCCTCTCACTTCGATTTCGGGTTACGCGGAACTCATCGAAAACGGGATGGCCAAGCCTGAAGATGTAAAACTCTTTGCGGGCAAGATTCACAAGGAAGCGAACCGCTTGCTGTCTATCGCCAATGACATCATGACTCTTTCGAAACTGGATGTGCCGGGCGAATCGACGCTGGATTTAGGTGAAACCGTGAAACTGTGGCCCCTTGCCTGCAGCTGTGTAGATGAACTAACCTTCAATGCCGATAAGAAGGGGGTCCAGGTCTCGCTGAAAGGCGAAGAATCCTCCCAGGTGCAAGGAAACCGCCGACTCCTTTTTGAAATGCTGTACAACCTAGTCGACAATGCCATCCGCTATACGGAACAGGGCGGCAGCGTCCAGGTCCTTGTCAAGGAAAAAGCGCTAGTTGTAAGGGATACGGGCATCGGTATTCCCGAAGAAAATCAGCCACGCATCTTTGAACGCTTCTACCGCGTCGACAAGAGCCGCTCCAAGGCTACCGGCGGCACCGGCCTCGGCCTCGCCATCGTAAAGCATATTGCCGAAGTGCACCACGCACATATTTCCCTGAAGTCCGTTGTGGGCGAAGGTACCGAAATCAGCGTGGAATTTGGATAAAATCCTAAAACGAAAGTGGCTAAAGACACTCCTTGTTGCCACAAAAAAAGCCCGGCGGTAATGCCGGGCGAATTTCATCAAGACTTGACTCTTACTTGTTGAACGGAGTCATCACTTGCCACAAAACAGCCTTGTGAGCGTGCAGGCGGTTTTCAGCTTCTTCGAAGCTCATGTTCACGTCGAGATTGTCCATCACAGAGTCCGTGATTTCTTCGCCGCGGTGAGCCGGCAAGCAGTGGCTGACCTTGCAGTGTGCCGGAGCGAGCTTCAAGAGTTCGTCGTTAATCTGGAACGGCAAGAAGTGGCTCTGCTTTGTAGCCTTTTCGCCTTCCTGACCCATAGAAACCCAAACGTCGCTATAGAGGATATCGGCGTCTTTGACAGCTTCCTTCGGATCGTGGAAAACGCGGTACTGGCAACCGTGCTTCTTCAAGCCGGCCTCCGCTTCTTCGACAACCTTGGCGGGCTGTTCAAAGCCCTTCGGGCAGGCGAGCGTGAAGTTCATGCCGACCTTTGCTGCAAGGGCGAGGAAGGAGTTTGCAACGTTGTTGCCGTCACCGATGAAGGCGACTGTCTTCGGCTTGCCATCGGCGTTCTTGAATCCGCCGAGGTTTTCGTTGATCATCTGGGCAAAAGCGATTGCCTGGCACGGATGATAGTCATCTGTCAAAGCGTTCACAACCGGAATGGAACCGTATTCAGCGAGTTCTTCGACGAGCTGCTGCTTGAAGCAACGGACCACAATGGCGTTGACCCAGCGGCTGAGGCAGCGGGCGACATCCTTGACGCTTTCGCGTTTGCCGAGACCGATAGAATCCGGGGAGAGGAGCACGGCGTGGCCGCCGAGCTGGTTCATGCCCACCTGGAAAGTCGTAATAGTTCGCAGCGACGGTTTTTCGAAGAACATGGCGATGTTCTGGCCGTGGAGTCGGTCAGAGACCTTACCAGCGTGAACTTCAGCCTTGAGACGCGAGGCAATCTCGATGGTTTCGAGAACTTTTTCTTCACTCCAGTCCATGAGGCGGAGGAAGTGTTTGTTGCGATCTATCATTTGGTTTCCTTTGGGGGTTGTCCCTATTTATCGTTTGATTTGTGAATCAACAGATGTCTTTTTGTCGCTAAAATTGGTCACTTTTCTAAATGAAAAACGAAAAAACGGAGCTTTTACACTCCGTCTTTTACAGGAAATCACAAGAAAATGCTAACGGATATTAGCGAAGTTTCTTTTTGTGACGGTCACGACGACGGCGCTTCTTACGCTTGTGAGTCGCAATCTTCCTGCGCTTTCTTTTCTTTCCGCAAGGCATGTTGTATCTCCGTTAAAGGTTAAACTTAAAAATACGCCACCAAATAGAGAAAAATTTTATCCGCTTGTCAAGGGGTGAGTCTTAAGTTTTAAGACTAAAGTTAAGACTTTAAAATGCATTGAAAATGTAATAATGTACGTCATGCGGGCGGGGCCCCAGCTCGGAGTTGACGCCTACGGCGTCAGCGGCTTCACTCGGTCATGTGCGCCTGCAAGCAGTCGCTCGCGACTCTCGTTTTGCACGCTACTGCGAAGAAGTGTCTTTGGACGACGTTTTTATAAGACTAAAATTAGTTGATAGTCTCGCTATTAGCGGTAATAACGGTAATTATTACGACTCTTCTGAAACAAGTTCCATCGCTTTTCGGATGAGGGCGGCGGCGCCTCCGTAAAGGTGGGCGCGGGGGCTCTCGTTGCTGAGCGTGGCGCGGAATTTGCGGGCACCCGGGAGTCCTGCAAAAAGCCCGTAGAGGTGCTTTACGAGAATCGTTGCAGGGCAGCCTTCGGCAGTCTGCTTCTCGACGTAGGGGAGGTACGCTTCCAAAAGCGCCTTTCGAGTGGCGGGGCGGGCGTTCCCGGCAATGATTTCTGCCGGGTCGTTACTTTCAGGGCGGACATCCCCGAAAATTCTTGCGTCGGCATCGTGCAAAAACCACGGATTCTCGTACGCTTCACGACCGACCATCACTCCATCCAAATCCTTCAGCTGTTCTTCGATCTGGTCGAGCGTCTTGATGCCGCCGTTGATGCTCAAGTTCAGCTCCGGCATTTCTGCCTTGAGGCGGTGGACGAACTCGTAATGGAGCGGCGGCACTTCGCGGTTCTCCTTAGGCGAGAGTCCCTTGAGCCATGCCTTGCGCGCATGCACGATGAAAATTTTGCAGCCTGCATCACGCACGGTCTGGATAAAGTCTGTGAAAAATTCCCAGCTGTCCAGGTCATCGACGCCAATGCGGCACTTGATCGAAACTGGAATCGAAACAGCGTCCTGCATCGCCTTGAAGCAATCGGCAACGACGTTCTTCTCTTTCATGAGGCATGCGCCGAAGTTTCCGTTCTGCACACGGTCCGATGGGCAACCGCAATTCAAGTTGACTTCGCTAAAGCCAGCCGCTTCCACGAGCTTTGAGGCCGCGGCAAGGTCCGCCGGATTGCTGCCGCCGAGCTGTAGCACAGCCGGGTGCTCGAACGGTTCGTGTCCGAGGAACAAGTCCTTGTTCTCGCAATGCAGAAGCCCCGTAGATACGACCATCTCGCTGTACAGCAAAATATGCTTAGAGAGCAAACGCAAAAAATAACGTTCGTGGCGGTCCGTGCAGTCAAGCATCGGAGCTATGGATAGTCTACGGTTGAAGTCGATGTTCATGAACGCAAAAATAGAAATTTTGCGGAGATGTTACGTTTGCGCGTTTTCCACGGGCTTGTCGTCTGTCCAAAGGATGACCTTGTTTCTGCCGTGTTCCTTGCCTTCGTAAAGAGCCTTATCGGCAAGCTGGATGCACTTTTCTGCGCCCTGGCTGCTATCGAACTGGGCTACGCCAAGCGTAATGGTGACCTTGATTTCCTGGCCGCCGAAGAAAATCGTCTGGTTTTCAATCTGCTTGCGGAAACGTTCAGCGACGTGTGCAGCATCTTTTAATTCTGTTTCTGGCAAAAGCGTCAAGAATTCTTCGCCGCCATAGCGGGCGAGCACATCGTACTTGCGCAACAGACTGCGGATGGTGCTAGCAACGGACTTGAGCACGGCATCGCCTGCGGCGTGTCCGTATGTATCGTTCACATCCTTGAAATGGTCGATGTCGATAAAGATGATGCTGAATGACTTTCTGAAGCGGTTCGCACGGTCGACTTCCTTTTCAATCGTCCTGTGCATATCGCGGCGGTTCGGCAACTGCGTCAGTTCATCCGTTCTCGAAATCAAATCCAGCTTCTTGTTAGCTTGTTCGAGCTCGTAGGTGCGTTCCTTGACTTCTTTTTCGAGAAGTTCCCTATGCGCGTTCAGTTCCTGAATCTGCCGCTTGATGGTCGCATGCATCTGGTTGAACACCTTGGCGAGTCTGCCGATTTCGTCCTGGCTGCTCCTGGCCTTGAATTCTTCAATGTCCATCTTGCCTTCGGTGATTTGCGAGATGTGGTCAATCAAGTTGTTCAGCGGCTTACAGACAATCAGGATTTGCCAAAGAGACACGAGCAAGATGGCGATAATCGAACTGAACAAAATGATTTGGCTGACATGGTGAACCGACGAAACCATTGCATCAATTTCTGTCTTAGGCTGTAAGGCGATAAGACCAAGGTCGTAAGTCGGGTTGAAAGTCCTGTTGATGAGGTAGGACTTTCCGTTGTCAAGCGTCAAAAATTTGATGGTGCTGTCTTCGTCCTGCTTGATGTTCATGTCGCCAAGGCCGAGTTCAGAAATCTTGTGGACTCCGTCAAGCCACGTTCTCATATCCGGGTGGTAAAGGATTTCGCCTTGACCATTGCAGGCAATGAGGATGCCGTTCTGCCCTACTTTGTATTCTGAGAAGTACTTCCAGAGACGGCGAATCGAAAAATTCGAAACGAGTCGACCATCGCCCATAGCTCGGTCCGAAACGACAACGCCAAAGGCTCGCTTGGGGGTTCCGTCTGTGTCGCGGTACCATGGGGAAATTGTCGGTCTGTGCGGCGAAATCCTATTGAATTCGATGGGGTAGGTTATCTTTGTTGACCCCAACATAGAGTTGTTGCAAATGAGGTTGTACTTTCTGTCAAAGAGCGATATGGATTCGCCCGAAATGAATAGCGACGATATGTTGAAGCTTTTGAGGTATCCTGCCGCCGTGAGCTTATCCATGCTTTGGATTTCGGAAGTCTTCGCCAAAAGCGAGAGGCGACTGGCGAATTGCTCCATTTCATTGTTGGCGGTGTTAGCGAGCTGCTGCAGCTGGGTTTCGTTGGTATCGTAACTCAGCTTAAGCGTCGTTTTCATTTGTCTTTGGGTAAAAACATAATTTCCAATCATCACGATGACAAGCATCGAAACAATCAAGAGCAACAAACTCTTGATGATGATGCTATTCGTGAGACTGGAAACTTTTAAACCCATAGTTATTAACGTCTTTTATTAGAAATATAACTAACGGATTGATAATTGGTTAGCGTTTCTTTCTGCGAGTGAACGCAAAAACGAACCCGAGGAGCACGGCGATGGCAAAAATCCACGGGGTGCGGCTGAAACCAGTGTCGATTTCTTCGGTCGGTTTCGGTTGTTCAGTGATATGTCTGTTCGGACCACCGTCCTTGATGCCCAATGCCTTATGCCAGGTTTGGCGGAATTCTGCGAATGTGAGGTCACCAGAATTGGAGTGGTTCAGGCGCTTATTGATTTCCTTGGAGTAGGTCGTGAGGATTTCATAAATCTTTTCTTCGGAGTAAAGCGCCGGGATTTCGAGATGGTCCCAAATGGCACTGAACATGGATCCGAGAATCTGTTCAATATCGCCCCATTCTGGAATGGCTGTGTAGGCACGCCCTGTGCCGAGCATAGGAACAAGCGTCTTGTAGTCGTCGTCCTTGGACCAGTTGGCAAGAACCTTCTTCGATGCGGGGAGCATGCCTATTTGCTTTGTATATGCATCCAAGTTTTCATCGTTGGTGAGATAAAGTAAAAGATCCAAAGATTCTTGCTTTTTGTTGCCTGTCGGGATGGCGAGGTTACTTCCGCCGATAAAGCTGACAGAACCTTCCGTGCCTGTCGGGATGGGGAGTGCCGTCACGCCGTCCTTGCCAATCTTTGTATTGATGAGGCCTCCCTTCGCACCATCGAAACGTGTCTGCATGATGACTTCGGATGTGTTCACGATAAAGGCGAGTTCACCTGCATTAAAGTGTTGCACAATCTGGGCCGTATTCATCTGCAAAGCATCTGTACTTACAAGCGTATCAAGCACAAAGCTCAAGTACTTTGCGATACCGTAAATGGTCTTTGGGGTGAGGATACTCGCTTTCCATTTGCCATTAGCGTCTTTTTCGATGAAATTGCCGCCATTGCTCCAGATCCACGGGGCGAAGTTGTGCGGGATATTCCAGTCGTTCTTTCCCGGGAATGCAAATGCGCGGACCTTGGTGCCGTCATCGAGTACTTCGTGGGCGTTGTTGACCTTGCGGACTGCTTTGACGAAACCTTCAAATGTTGCGACGTCTTCAGGTTGGATATTGTGTTTTTTGAGAACACGCTTGTTGGCGAGAATCGGGCGGATATCAATAAACCACGGCACGGAATAAATGGTTGTGTCGGAATCGATACGGGTCGTGTTCCAGCTGACAGGGACAAATCGGGAGGAGTCAATTTGCGGAAGCCATTCGTTCAAAGCCTTGATTTCACCACGGGAAGCAAAGTATGGGATCCAGGTGGTGCCGAGCTGCAATACGTCCGGAGCGTCAACGCCGGTGGCAAGTGCCGTCGTGATGCGGTTCCAGGCTTCACCCCAGTCCAAGACGGCGACTCTGGTCTTGATGCCTGTTTTCTTGGTGAAAAGGTTGAGCCTCTGTTCGAGCTTTTCTTGAGGCGATGCGCCGTTTGGCATAATCCAGACGGTCAGAGCTTCTTGTTTTGGGGCTGGCTTTGCGGTTGGGGCTTTTGCTGCAAAAATGGACGATACGGCAATCGTTGTTACGATGCCCACAATTTTCGTAATAGCTTTCATGGTACACCTCCTTTTCCAAAACGTCAAATGTATCAAGTATGTATGATATTTGTAGATTTATTAAAAAAATAAAAGAAATGCAAGCAAAAAGTTGCGAAGGTTCGTTCAGGAGGGGCAAAATGATGGCTATTTGTGGGTTTGTTCACAGAAAAGGGCGTGTTTTGATGTGCAAAAGGGGCTCTGGGATGCTTTTTCCAGGATTCTGGGAGTTCCCGACCGAAGTCTTGGAAGAGGGTGAAACCGCAGAAGATGCCCTTGAAAGGGGCTTTTTTGAGCGTTTGACGGATATTCCTGTGTCTTTACGGCCTGCCGGAGCGGTGGATTTTTCCTGTGGAGGCGGAGGGCGTCTTTTGGCTTACGATGTCGAGCTTTGCAAGAATTTTATCCATATATATGGGTATGACGATTTTCGGTGGGTAAAACCGAAAGACATGAAACGTCTTCGGGTCCTTGAACCGCATGTGACTTTACTCACTGCCATGAATCATGGATTGTAAATTTATGATACACACGGCGCTCTTCCTCTAGCAAATACCGGTGTTCTTTCTTATATTTTTGACAAAACTAAAACACCAAATTATAAGGAGTTTGTAAACATGAAAAAAGGTATCCTCGCTGCTCTTTGCGCAGGCATGATCGTCCTCTCCGGCTGCTATGGTAGCTACGGTTCCACCAAGTGGCTCCACAACGCCATTGGCAAAATCAGCAACAAGTGGGCTAAGTCCTTGGTTCACTTCCTTGCAACTCCGGCTTATGGCCTTTGCTTCTTCTTTGTGGACTTCCTCTTCGTGAACACCATCGAATTCTGGACGGGTTCCAATCCGTTTGCAGCTGGCGATTCCTACTATGAAAAGGATGCCCAGGGCAACTCCGTTGCTGCTGTGAAGAACGAAGACGGCTCTCTCTCTGTGCAGTTCACCTCTGCTAAGGGCGAAGTCTCTAACCTCACTCTCCAGCGTGATGAAAACGTCGTCCGTGCTCTCGATTCCAATGGCGACCTCGTTGCCCAGTACGAAATCGAAAAGTAATCGACAAATAAATTTCGTCATTAGAACGCACTCTGGATATCCGGAGCGCGTTTTTTTATTTGGTCTTGACAGAATTACAACAATCTTTCATCTCTCGTCTCTCGTCTTTCGTCTTAAATTTTATATATACTTATTACCATGTTAGGCCGGGTTGTCCATAATCGTTTGTATAACGCTGTCGAGGCTTTGTTCGCGATACTTTTTGCGACTGTCCTTGGCGCATGCGATGGAAACGACCTCACTCGCGGTGACGATGCTCTCCGCATTGGCGATTACGACCGCGCTGTTACAAATTTCTCAAAAGTGCTGGATGCTGAACCTGCGAATCGCGATGCCCGTTATGGCCTTGCGATTGCCTACTATGCCATTGCCGAAGACAAGGAACGCTTAAAGGAAAGCACGCTTGCGTTCTGGGAACGCACTGTTCGTGAATTCAAGATTTTATCTGTGGTTGATTCTAGCGAAAAGTCGAAGCCAATGTACTCGACCGCGCTTTTTTACCTTGCGCGCGCGATGCTTGCCGAAAATGCACAGGCGAAGGTCCTGCACCTTTTGGACCAGTCCGTCCAACTGGACCCGGAAAATTACTTTAGCTACAACTTGAAGGCTTTGATCCTTGCCGGGCAGGGCGATGTCGATGGCGCCAAGAAAATTTATGCG
>JAEEGG010017902.1_pt1 | contig 14503 bp, 7 predicted proteins | sample 9134161 | NCBI WGS metagenome assembly JAEEGG01 (sample SAMN16246543, study PRJNA631951) | gut metagenome | biome: gut microbiome; feature: rumen; material: CR-attached | host: Bos | place: Iran: Karaj | collected 2018-10
AATCCAATCCTCATTATAAAATCAACTGGAATACAGCAGAGAACCGGAGAAAAGCCCTTAAATAGTTTTTTGGCATTTGCCCTTGTTTCCTTATTCTTAAGGTGCTCGATAATCTTTGGTATTGTAAAACCGAACTGAGCAAGGGTGAGAAAGAAAGAAGGTATAAGTAAATAAGACAGAGATTTGTAAGAAGGAGCAAACAATGCCGGAAGTACTCCTACTGCAAAAATAGCTGTTCTTATTATCATTATTTTATCTGACTGACGGATTTGCAGGAAGCTTAAAATAAAGCTGTTTGCAAAGTAAATGGTAGAAAATGCACCAAAGAAGAACGTGAACTTTAAAAATGTCAGATAAGAAATTACTGATGATGTAAGAAATGGAATATCAGAAGCAAAGAACATTAGAAGAAAGTGGATGGTGTAAAAGTTTAAAAGCGCAAAAACTATATGCTCCTGATGGCGATTTACCTTTTTTAATCCAAGGAACATCAGGAAGTAAAAAACAAAGGAAAGGAACATTGCTCCTGAGAAAATTAGTATTATTTTTGAATTGAAAAATGTCAGAACTGTTGAATGGAACTGTGCATGGCTTGCTTCGGAAATATAAAGGTTTTTGGAAATTGCACCTGAGCCACCGGCCCATATTTTGAGATATATTGTATTTTCACCATGGGTGTTAAGCAGAGTCTGCGGTAAAAGAAAATAGTGCGAAATATAGCCTGGTGAAAACTCATTTGGCGGGAAAGAACCGTAAGAGCCTACAAGATTACCGTTGAGGTAACATTCAGAACAGGTTTTCAAATAAGGAATGTTGAGCCCCAAATCTTCGTTTTTGAGACTGTTAGGTATTTCAAACACAGCCTTAATCCAGATATAAGATTCATAATCGGTGTATCTTGAAAGATGATCAAAATCCTGAGGGTCAAGCTTTGTAAAAACTGTTCTCTGGCCATTATCAATAAACTTTATTGAGGCAATGTTTGAGCTTCGGTCTGCGGAATAATAATAGAGGCTGTCTGTTAAATACATTCTTTCAGGTTTACTAATTCCTTTGCAGGAAATCAGTGTTTGCGAGAGGATGATAACCAGAAAAACCGACAGAAGCCTAATTTTTTTCCACATTAATCTATTATATATATAGGAAGATTAATACTCAATAACCTGTTGGCAAATTACTTGTCAACCAATTCTGAAGCCTGGAAGTGTTCGACTTTAGCCTAAAAACGTTCGGCTTTTTTGCCGGCTTTTCGGTAGAGAGCAGCATTTCCGGAGCGGTTTGACTGTGTATGAACATTAGGACGGCTGCCTTTCTGTCTGCCTTCAACGGCTTCGGAGCTCTTTTTTCTGGATCCGCTTTTTGGACCGGCAAAAGAATCTTTCTTTGAGCTGTTGTGATTGTCGCGTTTTGTTTCCGAACGTTCTTTTTTGCCACTGTCTTTGCGGTCTTCACGGTTTGGTCTGTCGCTGTTACGGCCATTGTTTGAAATGCCGGAATTACTGAAATTGCCCTTTCGTGAACCGCGGCCTTCTTCTTTTACATCAAGATGCATGTGAGGAAGCTTGCGGTTGCTCTTTGAAAGTTCAATTGCTTTTTTAGCTGATGCTACCGGCAGGCTTACGAGTGAGAACTGCTGTGCAATATCAATATCGTCAACCATTCGGCCTGGAATATGGAGCAAGTCGCTGAAGAAATCTGCTATTTCACGGGCACGGAATCCGTCACGTTTTCCAAGCGAAACAAATACTCTGAGCTGGTCGCCTTTTGGTCCGAAATCTTTTGAAGAAATCTTTCCGTAATGCTTTGAGCTGAGTTTTTCACCGTACATAAGCGAAAGAACACCTGCAAGCACTTCTTCAGGGTTCTGATTTTCGCAAAGTTCGTGGGCAAGCTGAGTGTATTTTGCAGGCACATCGCGGAGAACCTGGCAGGTTTGTGTTTCTGCTTCTGCTTTTGTTTCTGGTTCCTGTGCATCAATTTGTGCTGTATCTTCTGTCTGTGCTACAGTTTCAGTCTCTTCCTTTTCAGAAATCACTTCTTCTGAGCCTGCTGGAATCTGTTCTTCAACTTCAAGTTCAACTGCTTCCTGTTCCTTAGTTTCAAAAAGCTTTTCTTTAAGTTCTGCAACTACGCGCTTTTCTTTGATTTCAAGAACATCGTGGATTGAAGGAATTGCTTCTTCTTTAAGCTCGCTTTTTGTTGCCCTTGAAACATTTTTTACAAAAAAGCCCAGCTTGCGTTTTTCTTCGGGGCGCACAAAGGTAACTGCAATACCTGTAGTTCCGGCACGCCCTGTTCGTCCGATTCGGTGAACATAAGTTGCAGTGTCAAAAGGAAGAGAGTAGTTTACGACGTGAGACAAGCCTGAAATATCAATACCGCGGGCTGCAACATCAGTAGCAACAAGAATGCGTGTTTTTTTCATGCGGAAACGTTCAAGAACTTTTTCACGCTGGTTCTGCATAATGTCTCCGTGGAGTGCTGCTGCTTCGTAACCGCGCAGGTCAAGCTGCTTTGTAACGTTGTCGGCATCCATTTTTGTCATGGTGAAAACGAGTCCGTAAAAATCAGGAGACATATCAATAAGGCGGACGAGTGCTTCAATTTTTTCGCTTTCTTTTACCATCCAGTATTTCTGGTCGATTAAGAGTGCTTCATCTATTACTTTTTCTTCCTCGATGATTTCGTACTCGCCCATAAAGTCAGCTGCAATTTTTAAGATTGGAGCCGGCATTGTTGCGCTGAAGAGAAGGATTCGGCTTTCCGGGTTGGCCTGCTTGAAAATGTTTTCAATGTCTTCAATAAAGCCCATATCGAGCATTTCGTCGCCTTCATCAAGAATAAAATATTTGATTTTGCTGATGTCGAGTGTGCCTTTTTCAAGATGGTCCTGAACTCGTCCTGGAGTTCCTACAACAATTTCACAGCCGCGTTTAAGGTCGCGGATCTGGGTAGTGTAGGAGGCGCCGCCGTAAAGAACGGTTGTGCGCGGAATGTTGTTAGTTGAAAATGACTGCATTTCGGCACAGGTCTGCATTGCAAGCTCGCGTGTCGGTTCAAGAATGAGTGCCTGAACGCTGTCGCATTTTTCGCGGATGTTCTGAATGATTGGAAGTCCGAAAGCTGCTGTTTTACCTGTACCTGTTCGCGCGCGTGCAATCATGTTGCTGTCGCCATTCAAAAGTCTTGGAATTGCAAGAATCTGAATTGGTGATGGGGTGACAAAACCCTTTCGCTTTACGGCATTCAATGCGTATTCGTCGAGTCCTAAATCTTCGAATGTAACTGTGTCGGATGAAGAATCTGCTGAATCTGGTGTTTCAGCAGCATTGTTTAACTGTTCAGACACAATAGTCTCTGTGTCCACAGTCTCCTGAGAAATAATCTGATCTGTATCCATAAAACCTCTGCATTCATTTACCGAAAGCAAAGTTTACAAACAAATCAATTCCCCGAATAAACTGCCGCTTCCCAGAATAAATGAATAATATAATGAGTCTATAATATATAGGAATAATGTGAAAATTGCAAGAAAATGGTTGAATATTTCGCAATTGTTTACAAATAAAGTTGTTTATAGTTGTTTTGTAAAAAATTGAATTTATCTGAAAATTATGTTATAATAAAACTGTATTATGGAAACAAAATTTAGTATTGACCAGAAGGTCGTTTATCCTAGTCAGGGTGTTGGTAAAGTAATTGACATTTTTGAAAAGCAGTTCAAAGACGAAATGCTGCTTTATTACAAGATTTATATTGACTCCTCTGATATGGTTGTTATGGTTCCTGTCAGCAAGGCGGACGAATTGGGAATCAGGCAGATTGTTTCTGCAAAGGAAGCAGAAGAAGCTTTGAATCTTCTTTCTGAAGAGTTTGAACCGATTACTTCGGACTGGAAACTCCGCTATCAGATGAACCTTGATTTACTTAAAAAAGGCACTGTAAAAGATATTGCTGCAATTGTACGATGTTTGTACAACAGAAGTAAAGTAAAAGAGCTCCCTATTCTTGAGCGCAAATTGTATGATTCAGCAAAAAGACTTTTGGAAGATGAGATTTCTTTTGCACTTGGAAAATCACCAAAGGAAATTGAAGCTGCAATCCATACTAAGCTGGAGCCATTTGGTGTTATTCAGCGCACAAAACATATCGTTTCTTTAGATGATGATGAAGATGACGATTTAATGAATGATGTAAATGACAAATCAAGAGATTCTGATGACGACTTGGATGATTCCGATACTGTAAGCACGGATGAACTTGAGGCGGAAGAAGAAGATTTTGACGATGACGAATTTTAAAAATGTTGCTGTAATTATTACCGCCGCCGGCAGTTCAACAAGAATGGGTGGCGAAGTTAAAAAAGAGTATTTGCCCCTTGGTAATGGTACCGTTCTTTCTAAATGTGTAGCTGCTTTTGTCTGTGCTTCCAAGCATCCAAAGTTAGGATTTAATCTTTCTCACCTTGTAATAACAGTTCCGGAAGACGGTTCAATGGGCGCTGTTGATGCAGTTTCTGCTTTCTTCTCTTTTCAGGGAGATATTCAGGAAAAGGTTCATTATGTAAAGGGCAGTGAGACACGCCAGCATTCGGTTTACAATGCAATGACTTTCTTAAAGGACAGCAATGTAAAACCTGATATAGTTCTTATTCATGACGGTGCACGACCTTTTGTTACATCACGAATCATCTTTGATGTTATCGCTGCTGCTGAACAGGAAGGTGCGGGTGTACCGGGTATTCCTGTTGTTGATACCATTAAAGAAATAAGTCCTATGGGAATTGTTGCAAGACATATCCCGCGAAAATCACTTGTTGCAGTTCAGACACCTCAGGGCTTTGATTTTACACGTCTTCTTTTTGCACACATGCAGGCTATAACAGACGGAAAAGAATATACCGATGATTCAGAGATTTTTGGCGAATACTGCGGTATTGTAAGAATCGTTCCTGGTGATGTAAAAAACATTAAGATTACGTATCCCGGTGATTTAGAACGCGGGATGAAGATGTAGCTTCCATTCATCATTTTACACTTAATCTAAAAGCCGAGAGGTTAATATGATTCGCGTTGGCATTGGTTATGATTTACACAGGCTTGTTGCAGGAAGAAAGCTTCTGCTTGGCGGTGTTGAGCTTCCTTTTGAAAAAGGTGAAGATGGTCATTCCGATGGAGATGTTCTTTTTCATGCAATAACCGATGCAGTTCTTGGTGCCTCAGGTCTGGGAGATATAGGCTCCTTTTTCCCACCTGAAGATAATAAATGGAAAGATGCTGATTCTGCTGAGCTGCTGCGTACAGTTATGAAAGAAGTGCGTGCTAACGGCTGGCAGATAGAAAATATTGATTGTGTCGTAAAGCTTGAAAAACCAAAGTTTATTCCATACCGCCAGCAGGTAATAGAATCTATTGCCAGTGTACTTGAAGTTTCTGCTGACCGTGTTTTTGTAAAAGCCAAAACAGGCGAAAAGCTTCCCCCCATCGGCACCAGCGACGCAGTGGAGTCTTACGTAGTGTGTTTGCTGTCCAAATCTTCTGAGTGACACCAGTTTTGCGAATGCAAAGCTGGAAGCGGGAGCAGTAAAAGGCAGCGGTACTGATTAAGTAAGAGCTCCCGCTATTAGTCTGGCAATTCCAGAAGCAACTCAATTTCTGTCGGTGTGCGCTTGCATCTCAGAGCAATTTCTTCAATAGTCCAGCCCTGTCGTTTAAGGTCACGAATTGTATCACGCTCTGCCGGAGAAATACCGTTACTCTTTGGTCCCTGATTCTTTGCAATTTCAACTTTTGTAAGATCATGAAGGGCTTTAAACTTGTTGTCAACTTCGCGACTTAAAGTCTGAACATCAAGCTGAGTTTTCTTAAGACCATTGTTTACAGCCTGCAATGAATCAATCCTGCGTTCTGTTTCTGTAAGTACATTATCAAGAGTTGCAAGCTTGTTTGCTGCTTCTGTAATCTTAGGTCCGTTCTGCAAAAGCCTGTCAACATTGTTCTGAACTTCTTTAATTTCCTGTGGAAGGGAAGTAACCATTCTGTTGCAGTCTGCAATCTGCTGTTCAAGCTGCTTGATATTTTTCCAGGAGTTATCAACATCAGTCATTACGCGGTTAACAAGCTCATCCTTTTTATCAAGACGCTCGTAGTGCTGTGAGATTTCATCCAGCTTGTCACGGTAATTTCGTACGGCAACTTCCATAGAGTTAATGTCATCGGAAGTAATGTTGAGGTTTTTAATCCTGTCATCGATTGTGTTTGTAAGGGCGATAAGCTGACCAAACTTCTGTTCAATTGAAGTAACCCGCTGTTTCTGCTGTTCAATAGAATTAAGCTGCTTAGTCATTTCGTCATTCATCTTAAGCATGTTGTTGTAATGAACAGTATACTGGTCTGAAATCTCGGTATAACCTTCAACACGCTCAAATGATTCAGAAAGCTGCTGGAGTTTGTCTTCAAGCTGCTTTTTCATAACATCTGCTTTTTCGAACAGGGCAATATTTGAACGGATAGTCTGAAGCTCTTTAGAAAGCTCGCTCAGGCGAACCTGCATTTCGTTTGAATCATTCTGCATTTTAAGAACGAACTGAGACTGGTTAGAACGATTTTGTTCGGATGCAGTTTGAATATCCTTGCGGAGCTGTGCAAGACTCTGTGCGGAATCTTCATTCTGTTCACGAACACGCTTTTCGGTATCTTCAAGCATATTGGTGTAGGTTTCTTTAAGCTGAGCAATAATCTGTTCAGAACGGGCTTCATATTCCTGGATAGAAGCTTCTGTCTTATTCTGGAGCTGAGAAATCTCATTATTAAGGTCTTCCTGCTGCTGACGGATTGAAGAAATATAAGCTGCCATATCCTGAGAAATCTTTTGTTTAGCTTCATCAATACTTGTCTTTGCTGCAGAATGTAAACCGTTGAGTTCCTGCTGGAAAAGTCCTGTAGATTCTTCCATCTGGTCTTTAATCTGTTTTTTCCAGGTGTTGAACTCTGCAAGTGCAACATCAATGGAAGAAGTACCCGTTTCCTGACGTTCAGAAATTGAAACCTCAAAGTTCTTAAGGTCGCTCATCAGTTCATCCTGAACCTTTGCAAGATTGTTTTGGATGATATTTACATTTCTGTCAATTTCAGACTTAAGCTCTTTTTCGGAATTAACAGCAATCTGATTGATTTTAGATCTTGTTTCATCCTGGAAGTCGGTGAGGGTATTCTGCATTTCTGTAATAGTGATTTGCATACCCTGGTTGTTTTCGTCAATTGAGTGTGAAAGCTTAGAATACTGTTCAGAGGCTTTAGTCTGAATGGTTGCAAGATTAGTTTTGAGAGATTCAAGGTAAGAGGTTTCAACTTCTTTTCTGGAAGTTTCGTACTGGTTTGTAATAGAAGAAAGCTTTGAATCGAGCTCTTTTTTCCAATCTGCAAGGCTTGAATCAATTTCGTTATTCTTTGTGTTAAGATTGTTGTCAAAGGCTGTCTGAAAATCTCGGAGTTTTGCACTCATGCTGCCGGTGGCGGTAACCTTAAGGTCATCGAGTGATTTGTCAATTTCGTGAAGTCTGATTTCAATTGTGTCTGAATCATTCTTAATTGTTTTTGCAAACTCGGTATGACGGCGCTGCTGTTCTTCGGTAAAGTTATCAAAGTCGCCGAGAACCCTGTTCTGAACCTCCTGCATTGCGGCACGAAGGCTCTTTTCAAGGTTATCAACATCGGCACCGGAGTTCTGGATTTGAGAAAGCTTGTATTCAATATCCTTTTTATAAAGGTCAAGACGTTCTTCAATTCCTTCAAGCAGGTTGAGGTGTTTTGATTCGCTGTCGGCAACAGAGCGCTTGAGTGAATCTGTAATAAGCTTGTTGAGGTTTGAAAGCTTGTTTTCTGTTTCTTCCTGGAATCGGTTGATTTTTTCTCCGATAATGCTGATTTTTTCATCAATCTTAGGCTGTACAGCTTCAGCTTTTTCGGTAGCAGTCTGAGTTTCGTCCTGAAGAGCTGCAATAGAGTTCTGTGCTTCTTTAACTGAATTAGAAGTCTGTGCAAGAAGTTCCTGCAGTGATTGTGTAATCTCTGTCTGCATTGTACTGATTTTCTGATTGATGATTGTACTGTACTTTTCGATATTCTGATTTGCGCGGTTGGTGTAATCCTGGAGAGCTTCATTTTCACGCTGGTCTGCTTCCGTCATGGCATCGCGGTAGAGGGTTGCATAACGGTTTTGAATATCCTGGAGCTCCTGAGAAAGTTCGGTCTGGATTGTTTCAAGACTCTTTGAGTTGCCATCAACATCTTTTTTAAGGAACTCGCTTGTCTCGTTACATTTACGGATACTTTCCTGAAGTCTTTCTTCAAGGGAGTTTACCTTCTGGGTGTATTCATCAGAAATTGCATTGAGGCGCTGCCCGAATACAGAGTTTAAGCTCTTTTCTTCTGTGATGTAACTTTCAGAAATTGCGCTGAGCTGACTTTCGAGTTTTTCTGCTCTGTTGGAACATTCACCTTCAATCTTAGAAAGATCAGAATTAAAGTCGTCAATTTTCTGATTAAAGGTTGCAGTCAAATCAGAAAGCTGTGAAGAATAATCTTCTTTAAGCTGTGTGATTTTATTTGTGTAATCATTTTTTATCTGCTCAAAAATGCTTGTATAACCTGTACGGAACTGTGCAAATAATCCTGCATATTCTTTTTTTGTTGAACCGATTTTTGTGCTGTAATCTTCTTTTATGGAAGAAACCTGGGTTGTACAGTCTTCCCTGATTTGAGTAATTTCACTTTCGTAAGAATCTTTAAGGGACTGCATCTGGTTAGAACAATCTTCTTTTATCTGTGAGATTTGTGAAGAATAGTCCTTGCGTATTTCCGAGAACTGATTAGAACAGTTGTCCTTAATCTGTGTTATCTGACTTGAATAATCCTGTTTGATTGAAGAAAGCTGTGTGTTGTAATCGTTCTGAAGCTTAGAGAACTGAGAAGCATAGCTGTTTTTGAAAACTTCAAAGTTATCTGCATAATTGCCTTCGAACTTAGAGAACTGCTCTGAATAATCATCCTTGAGGGCGGTAACCTGTTCTTCGTAATCCTGGCGTGCCTGTGCAATTTCTGTGGTGTAATCACTCTTGAACTGGGTAAGGCGTTCAATGCAGTTGTTTTTGATTTCTTCCATCTGATTGTTGCAGAGGCTCTTGATTTTTCCAAGCTGATTTGTGTAATCGTTTTCAATTCCGTCCAGCTGTGAGTTGTAATCGTTTTTAAGCTCAGAAACTTTTCCTTCGCAATCATTACGGAGCTCATCAATCTGCTGATTATAAGTTCCCTGAATCTGATTGAACTGTGAATCATAAGCATTCTGAAGCTGGTCAATCTGATTTGTGCAGTTGATGTTGATGGAATTGATTTTATCCTGGCAGCTGCTTTCAAAGGCTGTAATTTCATCCATTATTCTGCTTTCAATTCCGGTGAGCTTGCCTGTGCTTGCTTCTGAAAGCTGAGAAATTGCAGCTTCATATTCCTGCTGGAGCTTTGTGTGTTCTGCAACAAAGTTTGTATTGAAATCGTTGATTTTTTTGTTGTTGATTGCAGTTGCATTTTCAAAGGCTTTGTTGTAATTCTGTACAAAGTTCTGATAATCCGAGTTGAACTTTTCTTCGAGAGCTGTGTAATCCTTGTCGTTGCGTTCTGTGATTGTGGCAATCTGGGTTTCGTATTTCTGAGAGATTTTAGTATAATCGTCGGTGAACTTTTCTTCAAACTTGGCAATAATTCCGTCGTTTTTGTTGGAAACTGAATCAAGCTGCTGGCTGTATTTGTCGTGAATTGTCTTAACCTTTGCAGTGTAGCTTTCTGATAATGATTCAGACTGCTTTTTGAATTTGTCATCGTAGGTTTGAATGATTTCGGCAGATTTGTCATTAAGGTTCTGACTTACCTTAGAGAATTCTTCATCAATTTTCTTATTAGATTCATTTGTGCGTGAACCGAGCATTGCAGCAAGCAGGGTGAACTTTTCGTTCAATTCTTTTATGTAATTATCTGAACGTTCTGTTGCCTTCTGGCTTAAGTGTTCAAAAGCTGTATTTTCCAGAGTATCTGCTCTCTGTGCAGCTTCTGTGTACATATTCTGGATTTCCTGCTTTGTCTGTTCAAGTGCTTTTTCTGCATTTGCTTTTGAAGCTTGAATTGCGGCTGCAAGACTGTCTGCATAAGCTTTGTATTCATCAAGAAGGGTAGAGGCAACGGCTTCGAGCTGTTTTCCATTGTAGGTTGTAAACTTATCTGAAATCTCAGGGATTCGTTTTTCAATTGTGTCGATTGTGTGCTGCTGTTTATTAAGAGTGTTTGTAAGATTATTTACGATTGTACTTTCTTTCTGAATGCGCTTAAGGTTTTCTTCAACCTGACCTGTCATATCGTAAAGGTCATTCAATACGCGGGAATAATTATTTATCTGCGCACCTATATTGTCTACGTTTTGCATATACTGAGAGAGAAGCTTGATTTTTTCCTGGAATTCATCATGTTCCTGTGAAAGAAGCTTTACAGCCGCATTAGCCTGTGACTGTCGAGAATCGAACTCTGTAACAAGAATAGTAAAGTCATGCTCAAGTTTTTTGAAGAGCTTGTTAAGATCTTCTTCTCGTTTATCAGCATAATGCCTTACTTTATCCATGGCATTTTTTCTTTTGTCTACTTCATGAAAATAAATAGAAATACCTAAAGATATTACAGAAGCGATTAGAATTGAGATTACGATTTCCACTTTTTAATTCCCCACCCATTTTATTAGACTTTTTCAGACAGCTTTAATCATTACCGTCAAAAATAAAACTTTCCAGTTGTGAATATTTCCAGAAGATAAAGTCAGCTGCCTTTGATTTTTTGCCGAGTTTCCCCTTCAGCGGCGATACAAACCAGGCTGCCTTCATCCCGATTTTCTTAGGACCTATTACATCATACTTGTGATTGTTTCCGACATAGAGGATTTCTTCCTTTTGAATGCCGAGCTGTTCTGCCATTTTGAAGAACGCAACAGGAGACGGTTTTAACGCTCCGTATTCTTCGGTAGAAAAGCACAAGTCACAGTACTTTTTCAAGCCCCAGATTTCTCCTTTCTGCTCAGGTGGAAAATCAGAGAGAAAAACAATTTTCACTCCGTTTTCTTTAAGCCTTTTTATCAGCTTTTCTGTCCCTTTTGCAGGAGAAAAACGCGGAAAATATTTGCGCAGACCGTAGTAAACAATGTCGTCCAGCTTTTTCTGTGCCTTTTCCGGCGTGCATTTCATTTTTTTTGCCATCAACTCAGCCTGAACCCTGTAAAAATCAGGAATCTGCTCCTGTTTTCGCAGTTCTACACGAACCAGTCCGTAGCAGCTGAAGAAAAACAAGTGTGCAAAAAAGTGCGGAAAGATTCGGCAGTTAAGCTTCCAGTTTTCGTAGAGTGTGCCGTCGATGTCGAACGCAACTGCTTTGATGTCAGCAAAATTAGAAATTTTCACCCCTAAATTATACACTATATTTGCAAAATCGTCATTAATAAATAATCTTTTTTTATTTACTCATTTTGCAAGGTCTCTAACCGGTTTAAACGGGACTTGTCGGGGGAAATGCACAGGTTTTTTTCCTGGGTTGGGAGGACCAGACCCTTGGGGCCGTTTTTGGCGCGGCGGAGGTATTTGACGTGGGTGTAGTAGAGGTCGACCTTGGTGTTGTTGCGGGCTTTGGAGTAGTAGACGGCAAGGTTACCGGCATCTAAAAGGATTTCAAGGGGGACAGTCTTGCCTTTCTGGGCTTTTACAAAAACGTAGCCGCCCGGGAAATCTCTTGTGTGGAGCCATAAATCATCACCGCGCACGTAATGGCGCAGAAGATCATCATTTTCGTTTGCATCGCGGCCAACATAAATCTGCCAGCCGTTTACAAGATAGTCCAGACCAGGATGAGCTTTTTTCTGCTGCTGCTTTGGTGTGGAATCGCGGCGCAAAAGCTGCTCAATCTTTATAGGGTTCTGCTCGTTCTTAATCTGTTCGTACTGCGCATCAAGCTTTTCAAGATTTTTCCGCGCCGCTTCTATATCACTTGTAAGTTCTTCAGCACCCCTCACAGCCTTTTTGTAATTTTTATAATACTCGGCGGCGTTTTCCTGCGCAGATTTTTCGGGGTCAATTAAAAGGCGTACCGTTTCACCTGTTTCATAATCTTCGCACTCAAGAAACCTCGAAGTTCCGTCAATCAAATATCCGTAAGAAAGAATCAAATCTCCCTGATGCTTCAGCTTATCTGCATTCTTAAAGCTTTCCTGTTTCTGCAAAAGATTATCAAGTGCATTCTGTTTTTTTGAGCGGTTGATGTTGTACCATTTTTCTGCCTTTTCAAGCAGAGCTTCCCGGCTAAGGTTGTCTGCGTGTTCCGAATACCACCAGTCAATGTATTCGTTGAAGGTTGAAAAGTCTCCTGCCCATTCCCTTACCGGAAACTTAATCTCCGCTTCCTGCCTTTTTTCGTCATCCGGCACCGGTGGCATATAAACTTCACCTTTTAGCTCCTTTCGTTCAGGGCGGCGGAACATCGGTTCAAGAATCACATTGTTTTCATCGCAAAGAATTACGTTTGCCGCATTGTTCCAGAGCTTTATATATAGAAGATAGTTTTCTGTAATCTCTTCTGCTTCATCTTCCTGTTTCTGCTTTGCTGATACAGCCTGCGGAAGTGCTCCCGTTTTACCAAAAGCCTGAGCCATTCCAGGAAGAACAATTGAGTTTATCACAGCATTTTTTTTCGGGACTTCTGGTGCAACGTTACGTGTAAGTTCCAGCTTTACAATTCGCTCCAGTCCAATCTGCTCACACGAATTAATTCTGGCACCCTTTATGTGCGCCCGCAAAAACTCCATAAAGCGCAGCGGTTTTTCGTTCTTAGTGATTTTCCGCCTTGTTTCGTTCATGCGTGTGGAGTTCTGTGCGGTACAGATTAAAACAGTTTTAGAAACATTTTTGTAAGTATACAGCGCAAGTGTGTCAAAGCCCGGCTGGATTATTTCCTGAATAAATGCTCCTTCCAGATCCAGCTCGGAAAGAATTAAGTTAATTTCGTTGCAGTTAAGACTCATAAGGTCATTATAGATAAAGCAGACCTTATGAGCAAGCAAGCTGATTTAGTGTGCTAGCTGTTTTAATGAACCTTTTCCAGTAAGCTTTTTACCTGTAAGCATTCACTAGGCATAATACTGAGCCTGTGCATTCCAAAGCTCGCTGTATAATCCACTTGTTTTCATCAGTTCTTCGTGGCTTCCCTGTTCAACAATCTGCCCCTCATCGAATACAAGAATCTTATCGCAGAAACGGCAGGAAGACATACGGTGACTGATGTAAATGGAAGTTTTGTCCTGAACCATTGAATCAAAATGCTGGTAGATTTCGTATTCGCTGATTGGGTCTAGAGCAGAGGTTGGCTCATCAAGAATTACAAGTGGAGCATCCTTGTAAAGGGCGCGGGCAATTGCAATTTTCTGAGCTTCACCGCCGGAGATTTCTACACCTTCATCATTCTGCTGATAAATGTTTGTATTGATTCCCTTTGGCATTTTAGCAAGACGTTCACCAAAGCCGGAACGTTCCAGACAATCCTTTACGCGAGCTTCTTCAAAATCTTTTCCGCCTGCAACATTTTCTGCAATGCTGAATGAGAACAGATTAAAGTCCTGGAAAACAACACTGAATAATTGTGCATAATCCTTGTAATCGTAATAACGGATATCAACACCGTTGAGCAGAATCTGACCTTCGGTTGGTTCATAAAGACGGCAGAGCAGTTTTATAAAGGTTGTTTTACCCGCACCATTTTTTCCGACCACGGCAGTTTTTGTACCAATCTTAATTTTCTGATTTAGATGACGGAGCACAAAATTATCTGTGTTCGGATATTTAAAAGACACATCCCGGAACTCAATTTCAAACTCGTTATCATCGCGCTTTTCGGTAGGAATAGTTCCTTCATACTGCTTGTTTTCAATCTCCATATAATCATAAAAGTAAGAAAGATATTCTGCCTTAATATTGATTTCGATGTACGAATAAAAAATACTGGAAACACCGTTTACAAGATTTGAATATGCAGAAATATATTTAAGTGCACTTCCCACAGTAATAAAGCCGAAGATTGCCTTAAGGCCAACAAAAAGATAGCTTATTATCTGCAAAAGACAGTTTACTAAAAATACCGGGAGCTGGCATTTATTGATTTGAACAAACATTTTCTGAAACTCACTTTCCAGAAAATTAACAATACTCCGGCATCTGTTTTCAATCAGCTTCTGGCTTTTATAAAGACGGATATACTTTGCATTTGAATAATCAAAAAGCAGATTATAAAGATAACCGTATTCCCGATTTATTCTTACATTCTTTACAAACATATCCTGCTGAATCTCTCCTTCCTTCTTTTTTGTAAGGGCAGAAACCAAAACACTTAATGCCAGCATAATTACAAGAATTACAAAGCTGTACCACTTG
>JAEEGG010017905.1_pt1 | contig 14501 bp, 11 predicted proteins | sample 9134161 | NCBI WGS metagenome assembly JAEEGG01 (sample SAMN16246543, study PRJNA631951) | gut metagenome | biome: gut microbiome; feature: rumen; material: CR-attached | host: Bos | place: Iran: Karaj | collected 2018-10
AATCATTTTAAGTTCTTTATTTTTATTTAGTTCTGACTTTCTTTGGGAATAAGCGGCGCAAAATTAGGCATTTTTTCATGAAGAGCAAAAATAATGATGTTTTTTTGCCGTTATTGATGTTGATGAACATGATGAAACGTCTTGTTTCCACTACCATGTCACTGTGTCTGACACTTTTCATAACGGTACAGGCACAGACCGATGCCCACTTCACCTATTTCAGTGAAGTGGAGAATTTCTATAATCCTGCCGCAATGAACCGTGACGGACGTACCAACGTGGTAGGTTCCCTGTCAATGCAGATGAGAGGTTATACCAACGCCCCTGTAACCATGTTTGTGGGTGCCAATACAGCACTTCCTTTCTGGAAACAACGTCATTCAATCGGAGTGGGATTATTGAATGAAACCATAGGTCTCTTTACAAATCGCCGCCTGCTTTTTGATTATGCATATAAAATAGGTATAGGCAAGGGATGGATGAACATAGGCATCCAGGCAGGCGTAATGTCAGAGGAGTTCAACGGCGGAAAACTTAAAGTTGAGACGCAGAATGACCCTGCATTCCCCTCCGGACAGGAACGCGGCACGGTAGGTGATCTGGGTGCAGGAGTTCTCTACGTAAGGGATATATGGTATCTTGGAGCATCGGCCCAACATCTCAATTTTCCACATGTGGAATTCGGGAAAGAACAGGATAACACAGCCGTAATGGATATCAAGCCTACGTTATATTTGACGGGAGGATGCAATATAGCGCTCAGAAATCCGTTAATATCGGTACAGCCTTGCTTCCTTATGGAGAGTGACCTGGACTTTTACAGAGTGGATTTATCAGTAAGATGTTCTTACCAATTTGAATCAACCCTGTTATATGCAGGAGCCACCTACAGTCCGGGAATATCAGTAACCGCAATGGTAGGAGGCAAGTATATGGATGTTCTCATAGGTTATGCATACGAGATTTACACAGGCGGTGTGGGCGCCAAAAACGGCAGTCACGACCTGATGGTAAGTTGGCAAACCGATGTGGATTTCTTTAAGAAGGGAAAGAACGTACATAAAAGTGTAAGATATTTATAACAAACATACAATGAAACTGAAAAACATTGTTCTGACCGGTCTGGCAGCCTTTATGGCTCTGACGCAATCCTGTACAAGCAGCGGCTATGCCGGAGCTAACGGAGGAGAAGTGACCGGTACATCCCAAACGGCACTGCGTGAACCCGTGCCATACGGTATGGTGCTTGTCAAGAGGGGCTCTCTTAAGATAGGTGAGGAAGGTAACGACAGCCTTTGGGGCTCAAACGTTCCTACTAAGGAGATATCGGTAGAGTCATTCTGGATGGATGAGAAGGAGGTATCGAACGCCAAATACCGCCAGTTTGTTGAATGGGTCCGTGATTCCATTATCCGTACACGTCTGGCAGATCCCGCATATGGTGGTGATGAGTCATACATGATTACTGAAGACAAGTATGGCGAGCCCATCACTCCACGTCTCAACTGGTCTAAGCCTATCCCATGGAAGAAGCCGAATGAAGACCAGCAGAGAGCCATTGAGAGTATCTTCTACACACATCCCATTACAGGTGAAAAGGTGCTTGACGTAAAGCAGCTCAATTTCCGGTATGAACTGTTTGATTACACTCAGGCTGCACTTCGGAAAAATCAGCTTGACCCCAGCGACAGGATCAAGAATACTGACCAGGAGGTATCCAAGGAAGAAGTTTATATTTCTAAGGATACTGCCTATATAGACGACAACGGCAATATAGTACGCAAAACCATAAACAGGAAATTGAGCAGTCTTTATGATTTTGTAAATACCTATATCGTCAACATTTTCCCTGATACGACATGTTGGGTAAATGATTTCCCCAATGCAAACAACGAGACTTACATGCGTCTCTATTTCAACCATCCCAACTACAATGACTATCCTGTTGTAGGAGTAAGCTGGGAGCAGGCCAACGCATTCTGCGCATGGCGTACAGAGTATCTTCTGGCAGGACTTGGCGCACAGGCCAAGTACATACAACGCTACCGCCTGCCTACCGAGGCTGAATGGGAGTTTGCCGCACGCGGACGTGAGAACAACCGCTATCCGTGGAAGGTCTCAGGCTCAAAGGATGATGAAGGATGCTATTATGCAAACTTCAAGCCCGAACGCGGAAACTACACCAAGGACGGAAGCCTCATTACCACAAGAGTAGGTTCATATAAGCCCAACTCCAACGGACTGTATGATATGGCCGGTAACGTGGCTGAATGGACATCAACCACCTATACTGAGGCCGGAATACTCCAGATGAATGACATGAACCCGGAACTATACTACAACGCAGCTGTTGAGGATCCATATTATATGAAGAAAAAAGCTGTACGTGGAGGTTCATGGAAGGATCCTGAAAAGTTCATCGAGTCATCATGGCGTACATACGAGTATCAGAATGAACAGCGTTCATACATCGGTTTCCGCTGTGTACGCACTCAGGTAGGCACACCTGCCTCAACTAAAAAGAACCGCAGATAAACAAGCAAAACGTAACATTTGACATATATGGACAATACTGAAAATAGAGGTCTGTTGACCCGCATACAAGATTATCTGGATTCCCCCAAGGGACGTATCCTGCTTAACTATCTTTACAGTTGGGGTGCTGCAGTAGTCATCCTTGGCGCACTGTTCAAACTCACCCATATCAAGGGTGCCAACCTTATGCTGTTCATAGGTATGGGTACTGAGGTCCTGGTGTTCTTTATCTCCGGATTTGAGAGACCCTACATTCCAAATAAGGATGAAGAGGACTATGAAGATGCACCGCGTATTCGTGGCAACATTATTATAAACGGTACCGCACAAGCCGCTCCCGTACAGACCGTACAGCCCGTTGTGGCTCCGGCTGCTGCAGCACCTTCAGAATCAGGCAGTTCACTGAACGTGGACGGTGTAGAGAATATAACTCAGGATTACATTGCACGCGTACATGACCTCACTCTCAAGATGGAGCAGATGTGCCGCCACTCAGAGAAGATGGAGCAGAGCTCTGAGGAGATAGAGCAACTTTCACGCAACCTTATAAGCATCAACACCTTCTATGAGATGCATCTCAAGTCAGCAAGCACTCAGATGGAGAACATTGAAAGGGTGAACGAGCAGACACGCCAGATGGTTGCCCAGATAGAGGAGCTGAACCGCGTCTATGCACGTATGGTTGAGGCAATGAAGGTGAATTCCCAGATGGGAGCCAAGTAATTTGCTATGAGCAGAAAGAAAACGAATGAAAGACCGCCATCGGCGCGTCAGAAGATGATAAACCTCATGTACATCGTCCTCCTGGCGATGCTTGCCATGAACATATCATCGGATGTGCTGAACGGTTTCACCATAGTTGAGGAGAGCTTGTCAAAGAGCACTACCAACGCTTCACTGCAGAATGAAGCCGCATACCGCGAGTTTGCGACGGCAGACTCTGTGAACCACGAGAAGGTAGGTGAATGGTATGCAAAGGCCCTTTATGTAAAGCAGATTTCCGATTCCCTGTTCAACTTTGCCGATGAACTCAAGACACTCATTGCAATTGAGGCTGACGGCAAGGATGCTGATGTGGATAACATCCATAACAGGGAAGATCTTGAAGCTGCCACACAGGTTATGCTGCACCCCACACGCGGTAAGGGAGGCATGTTGTTTGATGCCATCAACAACTATCGCGAGAAGATATTGGAGATGGTGACAGATCCTACACAGAGGGATATCATTAGCAACAACTTCAGCACAGAGGTTCCAGTCAAGATAGGTTCCTTAGGCAAAAACTGGCAGGAGTACAATTATGAAAACATGCCTGTGGCTGCTGCCATTACAATGCTTACCAAACTGCAGAATGATGTACGCTATGCCGAGGGGCAGGTTTTGCATACACTTGTAAATAATATTGACGTAGGTGACCTGCGTGTAAACGCCATCAATGCTTACGTAATACCCACGACACAGAATGTAGTTCAGGGCAACAACTTCAAGGCACGTATCATCATGGCCGCAGTTGACTCGACAGCACGTCCCGCCATCTACATTGACGGCAAGAGGATTGACTCCGAGGATGGCTGGTATGAGGTTCCCGCCACCAAAACCGGTGACTACACCCTTTCAGGTTACATGGAACTGAACTCAGGCAACGGCGTGATTCGCCGCGACTTTATACAGAACTACTCGGTAGTATCACCGCTGGCAACCGTATCGGCCACTATGATGAATGTGCTTTATGCCGGTTATGACAACCCCATAAGCATTTCAGTACCCGGTGTACCCAGCAATATGATATCGGCCCGACTCAAGAACGGAGGCGGAACCCTGACACGCAGCGGTAACGGATTCATCTGCAAGCCCACCAGCGTTGGCGAGGATGTGGTGATAGCCGTAACAGCCAATCAGGAGGGACGCCAGCAGAGTATGGGAGAGTATGCCTTCCGAGTACGCCAACTCCCCGATCCTACCCCGTTCATAGAGTATAAGGACGAGAACGGCAATACGCAGCGTTACCGTGGAGGCGGTACACCTATCTCAAAGAAGAACCTGCAGGCTGCCGACGGTATAGTTGCCGCCATTGACGACGGTCTGCTTAACATAGGATTCCGTGTCATAAGCTTTGAGACCACATTCTTTGACAACAGCGGTAACGCAGTTCCCGAGATATCGGACGGAACACGTTTCTCAAACCGGCAGAAGAGGGTGTTTGACCAGCTGGGACGAGGTAAGCGTTTCTACATACAACGCGTAAAGGCTATCGGTCCTGACGGTATAGAGCGTCAGCTCAACACAGCCCTTGAGGTTATTATAAACTGATAAAAAAGGAGACAACGATATGAAAAAGATTGTTCTATTGTTTCTTACATTGGCTATGGCAACCATGGCAGGTGCACAGCCCACACGCAGACTGCAGGAACAGCAGGCCCAGAAGGAGGCCGAAAAGAGCCCCACGGCAGTAACCCTGTCCGAACGTGCCCGTTCACAATATACAGCACAGACCGCAATGCCTACAGACCTTACCTGGAGACGTGACATTTACCGTGAACTGGATCTCCAGAAGGAGAAAAACGCCGCTCTCTATTATCCCGAGGAGCCTCTGGGTGACCGTGTAAACTTCTTTACGCTGATACTGAGTCTCATTCAGGACGGTAAGATAAAGGCTTATGAGTATCGTCTGGACGGCAATGAACTGTTCACCCCGGACAATGAGATTGACCTGGAAAGCATTCTTGACAAGTTTTATATTGACTACAAGAAAGATGAAAAAGGCAAGTTCATAATTGATATACCCAGCCGTGACATAGGCAAGTATTACATTAAGGAGAGCCATTATCTGGACAAGCTGTCCAATTATCAGATCAAAGTGACAGCCGTTTGTCCGGTTCTGCTGCAGGGCGGTTTCGGAGACAAGCCCACTGCATACCCCATGTTCTGGCTCAACTATGATGAGATCAGCCCCTACCTGGGACAGACTCAGGTAATGACCAGCAGCTACAACAACACCAGCAACATGTCACTTGACGACTACTTCGTTATGCGTCAGTATGACGGTGACATCTACAAGACCTCTAACTTGAGAAACGTTCCCCTCTCGGACTATTGCGAGACTGACGAGGAACTGCAGGCAGAAAGAGCCCGCATTGAGAAGCAGTTGAAGGATTTCCAGAACGGTCTGTGGAGTGAGGCCGATGCACAGCCGGAATCTCAGGACAAGGCAAAGGATAATGCCTCTGACAAGAAACAGAAGGAGCCCAGACAGCCCAGGGAGAAAAAGGAGAAGGCTCCCAGAGCCCCCCGTCAGTCCTCTTCAGGCGGAGAAAGACTGTCAGTTCACTGATAGGCAATCAACAGATTGTAAGACATATAGCAGTCAGGTTTGTCAAATAAAAAGGGCAGACCTGATTGTTTTATTTAAAATGTGTTAACTTTGCATCCGACTAAATCCTTATTTAATATGCGAAAGATTAGATTTATCCTTTGCCTTATTCTGCCGTCACTCTTTCTGAGTGTATCGGCCCAGCCAAGGTTTAACGTACGTGGAGGTCTTTCACTAACCAACAATGACATCTCACGTATTACCGCTGAGAGCGTCCAGAAAGAGGAGAATTACAGCGGTTTCTTTATCGGCCCGGCCCTGACAATGGGAGACGGACTTCTGGGACTTGACGTTGCTCTGCTGTATCAGCAGACCAAGATGAAAGGTTTTGACGAACTGGGACAGGAAAAGACCTACAAGCAGGAATTCCTGGAATTACCGCTCTCTCTCAGAGTGAATATAGGCTTTCAGAAACTGTGTGTCATAGGTCAGTTCGGACCTCAGTGGAATGTCAATCTGGGAGATGTAAAGACATTCATGGAGAACGGCGACGAGATTAAGTCCGACAAGTTCATCACCACCGGTAACATCGGTGCAGGTGTAAGACTCTTTGACCGCCTGGAGGCCATGCTCAACTTCAATGTTCCATGGAAGGTCATTGCCGACAACACCGATGACTTCAAGAAGATGGGTGACATGATAGGTGATTACAAGACCGTTCAGTTTGTAGTCAGCTGGAGATTCTGATAATATTTGTTCTACTAAATAAACAATTGTATGAAAAAAGCATTGATCGTCTGCAGTCTTGCACTGCTTTCATTCATCCCCGCATCTGCTCAGTTCAGCTGGGGTCTGCGCGGTGGTGTGAATCTTGTAAACAATGACATTACTAAAGTAACCAAGGAGTCTGCAGCAAGCAAGGACAGCTACACAGGTTTCTTCTTCGGTCCGATGGCTGAACTTCAGGTTCCTATCATAGGTATCGGTGTTGACGTTGCCGCTCTCTATTCACAGAAGGGTATTGAACTTCCTGATACCACTACAATGAAGAATCAGTCAATCGCAATTCCCCTTTCACTCAAGTACTCACTGGGTCTTGGCAACTTTGCTGCCGTTTACTTTGCAGCAGGTCCTCAGCTGGATTTCAAGATCGGTGACCTGAACACCAAGTTCAAGGACGGAAACGAGGTTAAGGACTTTGCCCTTGAGAAGAGCTCATGGAGTATCAACGTAGGTGCCGGTGTGAAACTGATCAACCACATCCAGGCCGGTATCAACTACAATATCCCCGTTTCAAAGGAGGGTGCCGTAAAGGTTATTGAGAACCCCACCCCCGGTGCTGTAGTTGACAATGAACCCGTTGACTTCAAGTCAAGCACACTCCAGTTCTCACTCACCTGGACTTTCTAAAAAAGAGTCACATATTGAGGCCGGTTCCCCTAAACGGGAGCCGGTCTTTTTTTATACCTTTACGGGACCGATGAGCATGTATGCCGACATAATCCTTCCGGTACCCCTGAACGAACTGTTCACCTACAGCGTACCGATCAGCCTGGAGCCCCTTGCGGTGCCCGGGGCTAGGGTTTATGTACCTTTCGGCAAGGGCCGGCGCCTGACAGGCCTGATTGTAAGGACCCATAACGTAAGGCCCACGCTCCATGAGGTGAAGGAGATAATCAGCGTGCTTGACGAAAACACCCCCTCTTTCCTGCCCGGTCAGATGAAACTCATGGAGTGGATAGGAAAATATTACATGTGCTCTCCCGGTGATGTCTTCAAGGCAGCCCTGCCATCAGGTCTGCGCCCCGATTCAAGTGCAAAGGAGCAGGCTTTCAAACCCCGGATAACGGTATTCGTAAGGCTTGGCGCCAACCGCACTCCCCGGTTCGGCAAGACAGCGGTAAAGCAGAAAGAACTGTACGAGCGGTTCCTGGATCTGTCAGGAATCAGGGATGAGGGCGCACAGACAAGGCCTGTCACCAAAAGGACACTCATTGACGCATCCAAGTCAGCATCGTCATTCAAGGCACTCCAGGATAACGGAATACTTGAGACCTATGAGGTGGAGACAGGACGTCTGCCCCAGTTCAAGGGCTCGCTCATAGAGCCGTCACCCCTGAGCGAGGCGCAGCATAAGGCGCTGGACAGCATACGCCAATGCTTCAGGAGCAAGAACGTATGCCTGCTGCACGGTGTGACATCAAGCGGCAAGACCGAGATATATATCCATCTTATCAAAGAGCAGATAAGCAAGGGCCGGCAGGTTCTCTACCTGCTGCCTGAGATTGCCCTTACAACCCAGATTGAGCACAGGCTGCAGAGGGTATTCGGTGACGATATGTGCGTCTACCACTCCCGATGCAGAGACAACATAAGGGTAGAGGTCTGGAACCGACTTACCGGTGACCATCCCTATAAACTGATATTGGGAGCACGATCAGCGGTACTGCTGCCTTTGCAGAATCCGGGGCTGATTATCGTGGATGAGGAGCATGAACCCAGTTTCAAGCAGGAGGATCCCTCACCCCGTTACCACGGGCGCAATACCGCCATCATGCTGGCCTCCATCTACGGGGCCAAGACACTGCTTGGCAGTGCCACTCCTGCTCTGGAGAGTTACTCCAATGCCGTATCTGGCAAATACGGACTGGTTACACTGACTGAGCGTTACAGCGGCATCCGTATGCCCGAGATCGTCATTGTGGACACTGCTGAACTCAGACGCAAGAAGTACATGCAGGGACTCTTCTCCCCGCAACTGATTGACAGCATAAGAGAGGCTCTTGAAAACGGCCGTCAGGTGATACTCTTCCACAACCGCCGCGGATATGCCGGCACGGTTGAGTGCCCCGACTGCGGATGGGTACAGAAATGTGACTGCTGTGACGTGAGCCTTACCTTCCATAAGAGCCTGAATACCGCTACATGCCACTACTGCGGCCGCAGTTACCGTGTCCCGGCAGTATGTCCCGAGTGCTCCGGCAACAGGCTGCGCAGCCGCGGTTTCGGTACCGAGAAGATTGAGGAAGAGGTATCGGCCCTGTTCCCGCAGGCACGCTGCGCACGTCTTGACCTGGATTCGGCCAAGAGCGGCTATGAGAGCATACTGGAGGATTTCCAGGAGGGACGCACCGACATCCTGATAGGAACGCAGATGGTATCCAAGGGACTGGATTTTGACCGGGTCAGCGTGGTGGGCATACTGCAGGCCGACTCCATGATGAGTTATCCTGATTTCCGATCGACCGAACGCGGATACCAGCTGATGGCTCAGGTGGCCGGACGTGCCGGACGCAAGGATGTTCCCGGTAAGGTGATAATACAGACCCGCCAGCCCGATGCACCCGTCATGAACCTGGTACGCAGGAATGACTACGAGTCGTTCTTTCAAAACCAGATGGAGGAGCGCAACGCATTCCTATATCCCCCCTACTCCAGAATCATTTCCATATCCCTGAAAGGCGTTAAGCCCGATGAGGTAGACCGTGCCGCCCTGATACTGAGAGGGCAACTGGCGTCAGTGCTGGGTGAGGACAAGGTGTTGGGACCCGATGCTCCTCCCGTTGCAAAGGTCATGTACAGGTACATACGGCGCATAATCATAAAACTGCCGCTTGAAATCACGGTAGACAAAAGCCGTGCGCTGCTGTCCAAAGCACTGGACAACACCCTGTCGCAGAATGTAAGCGGAATTACTGTTTCTTTTGATCCGGACCCACAGTAGCCTCAGGGTAACTGATACGGGTGTGGTACATGGTGCGGAGTTTCTCCTTGAAGGTCTCCTTTACACGTTTTATGTCCTGCCAGCTGATGGGGCAGTCCTGGAAGTAACCCTCCTGAACCTGGGTGTCTATTATCTTGTCCACAAGTTCACCTATGCTCTCTTCAGTATACTCCTTGAGGCTGCGTGAGGCGGCTTCGACGGCATCGGCCATCATTACCACGGCGGTCTCCTTGGAGTAGGGGTTGGGACCGGGATAACTGAAATCACGCGGATCGGGCTCCAGGTCGGGATGCTCCTGATTGTACTTGATGTAGAAATACCGGGCCACACCCTTGCCGTGATGCGAGGCTATGAAACCGCGTATGGATTCGGGCAGTCCGTACTTATCGGCCAGTTCAAGACCTTTCTCTACATGACCGGTTATGATGCGGGCGCTCTCCTGCGGAGTCAGTTTGTCATGCGGATTGACGCCGTTCTGGTTTTCGGTAAAGAAGGGGGCGTTGTCCATCTTGCCTATATCGTGATAGAGGGCTGCGGTACGTACCAGTTGGGGGCTGGCCTTGATGCGAGTGGCAGCCTCGGATGCCAGGGTGGATACCTGCATTGAGTGCTGGAATGTGCCCGGAGCCTTCTCGGCGAGTTCGCGAAGCAGCGGATTGTTGATGTTGGAGAGTTCTATCAGTGTCACGTTCGATGTGAATCCGAACAGTTTCTCTATCACGAACAGCAGCGGATAAACCAGCAGGATGACTATGCAGTTGATGGCAAAGTAGAGGAATATCAGCGGGTCTATGTCACGGATATTCTCCAGTTGGGTCATCTGGAAAGCGGTCCATACCAGACTGTACGATATGAATATGAGCAGGCAGGTACGGAGTATCTGCGAGCGCTGTGAGAGTTCCTTGAGCGAATAGATACCGGTCAGGCCGGCCAGGAACTGCAACAGCACATACTCATATGGCATGGAGACTATGAGCGACGTGGAGAGCACGAACGCCATATATCCGGTAAAGGCCGTCCTGGAATCCAGGAATATGCGCAGCATGATGGCCAGCATTGAGCAGGGGAACAGGAATATGCTCCAGCTTGAGTACTGGCAGTAGAGTCCCATTGAAACCGTAAACAGTGAGATGGAACCAAACAGGAACCAGAGTATGGAACGGTTCTCTATATCGTCTATGCGGTACAGGCTCAGGTAGATGAACAGTACCAGGAAGCAGAGCAGCACAAACAGGCCGCGTCCTGCCCAGGTCAGCATCTCAAAGCGCTTGGACTGGTTCTTCTCATTGACAATGTTCAGGTACGAGTTGATGATGTTGCTCTTCTGCTCATCAACAATCTCACCCTGGTCAATTATCTTCTGGCCCTCTACAACCATTCCGCGGTAGTGGGATATCTCGTTAAGTTGTGATGTCAGGTCAGCCTCCGAGCGGGACTCGTCATATACCAGGTTGGGCTGGATATACTGCTCAAGGTTGTGCTGCAGGAGCGTGTATCGGTCATACACATACATCTCGGCATCGGTGACCAGACGGTAGGCATCCCTTACACTGCGAACGCTTGAAGTCTGTACGAATGATGAGGTGTTGCCTTCATAGACGCGGAAGAGTTTCTTGCCTGCCAGGACCTCCTCATCGGAAGAAGAGATTATTCCTTCACGGTACACCTTCTCAAGGCGACGGCGCAGGCTTTGGTATGATTCCTCCCATACCACCTTGCTCAGACTGTCATTGTAGAATTTGTCAAAACGGGCCAGGGCCGTCTCGCTTACGCTTGCGTTCCGGCTGAAATAGGGGGCGAAAGAGGCCTTGACACTGTCTGCTTCAGCCTGCCACACCTCATCACTCTTCTGGATGGAGAAGTTGAAGGGTGCTATGAGCACGTCATAGGTCCACGGCTTACCCACCGTGAAGGTATATTTCTCCTGCCTGTGAGCCGGCATGAAGTATACGGTAAGCAGAGCCGAAACCACTGACAATATGACCAGAAGACTGCGGTTGCTCTTTAGAAAGCGTCTTTTATCATTCATTAAGATTATACTACTTTGTTGGCTTGTAAAAATAAGGCTTTTTCATGATAAAATGATTAATTTTGCACCGCTAAAACGAAAGAGATGACAGACAATTCAGGCAGCCGCCGCGTCAGGGTGCGTTTTGCGCCCAGTCCTACGGGACCGCTCCACATCGGAGGCGTACGCACTGCACTTTACAACTACCTGTTCGCCCGCAAAAACGGAGGCGACCTTATTTTCAGAATAGAGGATACTGACAGCAACCGCTTTGTGCCGGGTGCTGAAGAATATATACTTGAGGCTTTCCGCTGGCTAGGAATCAAGTTTGACGAAGGTGTTTCCTTTGGCGGCAACTACGGTCCCTACCGTCAGTCGGAGCGCAGGGAGATCTACAGGAAGTATGTTGACCAGCTGCTTGAGGCAGGCAAGGCATACATCGCTTTCGACACCCCCGCTGAACTGGAGGCCAAGCGTGCAGAGATTCCCAATTTCCAGTATGACGCCGCCACCCGCGGTCAGATGCGCAACTCACTTACCATGCCGGCCGATGAGGTCAAGGCTCTCATTGAGGCAGGCAGTCAGTATGTGGTACGTTTTCTCATTGAACCCGATCAGGAGGTAGAGGTCGATGACCTTATCCGCGGCAAGGTTACCATAAACTCATCGGTTCTGGATGACAAGGTCCTGTACAAGTCAGCCGACCAACTCCCCACATATCATCTGGCAAACATTGTCGATGACCACCTGATGGAGGTCACCCATGTAATCCGCGGCGAAGAGTGGCTACCCTCCGCTCCTCTGCACGTTCTTCTGTACCGTGCATTCGGTTGGGAGGATACAATGCCGCAGTTTGCACACCTGCCTCTGCTGCTCAAGCCTGAGGGTAACGGCAAACTGAGCAAGCGTGACGGAGACCGTCTGGGATTCCCCGTATTCCCCCTGGAGTGGCATGATCCCAAGACCGGCGAGATTTCATCGGGCTACCGCGAGAAGGATTATCTTCCCGAAGCTGTCATAAACTTCCTGGCCCTGCTGGGATGGAACCCGGGTGATGACCGTGAGATCATGACCATGGATGAGATGGTTGACCTGTTCAACCTTGAAAAGTGCAGCAAGGCCGGTGCCCGTTTCAACTATCAGAAACTCGTGTGGTTCAACCACGAATACATAATGCTCAAGAGCGATCGCGAGATTGCGGAACTTTTCAATCCCATTCTTGAAAGCCACGGTGTAAAGGCTCCCATGGAGCGTGTGGAGACTGCCGTAGGTCTGGTCAAGAACCGCGTCAATTTTGTAGGTGAACTCTGGGACAACTGCTCATACCTGTTCCAGGCTCCTACACAGTTTGATGAGAAGTCACTCAAGAAATGGTGGAAGGACGAGGCTCCCAAGACCACTGCCGAACTGTGCGATTTCCTGGAGGCCCAGCCTGACTGGAACGGTGAGACGCTTGAGCCCAAGGTAATGGAATGGATAGCCTCCAAAGGTTATGCTACAGGTAAGGTGATGAACGCCCTGCGTGTAACTCTTGTAGGAGCAGCCATGGGTCCGCAGATATTCTGCATCACAGATTTCCTGGGACGTGAAGAGACTTTAAGACGTGCCCGCAAGGCCATTTCTGAACTTTCCTGACATCAAACAAGAGATGATTATCTACACAATCGGCATTTACTTGTATGCGCTGTGTATAAATATAGCGTCATTATTCAATAAGAAGGCCCGTCTTCTGATTAAGGGACACAACCATATCCTGGACACCATCAGGAGTCAGGTGGATCCCAAATCCAAATACCTGTGGTTCCACGCCTCCTCACTGGGTGAATTTGAGCAGGGCCGTCCGCTTATTGAGAGAATCCACAGCAAGCATCCCGAGTGCAGGATCCTGCTTACATTCTTCTCGCCTTCAGGCTATGAGGTACGCAAGGATTACAAGGGTGCCGATATTGTCTGCTACATCCCGTTTGACACTCCCTTCAACGTCCGCAGGTTCCTGGATACCATCAAGATTGAGAAGGCGTTCTTTATCAAGTACGAGTTCTGGCCCAACTTCCTAAGGGGACTTTACAAGAGAAACATAGAGATATTCAGTGTATCGTCAATATTCCGTGACAACCAGTTGTTCTTCAAGTGGTACGGCCGCGGCTATGCCAAGGCGCTCACATACTTCAAACATCTGTTTGTCCAGGACCGTCACTCCAAGGACCTGCTCAAGAGCATCGGCATAACCGATGTATCAATAGTGGGTGATACCCGTGCCGACCGCGTTCTGGAGGTTGCAGCCGCTTCAAAGCAGTTCCCCGTAATAGAGAAGTTCGTGAACGGTGACCCCACCTTCATAGCAGGCAGTTCATGGCCGGCCGATGAGGAACTCTTCATCCCCTACTTCCTCACCAAACCCGACTGGAAACTCATAATTGCACCCCATGAGATACATGAGGAGCACCTGGCGGAGATTGAAAGCCGTCTCAACGGACGTGATTACATACGCCTCTCAAAGGCCACATTAGAGAATATCAAGGGTTATGACACCCTCATCATAGACTGCTTCGGCATGCTCTCATCCATCTACCGCTACGGGCACATCGCATATATCGGCGGAGGATTCGGAGTGGGTATCCATAATGTTCTGGAAGCTGCGGTATTTGACATACCTGTCCTGTTCGGTCCCAACAACCAGCGGTTCCGCGAGGCACAGGACCTTAAGCACGTAAAAGGCGGATTCGAGATTACCGATGCCTATACCCTGCGTATCCTGATTGACAAGTTCATCAGCGATCCCGCTTTCCTCAAGAAAGCCGGCAAGAACGCCGGAGACTACGTCCGCAGCAGCAGCGGCACATCGGATAAAATCCTTGGCGAGATTGGTTTAGACTGATAAGTTCCCAGTTGCAGTAAAGTAAAATAAAGCCCTGACAGCAAAG